>Ga0256406_1002858_pt1 | contig 23099 bp, 22 predicted proteins | sample RumenRJG_03DNA_FD_185986 | JGI IMG/M metagenome (GOLD analysis project Ga0256406, IMG submission 185986) | Bovine rumen microbial communities from Lethbridge, Alberta, Canada - RJG_03 | ecosystem: Host-associated > Mammals > Digestive system > Stomach > Rumen | place: Canada: Alberta | collected... | reverse complement strand
TCGGGGGAATTGTCATGTGCGCCGTCGGCGGTGCCTCCGGCGGGAGAATGGCGCCTTCGGGTGCGGGAGCAGTCATTCTGCTTCTCTATATGGGCTTTATTTCTGCCGGGGCCTATACGCTCTGGAGCGTTCTTCTCCGCTACAATGATGTCAGCAGGATCACCATCCTCGGATTCATGAATCCCGTGATCGGCGTACTGCTGTCCGCTGTCATTCTCGATGAAGGCAGGGAAGCGTTCAGCCTGCGGACAGCCGCAGCCCTTCTGCTGGTATCCTTCGGTATCATCATTTCCTCCGGCAGGACAGGGAGAAAACAGAGGTCGTATCCGGCGGAATAACGGATTTTTCAATGGAACCCGTGCCGGAAAAATGGTATGATTTAGGGGCAGGAATTTTTAACTGTCTGCGGGCAGATGACATGAAGTTAAGGAGGGCATACATCATGGCTATTGATCCAAAGAAACTGGCAGGAACAAAGACGGAGAAGAATCTTCAGGAAGCGTTCGCCGGAGAGTCACAGGCAAGAAATAAGTATACGTATTTTGCCTCTGTGGCCAAAAAAGCGGGATATGAGCAGATCGCGGCATTATTCCTGAAGACGGCGGATAATGAAAAAGAGCACGCGAAGCTCTGGTTCAAGGCACTCGGCGGCATCGGAACGGTTGAGGAGAACCTGGAGGCTGCAGCAGCCGGCGAGAATTACGAGTGGACGGATATGTATGACAGAATGGCAAAGGAAGCCGATGAAGAGGGCTTTACGGAGCTTGCAGAGCAGTTCCGCGGCGTCGCAGCCATTGAGAAAACCCATGAGGAGAGATACCGCAGACTTCTTGACAATGTAAAGAAGGGCGAAGTGTTCGAAAAAGGCGGCGTAAAGGTATGGGAGTGCCGTAACTGCGGTCATATCGTAGTCGGCACCGGTGCGCCGGAGGTATGCCCGGTATGCCATCATCCGCAGAGCTATTTTGAAGTCAGAGCAGAGAATTACTGATTAAGCCGACTGCGGGAATCGCGCAGCGATGGAGCAGGCGGGCTTAATCAGTATGAAGGCATCACAGATAATACGCATAAACAGCCGTCGACACGCAGGCAGTTTCTGTGCATGCGAAGCATGTACAGAAAACGGTATGCGTGATCGACGCAGGGAAATATCCTGATCAGGCGATGCGGGGCGTCGCGGCACATGTGCGCCGCGGCGCCTTATTTCGTGTGGCTTTTTGTTGAATCCTGCGAAAAAGAATGTTGTTTTATGATCGAAAACGGGGAAAACTGTTGTCGAATCGCTCAACATACGCTATAATAATTCTGATTTTGTGAGAGAAGATAAAGTCTGTGCGTCCTGTCCTGATCATGGCGGGCGCGCGGTTTCAGGAGTCTGACATGGCAAAGAGATCAAAAAGATTTGAGGTCCTCGATCAGCGTCCCGTCAATAAGGACGGATACATTAATGAATGGCCGGAGATGGGCTTTGTGGCGATGCACAGCCCCTATGATCCGAAGCCTTCTATCAGAATAGAAAACGGAAAGATTGTTGAGCTCGACGGCAAACAGGCATCCGAGTACGATTTTCTGGATCAGTTTATCGCCGATTATGCGATCAATAAAGAACAGGCGCCGGTATCCATGGCGATGTCCAATGTAGAGATTGCAAGAAAAATCGTCGACATCGATACCCCGAGAAAAGAAGTCCTGAAAATCATCTCCGGTATTACACCGGCCAAGATGGTTGAGGTGATCAATGAGCTGAACGTCGTTGAGCTCATGATGGGCATGCAGAAAATCCGTGCGAGAAAGCGCCCCGGCAACCAGGCACATATTACGAACCTGAAGGATGACCCGGTGCAGATCGCGGCAGACGCCGCTGAGGGCGCGCTGAGGGGATTTGCCGAGGAAGAGACGACGATGGGCGTGGCAAGGTATGCGCCGCTGGATGCGATGGGGCTTCTGATCGGTTCCCAGGTCGGCCGCCCGGGCGTGCTGACGCAGTGTTCGTCAGAGGAAGCGACGGAGCTTGAACTCGGTATCAGAGGACTGACCACCTATGCGGAGACACTTTCCGTCTACGGTACGGAAAAGGTTTTCATTGACGGTGATGACACGCCGTATTCCAAGGCGTTCCTGAACTCCGCCTATGCTTCGCGGGGACTGAAAGTCCGTTTTACCTCCGGTTCCGGTTCCGAGGTCCTGATGGGATCATCGGAGATGAAATCGATGCTTTATCTCGAGTGCCGCTGTCTGTATGTAACCAAGGGCTGCGGAAGTCAGGGCATTCAGAACGGATCCGTGAGCTGTATCGGTATTCCGGGATCCGTGCCGGCAGGTATCCGCGAGGTGATCGGAGAAAATCTGGTGGCGGCGCTGCTCGGACTCGAATGCGCATCATCCAACGATCAGAGCTTTTCCAATTCCGATATGCGTCGTACCGCGAGAACTATGCTGGAATTTCTTCCGGGCACTGATTTTATTTTCTCGGGCTACGCGGCAGAACCGAACTATGACAACATGTTCGCCGGGTCGAATTTCGACGCCGAGGATTTTGATGATTACAACGTCTTCCAGAGAGATATGCAGGTGGACGGCGGACTCCGTCCGGTCAAGGAAGAGGACGTGATCTATGTGAGAAACAAGGCGGCAAGGGCCGTGCAGGCTGTATTCCGCCAGCTGGGTCTTGCGGAAGTCACGGACGAGCAGGTGGAAGCCATCACCTATGCGCACGGCAGCAAGGATACGCTGCCCCGTGACGTGGCTGCGGATCTGATGTCGGCGGAAGATGTCATGAAGAGAGGCATCACCGGTGTCGATGTGGTGCGTGCGCTTCAGGAGACCGGTTTCAGCGATGTGGCGAAGAGCGTTCTGTCCATGCTGGAGCAGCGTGTGGTCGGAGACTATATGCAGACAGCGGCGATTCTGGATCATGAATTCCATGTCATGTCCGGTGTGAATACGCCGAATGACTATCTTGGCCCCGGCACAGGATACCGTGTGGAAGGAAAGCGATGGGAGGAGATCAAGAGAATTCCTCACCGTATCAATCCGATGGATATCTGACGGAACATTCTTCTGGAGGAGATTATGCAGGTTTCTGATGATTTAGTGAAACAGATTACAGAGCAGGTCATGCGCGCACTGCGTGCGCAGGAACCGGAAAGCCGGGAGGGGACCGGCCGGAAGGAAAACGGTCTGACCGGTTCAGGCAATGTGCCGAATACCCTGTTCAAAATGGATGCGGCCCGTCATGTACGTCAGGTAATCAGCGGAGAGCTGGGAGATGACGACGTTCCGTCGATGGCCGGCAGAAAAAGAATTAATGAAAGACGGACTGACTACTCCGGCTATCCCCGTGCGGCAAAGGGCACGGATCCGAAGGAAGTCGTGATCGGCGTCGGCGCCGCTTTTCAGAGAGAGATAAAGAAGACCATCTCCGGCATACCGCTGGAGGAGGTGCTGTCCAATGTCCGCGCCGGGATCGAGGAGGAAGGCATGACCTCCCGTGTGGTCAAAATTCTTGACACCTCCGATGTCGGCTTCATGGCGCTGGAGGCAGCGAAGCTTTCAGGGTCGGGTATCGGCATCGGCATTCAGTCCAAGGGTACTACGGTAATCAGTCAGAAGGATCTGTATCCGCTTTCGAATCTGGAGCTGTTCCCGCAGGCACCGCTGATGACGCGTGAGACTTACCGCCGGATCGGACAGAATGCGGCGAGATATGTCAAGGGAGAAAACGTGACACCGATTCCTTCCGTCAACGATCCGATGGTCCGCCCGAAATTCCAGGTAAAGGCCGCCATCATGCATATCACGGAGACGGAACAGCTGGATCCGGAACTGAAGGCAGTGGAGTGGAACGGCTGAAAGAATGCCGCCGTCCGATACAGATAGTGATAAAGGTACAGCAGGAAAGGGCAGGAGAACTGTCATGAGATATCCCTTAGGTGAATATGAAAGAGACCAGATCCGCTCCAAAACAGGGAAGAAGCTGGACGAGCTGACGCTGGATGAAGTAATGAAGGGCCATGTGTCCTCCGATGATATCAAGATCTCCCCGGAGACGCTGAAAGCGCAGGGGGAGGTAGCGGAGCAGAACGGCAATCCGCAGATGAAGCTGAATTTTGAGCGCGCGGCTGAGCTGACGGCCGTGCCAGATGATATTATTCTCAAGATGTACGACAAGCTCAGACCGAACCGCGCAACAAAGCAGGAACTGCTGTCCATGGCAGATGAGCTGGAGCAGACATACCATGCGCCGACATGTGCCGGGCTCGTACGCGAAGCGGCGGAAGTATATGAAAGACGCGGCATCCTGCTGAACTGAGGCCGTCACAGGCGGTTTTCTGATGTACGGACATGCGCAGAAGGTACGCGTGACCGGCAGACATGAAGGAGTATGAAGCTGCCGTCAGGCAGAGAGAAGAGGATCCTGGAAATTGATTGTCGCAGGCGTTGATATAGGAAACAGCACAACAGAAGTATGCCTTGGAGATGTGAGGGAGGGGACGCCGGTCCGCTTCCTTTCCGGCGCGTCTGTGACGACGACAGGAACGAAGGGAACACTGGCAAATGTGCATGGCATCCGCTCCGCACTTCAGCAGGCGGCTGCCCGGGCAGATCTGTCGCTGTCCGACATTGGGGAGATCCGTCTCAATGAGGCGGCCCCTGTCATCGGTGATACGGCGATGGAAACCCTGACGGAGACCATCATCACGGATTCATCCATGATCGGTCATGATCCCTCAACCCCCGCGGGTGCGGGGCAGGCGGCAGGCGAGCTGCTTGACATCGAGAAGATTGACAGGGCGGTAAGTGGAAAGCCCTATATCCTTTTTTCTTCAGCGGCACACGGATACGAAGAGGTGTCCGGCATCATTAACCGGGAGTCCGGAAGAATCGATATCGTCGGCGCCATTCTTCAGGCTGATGAGGCGGTGCTCACGGAGAACCGTCTGAAGAAAAAAATCCCCATCGTCGATGAGGTCCGCAGAATTGACAAGGTACCGGACGGAAAGCCGGCGGCGATTGAAGTGGCGCTGCCGGGAGAGACCATCCGCATGCTTTCCAATCCATACGGGATTGCGACGCTTCTGGAGCTGAATCCTGAAGAAACAAAAACCGTCACGCCAATCGCCAGAAGCCTGATCGGCAACAGAAGCGCCGTGGTGATCCGGACGCCGAACGGCGATGTGCGGGAGAATGTGCTTCCGGCAGGAGAGATTCATCTGGAGGCGGAGCATCCGGCAACGATCAGCCTCGATGAAGGGGCGGACCGGATTATGAAGACCGTGGAGGAAGCGGGAGAAATCCGCGATATCACGGGCCAGTCGGATACGAATGTAGGACAGATGCTGATCCGGATCCGCCAGGGTATGAGCTCTGTGAGCGGGGAGGATAAGGATGAGATCAGAATCACGGATATTCTCGCCGTGGATACAATGGCGCCTGTTCTGATCTCCGGTGCCCTTGCGGGAGAGACCTGTCTGGAGAAGGCCGTCGGCATTGCAGCCATGGTCAGAACCCGGCAGCTTCCGATGCGTGAGATCGCTGCGGAGCTTCACCGGGAAATGGGCATGAACGTCGTTGTCGCTGGCGTGGAGGCCGTGATGGCAAGTCTCGGCGCACTGACCACACCGGGGGCTGCCGTTCCTATGGCAATCCTGGATATGGGCGGAGGCTCCACCGATGCCGCTATCATCTACGGCGACGGCCGCGTCGAGAGAACCCATCAGGCCGGTGCCGGAGAACTGGTCACCATGCTGATTCAGACGGAACTCGGCCTTTCCTCAAGAGAGATGGCGGAGCAGATCAAGCGTTACCCTCTTGCCAAAGTAGAAAGTCTCTTCCATATGAGGATGGAAGACGGTTCGATGCATTTCGTGCAGGAAGCGATAGACCCGAGATTCTACGGGCGGGTGGTGCTCCTGACGCCGGACGGACTGATCCGCGTGGAGAAGGAGATTCCCATGGAAAAAATCGCCGATGTGCGCCGGGGAGCCAAGAGAAAGGTGTTCGTGACAAATGCCATGCGGGCACTGAGAAAGGTGGCACCGGAGCATGATATCCGCCGGATCTCGGCGGTTGTTCTGGTCGGCGGATCGGCGGAGGATTTTGAAATCCCCGAGATGCTGACGGAAGCGTTTGCCGACTACAGGATTGTCTGCGGCCGCGGCAATGTCCGGGGCACGGAAGGACCGAGGAACGCGGTTGCCACAGGTCTGGTACTTTCGGCCTGCGCAGGTCAGAACGGAAATAAACCGGATGCCGCCGGGAATGCGTGGCGTCCGTGATCGCGAGAAAGCCTTCAATTCTGATTTATACGCACGCGGCAGATGATAAAATTTTAAAAGAAATCTGCGCCGGCATCGAAGAAGAGGGCGTCTTTTATGATATTTCAGAAAAAGAACAGACGGATGTCGACAGGCTTGCCTTTGAGGCGGCAGGTGAGTCGGTTCTGGGTTCGGGCATAGGCATATCCGGCACCGAAGCAGCGTTTCAGATGAGCCGGCTGCCGGTCGGAAGGAATATCATGAAATACCGCCTGCCCGACACGGAGCAATGCCGTCTTCTGGGCACCAACAGCGCCAGAGCCGTCAAACGCGAGCCGCTGAAGGAAATCGATGACCGTGACAGAGCATAGCGCCGGAAAAATCCGTGAGTGCTGAAAACAGGTATTTACAATATCCTGCCTGATGCGATATCATACGGACAGGAAAGGATGTGATTGGTTTGAGTAAGTTCGGTACGAAGAATAAGGACAGCAAGAAAGCTGCCGACAAGAAGATGCAGCAGCAGCTTGCCGCTCTCCAGAGAAAGCAGGCAAAAAAGAAAAATAAATAACGGAGCCGGGAAAGAAACCGGATCCGTTTTGAGGTGACAAAGAGGTCCCGGGCAGACAGCCCCGGGACTTTTTTCAATTTTAATGTTAAAAAAAGTTGCATTTTAAGATGAACGTATTATAATACTCTCATGTCTGCGGAAACCTTTTCATCATGAGAACCCGATGTTGATGATTTTCGCATACATTGGATCCGACGGACGTTTTTTCGGGACATGACGGCACTGCCGTTTACGGTTTCCCGTGAGAACGAATAGAGGAACAGGGAAAGAAGGGAGAGAAATATGAAGAACAGATTTGTCAGAACAGGAGTTGCAGCAGCGCTCTGCTGCGCGATGATGATGACCGCGTGCGGTTCATCTGCTTCATCAGGTTCAGATACAGCGTCTGAATCCGCACAGGCTTCCAGCGGAACAACAACAACCGTTTCAGGAGAGGCTTACAAACTCGGAGGTTCCGGCCCGCTTTCCGGCGATGCATCTGTATACGGACTCGCCGTAAAGAACGCTGCCGAGATCGCCATTGACGAGATCAATAAGGAAGGCAAGGTTCAGTTCGAGTTTAACTTCCAGGATGACCAGGCCGATACCGAGGCTGCTGTCAATGCATACAATCAGCTTGCCGACTGGGGCATGCAGATTTCGCTCGGAACCGTTACCTCGGGTTCCGGACAGTCCGTTTCCCCGAACTATAAGCAGGACAATATTTTTGCCCTGACACCGTCAGCGTCTTCACCGGCAGTCATCTATCAGGATACGGAGAATGAGACCAATCCTTACGGTAACATTTTCCAGATGTGCTTCACCGACCCGAACCAGGGTGTTGCTTCAGCTGATTATCTGGCTGAGCACACAGATCTGGGCTCCAAAATCGGCATCATCTACAGAAACGATGATAACTATTCTACCGGCATTTACAATAACTTTACAGAAGAGGCAAAGGCGAAGGGACTTGATATCGTAAGCACCGGTACCTTTACCAAGGGCGCGACGGACTTCTCCGTGCAGATCAAGCAGGCAAAGGATGCCGGCGCAGACATTATCTTCCTGCCGATCTACTATCAGCCGGCTTCCCTGATTCTTCAGGCTGCCAAGACAGCAGGCTATGATCCTACTTTCTTCGGCTGCGACGGTATGGACGGTATTCTGACACAGGATAATTTTGATACGTCTCTTGCTGAGGGACTCTATATGCTGACACCGTTCTCAGCGGATGCGGACGATCAGAAGACGCAGGATTTCGTAAAGAAATACGAAGATAAGTACGGCAGTGTGCCGAACCAGTTCGCAGCAGACGCCTACGATGCGGTTTATGCCATTGCGCAGGCACTGGAGAATTCCGATGTGACACCGGAAAGCTCAACTGATGATATCACGGCGGCACTGGTCAAGCAGTTTACTTCGATGACTTTCCAGGGCATCACCGCTCCCGGAGATATCACCTGGAATGAAAAAGGCGAGGTTTCCAAGGAGCCGAGAGCTATTGTCATCAAAGACGGTGCGTATGTATCCGCAGACTGAGAGACAGTAAACGAAACAGGCAACAGCAGGGCGCTGCCGCATGATGCGGCAGCTCCTTTTGTATCAATAGCGTTTGCCAGCACAGACAGTTGAGGCTATACTGTAGTCATATCTGCAAAAAATGAGGAGGTAGTTCCATGCAATTCCTGTCTTACCTGATCAGCGGGCTCGGACTTGGAAGCGTATATGCCATCATGGCACTCGGATATTCCATGGTTTACGGTATCGCAAAGATGCTGAACTTTGCTCATGGCGATATCATCATGGTCGGTGCCTATGTTGCCTTTTACGCCATATCCGGTGCCGGCATGCCGGCATGGCTGGCCATTATCATTTCCATCGTGGTCTGCACGGCCCTCGGCGTCGTGATTGAACGCCTGGCCTACAAGCCCCTTCGCGAGGCTTCCTCGCTGGCGGTTCTCATCACAGCCATCGGTGTCTCGTATTTCCTTGAAAACGGTGCGCTGATTCTCTGGGGCGCTGATTCCAAGTTTTTCCCGTCCGATATCTTCCCCGAAGGCGGACTTACGATCGGTGGTCTGACCATTTCCTGGCTGACCATTATCACGATTGCAGCCTGCATTGTCATCATGATTCTTCTGATGCTCTTCGTTGACAGGACCAGTACCGGACGTGCCATGCGCGCGTGCTCAGAGGACAAAGGTGCGGCAACGCTGATGGGAATCAATGTGAACTTCATCATCTCTCTGACCTTTGCCATCGGTTCGGGACTTGCGGCTGTCGCGGCGGTACTTCTGGCATCGACGTATCCGTCCATCTCGCCGACGCTCGGCGCCATGCCTGGCATCAAGGCATTCACGGCTGCCGTACTCGGAGGTATCGGCTCCATTCCGGGCGCGTTTCTCGGAGGACTGCTTCTCGGTGTGATCGAGAACCTTTCCAAAGCCTATATCTCACAGCAGCTTTCTGACGCGATTGTGTTCGGCGTTCTGATTGTCATTCTGCTGATCAAACCTGCCGGTCTGCTTGGCAGAAAAATCAGCGAGAAAGTCTGAAAGGGGGCGGTTTTATGACGGACAAAAAGAAAATGAGGACCGTTTCCTTCGCACTGGTCATTATTCTGTTTATTCTTCTTACCGCAGCTTCCGCCGCGGGCCTTCTGGGCAGAAAATATTCTGCGCTTCTGGTTCCGGTCTGCTGCTATATCGTAGCCGCCATCGGACTGAACATGAATGTCGGCATTTCGGGAGAACTTAACCTCGGCCAGGCAGGCTTCATGTCACTGGGCGCTTTTTCAGCGGCGATCCTCGCCGGTGTACTGAATTTTCATGGCGTGACAAACAGCTTTGTGGTTCTGGTGCTCTGCATTATTCTCGGCACACTGGTGGCGGGATTTCTGGGATGGCTGATGTCCATTCCCGTGCTGAAACTGCAGGGCGACTATCTGGCCATCGTGACGCTTGCCTTCGGCCAGATCATCGTCAATATCATCAATAATATTTACCTCGGCGTGGACAACAGCGGACTTCATTTCAGCTTTATCGACAATACGCTTTCCATGGGTTCAGAGGGAACACTGCTGATCTCCGGTCCCATGGGTGCGACCGGTGTGCAGACCGTGTCGAATTTCACGGCGGGCTTTGTCCTGATCATCATCTCGCTGATTATTGTATATAACATCATGTACAGCCGGAACGGCCGCGCCATCATGGCCTGCCGTGACAACAGGATCGCGGCTTCGACCATTGGCATCAATGCCGCCGCGGAGAAGACGCTGGCCTTTGTCCTTTCCGCAGCGCTGGCGGGCGCTGCCGGTGCACTGTACGGCCTGAATTATTCTTCGTTCGCAGCGACGAAGTTCGATTTCAACCTGTCCATTCTGATCCTTGTGTACGTGGTGCTCGGAGGTCTCGGCAACATGACCGGCACGATCATCGCGACAACCGTTCTGGTTGTACTGCCGGAGGTGCTGAGATTCCTGTCCGTATACAGGATGCTGATCTATGCCGTTGTCCTGATCGTGATTATGATCGTGACAAACAATCAGAGCATACGGCTCTGGTTCGAAGAGAGAAGCAGACGGAACAGAGACGGAAAGAAGAGCGGAAAGGGTCCGGGAAAGGAGGCTCAGAATGCCTGATGAGAAGAAACCGGTTCTGGAGGTACAGGACCTGGGCATCGACTTCGGAGGCCTGACAGCCGTGAACGATCTGAATATGAAGATTTTTCCGAAAGAAATCGACGGCCTGATCGGACCGAACGGCGCCGGCAAGACGACGGTGTTCAATATGCTGACGAAGGTGTATCAGCCCACGAGGGGCAAAATCTACCTCGACGGGCAGGATATGGAAAAGCTGAATCCCGTGCAGGCGTCGAAGGCCGGGATCGCCCGTACGTTCCAGAATATCCGTCTGTTCTACAATATGTCTGTTCTGGATAATGTAAAGACGGGTATGCACAATCACTTTACCTATAACAACTTCGATGCGGTGTTCCGCACGGCCAGGTTCCGCAGGGAAGAAAAAGATGCGGATAAGGAAGCGCGGGAGCTGCTGGAGATTTTTCACCTGAGCGAATATACGGACACGACGGCGGGCAATCTGCCGTACGGGCAGCAGAGACGGCTGGAAATTGCGCGTGCCATGGCGACACATCCGAAGGTGCTCCTTCTGGACGAGCCTGCGGCAGGTATGAACCCGCAGGAAACAGAGGAGCTGATGGCGATGATCCGTGAGGTAAGGGATCATTTCGGCATCGCCATCCTTCTGATCGAGCATGACATGCGTCTGGTCATGAGAATCTGTGAACACATTACCGTACTGAACTACGGCATGCTGCTGGCCGAGGGGACACCGGAGGAGATTCAGAATAATCCGGAAGTCATCAAGGCTTATATCGGAGACTGAGGAGGCCGGACTGATGCTGAAAGTAGAAAATCTTAAAGTCCGCTACGGCATGATCGAGGCCATCAAGGGAATTTCGTTTCATGTCGATGACGGCGAAATCGTGACACTGATCGGCGCCAACGGTGCCGGCAAGACAACGACAATGCACGCGATCTCGGGTCTTCTGAAACCGGCCGAGGGCAGTATTACGCTTGACGGTCAGGAGCTGACCAGAATCGCACCTCACAAGATCGTTTCCCTGGGTCTGGCGCAGGTTCCCGAGGGAAGACGTGTGTTTGCTCAGCAGACGGTAGAGGAGAACCTGATGCTCGGCGCCTATTCCAGAAAAGGGGCGGCCTCCGATGTACAGGCCGACGAGGAGAAGGTTTTCACGCTTTTTCCGAGGCTGAAGGAGAGGCGCAGCCAGATGGCGGGTACGCTTTCCGGCGGCGAGCAGCAGATGCTTGCCATGGGCAGAGCACTGATGGCGCGTCCCAGGATCATTCTCATGGACGAACCGTCCATGGGACTTTCTCCGCTGCTTGTCAAGGAGATTTTTCATATCATTGAGGATATCAACAGGCAGGGAACGACCGTCCTGCTGGTAGAGCAGAATGCGAAGATGGCGCTGGCGATCGCTGACCGCGCCTATGTGCTGGAGACGGGAAAAATCACGCTGGAGGGGACCGGCGATGAACTGGCACGCGATGAGCGCGTGCAGAAGGCTTATCTGGGAGGTTAAAAACATGTTTGTAAAAGATCACATGACGAAGAATCCGGTGACGGCTGAGAAGAATATGACGCTTCTGAAAGCGGTCGGTGTCATGGGCAGAGGCGGTTTTCACCGGCTGCCTGTCACAGACGGAGACGGAAAGCTGATCGGCCTGGTGACCGGGGGACTGGTTGAGGAAAAATCAGGAGCTGATAAAACCTCGCTTTCGATTTACGAGCTCAATTATCTGCTGTCGAGAACAACCGTCGGAGACATCATGATCAACGATGTCATTACCATCGGTCCGGATCAGTTTCTTGAGGAAGCGGCCGGCAAGATGAAGGATAATGATATTTCGGTACTTCCCGTGGTGGATGAATCGGGAAAGCTGGTCGGTATCATAACGGACCGTGATATCTATGCGGCCTTTATCGATCTCACAGGTTATATGAAACAGGGAACCCGCTTCGTTCTGAACTGTGAAGACAGGCCGGGCGTGTTCCAGCGGATTGCCCAGGCCTTTGCGGATGAGGATGCCAACCTCGAGAATGTGGTTGTGTATCGGACGGAGCGCGGAACGGAAGTTGAGATCAAGGCGACCGGAGAGGTTTCCGTTGAAAAGATGACAGAGGTTCTGAAAAACGCAGGTTTCAAGGTGACGAATATACTTCAGCGCCACGCTGACGGATCGGCGGAATCATTTACTGTATAAGTCCGTCGCATGCCAGAGGCGGACTGCACACCCGAAGGGTGCGCAAGGCCGACTGTGGCTTTGCGACGATAACAGGTATGAGCATGGAGCGATGCGAAGCATCGCGAGAATGCGAATGCCTGTAGCGACGCGAAAGCACACAGTGCGAAGCGGCGCGTGGACTTATACAGTATGTGGCACGATTTATCGTATGAGGTTTACTGTATTAAGCCGTCGACACGCAGGCAGTTTTTGGGCATGCGAAGCATGCACAGAAAACTGTATGCGTGATCGACGCAAACATGTATGAGCATGGAGCGATGCGAAGCATCGCGAGAATGCGAATACATGTGCCGACTGCGGGAATCGCGCAGCGATGGAGCAGTCGGGCTTAATACAGTACTGTGGCATCTTGTATGATATAGATGTCTACTGTATAAGCAGACAGACGGCGCGGGCACCGGAAGGTGCACCGTGCCGTTTTTTTTACCGTGCTGAAAAACAGATTCCGGGGTGACGGAGAAGCGGTCCGTAACCGGAATGGATTTCCGCGGGACAACAGAAAATGACGGGGGGCAGACAGAATGAATCAGGAAACAGGACAGCGTATCCGGAAAATTTTGCGCCGTGCGGCAGCGGTACTGCTGTGTGCAGCGGTCTTTCTGCTTATTTTTCCTGCCGGGGCAGTACAGGCAGGATCTGCTGATGACGACAGCCTGACCGGGGCATCCGGGGAGGTTCCGATGTACCGGCTGTACAACCTGTCGACAGGGGAGCATCTGTTTACGGCAGATGAACATGAGAAAAAGGTACTGACAGAAACTTATCACTGGAGATATGAGGGCATCGGATGGTACGCGCCGGCTTCGGGGACCCCGGTGTACCGGCTGTATAACACATCGACGGGCGAGCATTTCTATACGATGGACAGGAACGAGAGACGTGTGCTCATCAGTCAGTACCGGTGGACCGACGAAAATCTGGCCTTTTATTCGGACGACGGGCACCGGTATCCGGTTTACAGGCAGTTCAATGCAGCGGCTTCACCCAGGGCCTGTCACAATTATACCGGCGACACCAATGAAGTCCGTGTTCTGACCGGAAATCACGGGTGGAAGAATGAGGGCGTCTGCTGGTACGGCACCCGCGAGGGAGAGAAGGCAAAGACGCAGGGCAGAGGTATGTACGGCGTGCTTTCTGTCTCCGGAACGGACCTGACGGATGTTTACGGCAATGCGGTGCGTCTGAAGGGAATCAGTACGCACGGCATCGCGTGGTATCCGGCTTATATCAATCAGGGCGCTTTTCAGTATTTCCGGGATCAGTGGGGAGCCAATACGATCCGGCTTGCCATGTACACCGCGGAATACGGCGGATACTGTACCGGCGGAGACAGGGCGAAGCTGGAAGCACTGGTGGACAGCGGTGTTCAGGCGGCTTCTGCACTGGGTATGTATGTGATCATTGACTGGCACATTCTTTCCGATTCGAATCCGAAGACATATCAGAGTCAGGCGGTCGATTTTTTCAGGAGAATGTCCGCAAAGTATGCCGATTACGGCAATGTGCTCTATGAGATCTGCAATGAGCCGAACGGAGGGACAACATGGGGCGATATCCGGTCGTATGCAGATGCGGTGATCCAGGTGATCAGAGCCAATGATCCGGATTCGGTGATTCTTGTCGGAACGCCGACGTGGTCGCAGGATATCGATAAGGCGGCTTCGGACAGGCTTCCGTACAACAATATCATGTACAGCCTTCACTTTTACGCGGCAACACATAAGGACCAGCTGCGCAGCAGGCTGGTGTCGGCTCATAACAGCGGTCTGCCTGTGTTTATCGATGAGTTCAGCACGGTGGAGGCGAGCGGAAACGGAAATGTTGACTATGCCTCAGCGGAGGCATGGAAACAGCTGATCCTGCAGTACCATCTCAGCTATGTCGGCTGGAATCTGTCCAATAAAAACGAGAGCTCGGCGATTCTCAGAGAAAACGTCACGTCCGTTTCCGGCGGGTGGTCCGACGGCGATTTCAAGGCATCGGGCCTGTGGCTGAAAGGCCTGATGCAGTCATCATGAAGGAGAACAGAATGAAAGAACCGGAACAGATCAGAGAACAGACGGAACAGGACAGAGAACAGACGGAACAGATCAGAGAACAGACGGAACAGATCAGAGAACAGACGGAACAGGGCAGAGAAGATACAGAACAGGTCAGGGAGCAGACGGAACAGGGCAGGGAAGACCCGGGCACAGCTGACTCAGCGCATCAGGAAAAGTCAGAGAAGGAGCTGCTGGCAGAGCTGACGGCGCTGGTGAGAAAGTCTGAAGAGGAAAACAGAAAAAACCGTCTCATCGGCAGAGCGGCTGCCATCGTTCTGATGGCAGCGCTGGTCATTGTGGTTCCTGCAACGGTCGTGACCATGAACCGGGCACAGAAGACGATGAGCAGAATCGATACCATGGTTGATCAGGTGAATGAGTTTGCAGAAGAAAACAGCGAACTGCTGGGCAATATTGTGACCGGCGTCAATCAGATCGATTTCAGTTCACTCAATGAGGCCATTGAGACACTGAATCAGGATGTAAAAAATCTGCACCGCGTGCTCGACATTTTTAACTGAAAACGGCACTTTGCAGTACCGATTTAAAGTGGTAAACTGTATAGGATTGATTCACTGTCTGAACTTCCGGGAGACCTGTGTACAGCAGAGCCCCGGAAGAAGACGGAAAATGAAAACAAAAGTCAGGAGAGTCTTATGAAACAGTTAATGCTTGGTAACAAAGCGGCTGCGCGCGGCCTGTATGAGGCCGGCTGCAGGTTTGCCTCGAGCTATCCGGGAACACCGAGTACGGAAATTGAGGAAGAGGCCGCAAAGTATGACGAAATTTACTGTGAGTGGGCACCGAATGAGAAGGTAGCCCTGGAATCGGCGTTCGGCGCTTCTCAGGCAGGTGCCCGCGCTTACTGCGGCATGAAACATGTCGGACTGAATGTGGCGGCGGACCCGCTGTTCACCATGTCCTATACGGGCGTGAACGGCGGCCTTGTGATTGCCGTTGCGGACGATCCGGGCATGCATTCCTCGCAGAATGAGCAGGATTCCCGTCATTATGCGATTGCGGCGAAGGTGCCCATGCTGGAGCCCTCTGACTCGCAGGAGGCGAAGGACTTTGCCATGCTGGCATTTGAGCTCTCCGAGCAGTTTGACACGCCGGTATTTCTGAAGATGTGCACGAGAGTTTCTCATTCCCAGTCCGTGGTAGAGCTCGGGGAGAGGACAGAGCATCAGAAGGAATATGTCAAGAATATCCAGAAAAACGTCATGGTGCCCGCCAATGCCAGAAAACGTCACCCGATCGTCGAGGAGAGAATGAAAAAGCTGGCGGCCTGGGCGGAGACGTCTTCTGTTAACCGCGTGGAGATGGGCGGAACGGACATCGGCATCATCACCGATTCCACTTCCTATCAGTACGTGAAGGAAGTGTTCGGCGACAGGGTTTCCGTGCTGAAGCTCGGGATGGTCTGGCCGCTTTCGGATCAGCAGCTCCGTGACTTCGCTTCCGGAGTGAAGAAGCTGTACGTCGTGGAGGAGCTGGACCCGGTGATCGAGAATTACTGCAAGACGATCGGCCTTGAGGTAACCGGCAAGGACATCCTTCCGATCTGCGATGAATTTTCGCAGAATCTGGTGGCAAAGGCCTTCGGTGAGAAGCCGGATGAAGGCAGAAAGCTGGATGAGGAGCTGCCGGTACGTCCTCCGATCATGTGCAGCGGCTGTCCGCACAGAGGTCTGTTCTATACGCTGAAGAAAAACAGGTGCACCGTACTCGGCGATATCGGGTGCTATTCTCTCGGAGCGGCGGCACCGCTGTCTGCCATGGATACGAATATCTGCATGGGAGGTTCCATCGGCAGCGCCCACGGTTTCAATACCGTAGGCGGTGTGAAAAATTCCCGCCATTCCGTTGCCGTGATCGGTGATTCCACCTTCATGCATTCCGGTATGACCGGCCTGGCCAATGTGGCATACAACCAGTCGAATACGACCGTGATTATTCTGGATAATTCCATCACCGGCATGACCGGACATCAGGAAAACCCGACTACGGGCTACAATATCAAAGGAGACCCTGCCGGAAGGATTGATCTGGAGGCACTGGTGCGTTCCATGGGCATTGACGATGTACGCATCTGCGATCCGTATGATCTGAAGGCAACGGACGAGGCTGTCAAGGGTGCGCTGGCCCATGATGCGCCGTCGGTGATTATTTCGAGAAGACCGTGTGCGCTGCTGAAATATGTGCATCATGAAAAACCGTTCCGTGTCAACAGGGATAAGTGCGTGGGCTGCAGAAGCTGCATGCAGATCGGCTGCCCATCCATCTCGTTCCGCGACGGAAAAGCGGTAATTGACGCCACGCAGTGCGTCGGCTGCGGTCTGTGCCAGCAGATGTGCAGATCTGACGCGATCGAGGACAGCACCGGCAATCCGCATGCGGAGATCAAACCCGGATTCTCGAGGTATGAGCTGGATCAGATGAAGAAGGAGCAGGAAGCTGCAGGAACACAGAAAGATGCCGCAAAGGGAGGTGAGCAGTGATGAATGATACAAAGAGCGTTATGATCGTCGGTGTCGGCGGACAGGGCACACTGCTTGCCAGCAAGATGCTCGGACAGGTGCTTCTGGCAGCGGGATACGATGTCAAGGTTTCCGAAGTGCACGGCATGTCACAGAGAGGCGGAAGCGTGGTTACCTACGTCCGCTACGGCACGAAGGTATATTCTCCGATCATCGATAAGGGAGAGGCGGATGCCGTTGTCTCCTTCGAGGTACTGGAGGCTGCCCGTTATCTGGAGTGGCTGAAAAAAGACGGCACGATCGTCACCAATACGCAGCAGATCGACCCGATGCCGGTCATCACCGGAACCGTGAAGTATCCGGATGATCTGATCGGCAAGATGAAGGCGACAGGCGCCAGGGTAGATGCCCTCGACTGCCTTTCCCTCGCGGAACAGGCGGGTTCGCCAAAGGCAGTCAACATGGTGCTGATGGGCCGTCTGTCGAAGTATTTTGACCTGCCGGAGGAATCCTGGCAGAAGGCGATGGAGGCTGTCGTACCTCCGAAATTCCTTGAGATGAATAAAAAAGCTTTTCGGCTTGGCAAAAACGCATGACCGGAGGACTGTGACATGGAAAGGTATTTCCAGAAAGAAATAGAAACCGCATCGCGGGATGAGATCACGGCGATGCAGAATGAAAAACTGGTAAAGCAGGTCCGCCATGTGTGGGACAGCGTTCCCTATTACCGGAAGAAGATGGAGGAAAAGGGCGTTGAGCCGGGAGATATCCGCACGATTGAGGATATCGGAAAGCTCCCGATGATTTCCAAGGCGGATCTCAGAGAGTCCTATCCGTACGGACTCCTCGGCGCGCCGCTCCGGGACTGCGTCCGCATTCATTCGACATCGGGCACGACAGGAAAGAGAGTCGTTGCATTCTATACGCAGCACGATCTGGACCTGTGGCAGGACTGTGTGGCCAGAGCCATTACCGCAGCCGGAGGCACGAAGGATGATGTGTGCCAGGTAGCCTACGGATTCGGCCTCTTCACCGGAGGTCTCGGCCTGTTTGACGGAAGCGAAAAACTCGGCTGCCTGACGCTGCCGATGTCTTCGGGCAACACGGAGCGCCAGATCATGTTCATGCGTGATCTGAAGGCCACGATTCTCTGCTGCACGCCTTCCTATGCCGCTTATCTCGGAGAATCCATGAAGGAGATGGGCATGGGACCCGACGATATTCCGCTGAAGGCGGGAATTTTCGGCGCCGAGGCCTGGAGCGAGGAAATGCGCCGCAGCATCGAGAAGACGATGGGCATCAAAGCGTATGATATCTACGGGCTGACGGAGCTGTCAGGACCCGGCGTTGCCTACGAGTGCAGCGCACAGCACGGGATGCATATCAATGAGGACCATTTCCTCGCTGAAATTATTGATCCGGATACGGGAGAGCAGAAGCCGGACGGCGAATACGGAGAACTCGTATTTACCTCCCTGGACAAGGAGGCCTTCCCGCTGCTCAGATACCGCACGCGTGATATCTGCCGGATTACGAAGGAAGCCTGCGCCTGCGGCCGTACCTTTGCGAGAATGGATAAGCCGAAGGGACGCTCCGATGACATGCTGATCATCCGTGGCGTCAATGTCTTCCCGTCCCAGATCGAGGCGGTGCTTCTGAAACTGGGATATCCGGCTAATTACCAGATCATCGTTGACCGTGTGAACAACACGGATACGCTTGACGTTCACGTGGAGATGACGCCGGAGATGTTTACAGATGATGTGGTGGAGATCACAAACCGCAAGAAAGAACTTGTGACGGCGCTGAAGAATATGATCGGCCTCAAGGCAGTGGTGACACTCGTGGCGCCGAAGAGCATCACAAGAAGCGAAGGAAAAGCGATTCGTGTGATCGATAAGAGAAAAATCTGATCAGGCATGCCTTCCGGGCGCAGGGCGTTCCGGAGGGCAGGAAACGGAGGATTGACAGATGAGTGTACAGCAGCTTTCCGTCTTTGTGGAAAATAAACCGGGAACGCTCGGCGAGCTGATGAAGCTTCTTGCAAAAAATGACGTGAATATCCGCGCCATGTCACTTGCCGAGACACAGAATTTTGGCATCGTCCGTCTGATTGTGGATGATGTGGTTTCCGCAACGGATATTCTCAAGCAGAACGATTATATCAGCAGCCTGACGCCGGTTGTGATCGTGGCTATCCCGGATGAAGTCGGAAGCCTCAGCGTGATTCTTGAAATTATGAAGAATGCCGGCGTGAACATTGAATATATGTATGCGATACCCGGCCACAAAGGCTCAGAGGATGCGTTTATGATTTTCCGTCTCAGCGACGAACAGGCGGCGGAACAGGCGCTTTCCGCGAAGGGCTACAGACTCGTAGCTCAGGACGAGGTGGAAGGTCTGTAAGGAATGCCGAACCCTTGGCATGCAACCTTGGCTGACAGTGAGTGAACAGATATCAGTATTCGTCATAATACACAAAGAAACCTTCACACAGGCAGGAAAAAATGGTATAATTTTTTATTATGAAGGAAAAGGACTGCCGGAATGAAGAAGAATAAGAGAAGTCCGCTGTATAAGAGCTTCGGCTACGCTTTTCAGGGCATCTGGGCTGTGATCCGCCGCGAACGAAATATCAGGATTCACCTGTCCGTCATGACACTGGTCATTATCGCGGGATGTATTTTTCATATATCCGTCACGGAGTGGTGTATCTGCATGATCCTGTTTGCCCTGGTGATCAGTCTGGAGATGGTGAATACGGCAATCGAGGCCTGCGTTGACCTTGTCACGGAGGAGAAGAAGCCGGGGGCCAAGCTGGCCAAGGATGCGGCTGCGGGAGCGGTTCTTGTATCGGCGATTTTTGCAGCGGTGATCGGGCTTGTCATCTTCATCCCGAAGGCAGCCGCTTTTTTCTGAAACAGATGATTCAGGGATGAATCAGAGGATCTGACGTAAAAGGAGGTTTTGCCATGTCTGATTTTGATGTAATGGATATCTTTAAAAAGGGATTTCTGGCCGGTGTAGGTGCCGTGACCATGGGTGCCGAGAAGGGTAAGGAGCTGGTAGATAAGCTTGTGGACAAGGGACAGATCTCTGTTGAACAGGGAAAGGCACTGAACCAGGAGCTTAAGCATAAGCTCGACGACGCGGTAGCGGACAGCAAGGCAAAGGCTGCTGCCGACAGGCAGACATCCGAGGCCGGGAAAGCGGCACAGAAGGGTTCAAAGAGCGGTGATTTCTCTGATTTTGTAAGCAAACTGACACCGGAGCAGGTGGAAGCCCTGAAGTCTGCACTGAACCAGCCGGCTGAAGAAACGACCGGAAGCGAGGAAGCAGAATCTGAGAACCATGAATAAGTCTTCTGCAGAGGAGACAGATCAGGAGAAAAAATCCGGAGCAGCAGCACGGCATGACGGCCGGCGGGATGAGGTCAGATCTCCGTCCCGCTTCAGGGAGATTACGTCGATTCTGAAGAAGAACCAGATACTGAGAGGCGTGACACCGGAGAAGCTCCGCATCATTCTGGAGGAGCTGGGTCCGACCTATATCAAGCTGGGGCAGATCATGTCGACGCACTCGGATATTCTGCCGAAGGAATACTGCGACGAGCTGCTGAAGCTGAATTCCGACGTGAAGCCGATGCCGTTTTCGGACGTCATTCATGTGATTGAGCACTCGTACCGGGGAAGCTGGGAGGAAGTCTTCAGCTCGATCGACGAGAAACCGCTGGGATCCGCTTCCATCGCGCAGGTTCACAGAGCGCGGCTCAGAGACGGCACCGATGTAATCGTCAAGGTGCAGCGACGGGGCATCTATGATACGATGGCCCGCGACATCCGTCTTCTGCACAGAGCGGTAAAACTGCTGCCGCCGGTCGGGGCACTGCACAATGTGGTGGATCTGGACCAGGTGCTGGACGAGATGTGGACGGTTGCCCAGCAGGAAATGGATTTCCTTCATGAAGCAGACAACATGGAGGAATTCGCAAAAAACAATGCCGATATAAAGTTCGTCGGTGTTCCGAAGCTGTACCGTGAGTACACCACATCCCAGGTCCTGGTGATGCAGTATATCGGCGGCTGTGCGATTACTGACCGGGAAGGTTTGCTGGCCAGAGGCTATGATCTGCATGAGGTCGGCGAGAAGCTGATCGACAATTTTATCAGGCAGGTCATGGATGACGGCTTTTTCCATGCGGATCCCCACCCGGGCAATGTAAAGGTTTTCAACGGAAAGATCATCTGGATCGACATGGGCATGATGGGCCGTCTGTCCGGTTCCGAGCGGAAACTTATGGGCGATGCGATCAAGGGCATCGCGGATCATGATACGACGGTGGTCGAAAATGCGATCCTGTCGATCGGTGATTTTTCCAGGTCACCCGACAGAGATGCCCTGTACCGGGATCTGACAAAAATCCTGGGCGAATACGCCGACACAGATATCGATAATGTGGATATCGCCTCGTTTCTCGGCGAGATCATCGATACGATGAAGCGGAACGGCATCCGTATGCCGCACGGCCTGACGATGCTGGCGAGGGGGCTCACCCACATGGAAGGGGATCTGGCGGTGATCAGCCCCGATATCAACATGGTGGAGATTGCCCAGCGACGGATCATCTCAGATGAAATTGAGAATTTCAGTCTGAAGGATTTTGTTCTGCACAGCGGAAGAAAAGCCGGCAAGGCACTGGAAAAAAGCATGGAGATCCCGGGTCTGCTGGAGCGCGCCCTGCGGGATTACATGAACGGTCAGAATCACATGAGCATGGAGCTGAAGGCCTCGCCGAGGCTTGCCTGGCTTCTGAGGAAGCTGGTGCAGAATCTGGTGCTCGGCCTCTGGGTCATGGCGCTTCTGATCGCTTCTGCTATTCTGTGCACATCCGATATGAAGCCGAAGATTTTCGGCATACCCCTGCTGGGTTTCATGGGGTTCGCGTGCGCAGGTTTTATCGTGATTTTTCTTGTGGTGCGTCATATCATCACGAGGCCCAGAAAACAATAGCATGACAGGCGGAACAGAATATCTGATGATATCAGCCGCGGTTTTCCTTACGGAAGACCGCGGCTTTTTCTGTATCATCACTTGACAAATACCATGAGGGGGTATATTGTATCAGCATAAAGATACCCGACGGGGGTATAAAACCCGCCGGCAGATCAGGAAAAGGAGGCTCTGTATCATGAAAAAGTCTGATGAGAAGACAGAATCCGGAAAACCGGAGACGGAGGCATATGCGGTTCCGGACTGCTGCAGACACAAGACGAAAGAACGCTCCGAGAAGGAATATAAGGATCTTGTCAACCGGCTGTCCAGGATTGAAGGACAGGTGCGCGGTGTCCGCAAGATGCTGGATGAGAATGCGTACTGCATTGACATCATCACCCAGGTGGCTGCGATTAATGCCGCACTCAACAGTTTCAACAAGGTTCTTCTGACCAATCATATGGAGACATGTGTGATGGATGAGGTAAGGGAAGGAAAATCGGACAAGATGGAAGAACTGATCCGCATCCTTCCGAAACTGATGAAGTGATTTTTGCCTGAAAAGAACAGAGGGAGAAAACAATGATGGCAGACACCTATGATGTGACAGGCATGAGCTGTGCCGCGTGCCAGGCTCATGTAGAGAAGGCCGTGGCTAAGGTACCGGGCGTGACAAACGTCGCGGTCAGTCTCCTGACAAATTCCATGAGGGTAGAGGGAACCGCAGATCCTTCCGCTATCTGCAGCGCCGTGGATGCGGCGGGCTACGGGGCAAAGCTCAGGGAAGACGGATCGGAGACAAAGTCCGGCGGCAGAATCAGTGAGAAAATAAAGGCTGAGGAAGAGGCCCTGGAGGATCACACAACGCCGAAAATGGTGAAGAGACTGGTTTCCTCGGTCATTGTGCTGCTGGTGCTGATGTATTTC
>Ga0256406_1002857_pt1 | contig 23103 bp, 23 predicted proteins | sample RumenRJG_03DNA_FD_185986 | JGI IMG/M metagenome (GOLD analysis project Ga0256406, IMG submission 185986) | Bovine rumen microbial communities from Lethbridge, Alberta, Canada - RJG_03 | ecosystem: Host-associated > Mammals > Digestive system > Stomach > Rumen | place: Canada: Alberta | collected... | reverse complement strand
ATTATCACAAATAAATTCAATTTATATATTTATTAAAAAATGTTATGTTGTCATTTTTGAGGGGCTTTTTATCGTCTGAAACTCAAATATAGTGTAACTTTTGAACTCTCTTCACATTTTAGATATATTGTGAAGAAAAAAGTTGAAATTTTATTTAAAATTTTAAAAGTCTATTTTTAAGATAGTTGATTAATTCTTTGTTCAATTCCTTAATGGCAAAAATTATGATTAAATCCACCAAGGTTTTCTCGGGGCGTTATAGTCGAGAGGGGGGATTGCTTTGCCATGTTTTTGGGCGAGCTTTTTTAATAACATTCTGTAAAAACTTGCAAGCGTTGCCGTGTTCAAATACGGATGACCGAAGTGGTAGCAGGTTTCTTTTTGTATAAGTTCTTTTGAGTATTCTTTAATAAGTTGTTGGGTCTCTCTGTTTATAGGGATCCCGATATCTGCAAGTTCATCATAATAGCTTTTGTGATAAATAAATTCGTATTCTTTAATTGCCATATAATGCCAAAATGAATCATAAAAGGGGACGGCGTATGCTCTAATCCAATACCACATAATCTCGGGATCATTAATATTCGGGTTGTCGATATGACAGCGGTGGCACAACAAAACTAAATTGGAGGGCTCGTCTTTGCAGCCTAATGATTCGGGGACAATATGACATCTTTCTAAATTATGCTCACACCCGCAGCGCCAACAACGTTTATCTGCTTCGGTGGCATCTACGCTCAATCCGCTTTCGTCAATCATTTTTTCAAAGAACCAATAGTTTACAATATCTTTTTTCTTTGTTTTGACACTTTTTCTCGGCATTTTGTTTTCCTTTTATTAAATCTAATCGGTATATGTTTATTATAACTCATACTTGTGTCAAATATGGGTAGGGTAATACATCAACTTAAGCGGGGGCATAAAACCCTGCTGATTTCGGTACTCGCTGCTTTGTAAATCCGACATTGACGATATTTTTAACAAATCGGTTTTCGAGGTTGTCGATTGCTTTCCCAAGATTTTCACTCTTTGTTCGCTTGGTTTGGCTTTCAAAGTTATATAACAAAATAGAGGATAAGAAAAACCCTATCCTCTATTTTGGCGGAGACGGCGGAAGTGTCTTGATTTTTGGTTGTTAAACAAGTTTTGAACTCCGCTTTAAAATTGCTATTGCAATTTTATTCGCTTCGACAACTTGTTTAACAGGACGAGTTACATTCGCTTTAAATTTTATCTTTGTTGCAAAAAAAAGTCTGCTCATAAATCCTGCGAATAGCCTGAGATTTTCGCAGACTTTTTATGTAAAACTTGACGCTCATTTCACTCTATCAAAAATCCGCTCGAACCCAAAAAGGGTTCTCCTCTGTAATTTAACACACAGAAAAAGATGTAATTAACTATGAGATGGAGATGAGTTTTACAAAGTTAGCATCTCAAGCTTATTTTTTAATTTACTCCAATCTTTGCACTTTGATTCAAGCAAAGTATAAAATTCTTTATTATGTGCAAAATACATACAATGACATAATTCGTGGTAAATAACATAATCAATGCAGTCTTTATTAGCTTTTATAGTCTCAATATTCATAGTTATTGTATTACTATTTTTGTTATAACTACCCCATCGCTTTGTTAATTTACGAATTTTTAGATTCGGCTTGGTTAACCCGTAAGTAGTAAACTGCTGAAAGCATTTATCCAGCTCTTTTTCGTATGTAGATAGTGCTTTATCCTTATACCATTTGTCTATTAGCTTCGACGGAGTTTTTAAACAATATTCAACTGCTAGGTATCCATTTTTTAACTTAACGGAATCTGCATTTGATTTAATAACTTTTAATCGATACTGTTTTCCTAAATATCTGAAACATTCACCGCTAACATACTTCTTTTCATCAGGTTTTTTGTAATTATCAACGAAGTAACGTTTTTGTTTTGTAATCCATTTTGCTTTATTTTGAACTTTCTTTATAATATCTTGTTTATTTTTATTTTCCGGAGCCTTAACTTTAATCTTTGTTGTAGGCAAAACCTCTATTGATAAAGTTTTTCTATTCTCTTGTAATAATTCAAACTCTATTATTTCTTTTCCATATTCAATTTTTTCAGTTGTAGCAATCATTTTGCGTACCTTCTTTTTGCAATTTTCATTGATTCGTCAATTATAAAATCTATATCATCAAAAGTCATGTCAATCTTATTTGTGTCTTTAAACTCAAATAAAACATCTTCAATATCGTTGATAATTTTATTTTGTAAATCAGTGTTTTTTACCCAATCAACATATTGATTATCCAAAATAATCTTATCTATTTTGAGTGCAAGTTCTGCGGCAGAATCTTTTGTTGCGTTGTATTTCTTGATTTTTTCAAAAACCACGCCATAAAAGGCTTTTGCAACTTCGTTATTCAAAATAGAAATCGGAATATCATCACCGGTTCTCGTCCTTGCCATTGATAATATTTCTGTAACTCTGTTTAAATAAGCATTATCATTTTTAAGTCTTTCTGCTTCGTCCATTATTTGTTTTGAATATTTGGCAATAGCCTCCTTTAGAAGTTCAGATAACTTTTTATAAAAAATCGGATCATCGTCCCATTTTTCGGATATTGTACGAGAAATTCTATAAGCTATTGTATCTGCTTTTGAACGAGTACTTTGCTTCTTTTCTACCTCCGCTTTAAATTTTTCTGTGTCAAAAATATCAACGGGCTCTGTTACTTGTATAATTTCATCAGAAGTAACATAAGTATCTATAAGTTTTTGAATTTTAGCCTCATATTCTTTTCTATCAATAGATTCTGCGTATCTGGATTTTAATGAAACTCTTAAATTTAAGAAGAATTTTAAGTCATTTTTATATGTAACAATTTTCTTTTCCGGAGTTTCTTCCAAAAACTTGAAATTTCCCAAAGCAAGTTGTAATACTTTTGAATATTGACTTAATTTATCATAGAATTTATCTCTGTCATCTTCGTATTTTAAGTGCTGCTCGTAGGCTTCAATATCATATTTATTTATACCGTTAAATATTTCCCACAAATCTGAATGCAATTGCGGTAATTTTTTAATTTCTTCTTGTGCAGATACAAGCGCATCTTGGATGTCTTCTTCATCAAAATCGCCAATATTGCTGTAAGTTAAAAGTGCTTCGTCTAATTCTGTTAAAAGTCCATAGTAATCAATGATTTCACCATAATCTTTTCCTTCTTCAAGACGGTTTACTCTTGCAATAGCCTGCAAAAGTCCGTGTTCTTTCAGCGAACGCGCAATATATAGAACGGAATTTTTAGGAGCATCAAAACCTGTTAATAGTTTATCGACTACAATTAATATCTCCGGTTCCGGAGCATTTTTGAATTGATTAATAATTTGGGCATTATATTCAGATTCGTTTCCAAATCTATCCATCATTCGCTTCCAGAACTGATTTACTTCACTTGAAGTTTCTTCATAAATATCATCGTTTCCTTCTCTTGTATCAGGTGCAGAAATAACGACTTCTGAAGTTACCATACCAAGTTCATCTAAATACTTTTTATATTTTAAAGCAATAGCTTTTGATGGAGCTGTTAATTGTCCTTTAAAACCTGTTCCTTTATATTTATGTTCAAAATGTTGACTTATATCAAGTGCAACATTTGCAATTTTTTGTTCAGCCTCATTTAAAATTCTTCTTGTACTAAATTTTTTCTTTAAATCTGCTTTTTGCTTGTCTGTTAAATCTCTTGATATAATATCAAAATATTTATCAATACTGTTTTGTGTAACATTTTGAACAGCTAGTCTGCTTTCGTAATACAAAGGCAACACGGCCTCATCTTCTACAGCTTGATTAATTGTATAAGGAGTACCGATTATACCGCCAAATTTAACCGCAGTGCTTTTTTCTTTTTTCATCAAAGGAGTTCCCGTAAACCCGATATAACAAGCATTTGGAAATACTTTTTGCATAAGAGCATTGGCGCTACCATATTGGCTGCGGTGGCTTTCATCAACAAGAACAAACACGTTCTTTGAATTATCGATAACTTTTTTCTTGCGCAAAGCTGCTTGGAATTTATTAATAACAGTTGTAATTATTGTTTCTTTATTATCAGCAATAATATTTCCTAAATCTTCTCCGCTTGTTGCTTTTTTGACTACTTTACCACAAGATTTAAACGTGTCTGAAATCTGCTTATCAAGGTCTATTCTATCTGTTACAATAATAACTTTCGGATTGACAATTTCAGGTTCAAGCGATATTGCTTTTGCAAGCATAACCATAGTAAGTGATTTTCCGCTGCCTTGAGTATGCCATATTACACCACCCTGTCTGCGCTCGTTTCTTATAATTTTTATTCTTTCTAACGTATCCTGAATAGCAAAATATTGTTGATAACGGGCAATTTTCTTAATACCTGCATCATACACTATGTACTTATACATAAGTTCTAATAGTCTTTGAGGCTGGCATAAAGAATATAATAACTTGTCTTGCTCTGTTACAAGCCGACCTTCGGATTCTATGTTATCAAAATATTTTCTTACATATTTAAATCTGTCTGCAAAAAGTTTATCTTTTTGTTCATCTGATAACGGCTTATTAACCAATTCTTGCAAGTCAGATTCTTTAAGTTTTTGTTCTTTCCAAGTAGCCCAGAATTTTCTCGGTGTTCCGGTTGTTGCATATTGAACTTTATTGGATGTTAGTGCAAGTAAAATTTGAGAATACTTATATAAATGCGGTATTCCATCTTCTTGCTGATTTCTTAAATGCTGCGATTTTGCTTCTTCTAAAGGTTCTTTTATATCAGGTCTTTTGCACTCAATAATGCATAGCGGTATTCCGTTTACAAAAAGAACAATATCGGGGCGATATTTTTTGTCGCTTGAAGTTCTGTTTACTTCAAATTCTTCTGCAACATGAAATACGTTGTTTTCAATATTATTCCAATCAATATAATTTATAGTGAAACTTTTTCTGTCGTTTCCGATTGATTCTTCAAAACTTTTGCCAAGAGTTAATAAATCATAGATTTTTGAACTGGTTGTAACTAAACCATCAAACATAGGAACATTTTTAATAGCATCAATTGCACCTCGAATACTTGCAGGAGAGAATGGATAAACTTTCCCTTTAAAGTTTATCTCATTTATTTTCATAAGCTGCTGCTCTAAAATATCTTCCAAAATTACATTGCTTAATTTATCCTGACGTTCTTTTAAAACTTCTTCAGGAGTTAAATACGTGTAACCCAAATTCTGCAGCAACTGCAGCGCCGGTATTTGTGATATATGATCTTCTATAAATGATGGTGTTTGCATTTTTATTCCTCAATTTTAGTAGAATTTGCTCTTATTGTATTGCCTGAAAATGGTCCAACAAAAAGTTTTTCATCCAAAAAACTCAATAACTTATTTATAGTTTGTTGATCTTGTGGAATAACAATTTTGTTGTTATTAATTGATATTAAGCTATTAAGTCCTTGAGTTTTAGCGATATTTTTAATTTGTTTTGCAGTATAACCCTTAAGAACACCTGAAGATAATATATTGTGTACTCTTTTTCTTATATTTTGCCCTGCATTTGTCTTAAAGTTTACAATATTATTAATTTCTATGTTATCGTATTCGCACAACTTATCAATATCTTCATCTGTTGCTTCTTTGTATAGCGAAGATAAATCAAAGACAAACCTTAAATTATTAAAGCTTTTAAATCTTAATTTATTATTTGCGATATAACATAACAGCTTATTATCTAATGATATTGCAGGATTATTTAACTCGTTATAAGTGTCATTATTTAAAAATATACTGAAAGTACGACTCAAATATTGTGATTTAAAAAAAGATTGAATCATTATTTCATTACTATTGTTTCTTCCAAACAGCGCTTTTATTGGTTCTTTTTCGAAGTTATCCAAGTTTAATTCTTCAATTGTAGTTAAATTAGCATTTAAAGCTTCGACAATTATATTTGTATCCGTAGGTAAATCTATTTCAAATATTTCATCATTATCAGGTTTCCAGTCACCCGTAAATGGAACTATTTGTTTAACATTTTCGTTAAATTTAATTTTTTGTTGTTCAAATATTTGTAAAACTTTTTCTTGTAACGGATTTGTGATACTTATTTTTCGTACTTCTAATTTCTTTTTAATTTTACATAACGCAAATAGGTTAAAAGTCATGAATTCCTCCCTTTACTGATTTATCAATACATATTCACTGATTTTGTATACTGTATAAATTTTATCATTTGTTCTTATTTCTTTTTTTGAAAGAAATATATATGTTCCACCTTCCGGAATTGTAATTTTGTATATATTAAATCCAAATAAAGAAAATATTGGATTATACACAAATGGATTTATAAAAATAAACAATAATAAAAATATTGTACCTAAAATACACAAAGGCATAGGTTCTATATTAATTTGTTTAAAAGCAATAGGTATTAAAAAAATAGCAAATATACCAAAAACACTCGAGCTTGTATTTTCAAAACTGCTTATTCTTAAATCAAATCGCTCACTTTCTTTATCCGCATAAATAATTGATAACTTTGATATTATTATCAACAAAATTGCAACTGTTATTATAGATATAATATTCAACATTGGTAAATCATTCCAATATACACTTACAAGTACAATCAGAGGAAGTGTTAAATATCCGCTATTTACTATTAAATTATAGAACCTATTCATATTTATACCTTTACCCTTATCTGACCTGTTAGAAGTTTTTGCATCAAGCCTTTTTTCTGCACCTTTAATTTCTCTAACTTAGAATTTAATATTTGTATCTCTTTATAACTTTCAATTAGAACTGTTGCAATTTTTTCCTGTTCTTCTATCGGAGGATATGGTAACGGCATATTCATAAAATCGTTGCTCGTTATATTTAATCTGTCATGTCTTGCGCCTTGATTTGCAACCATAAACATTGAATTGTTCCATAAATTAGAACTGAAATATTGCTCATAAAAATCTACAATTGTATCATGTTTTGCTTTGAAAATAGTGTAAAGCGGCGAAGCTATACCAGTAATTCCTAATTTATTTCTATTGATAGGACCTGCCGGAGCACTTTGAGAAATTCTAGGATTATACATAAAATCATTTTCTCCGACTACATAATAATTGCTTGTATTTTCTTCTGTTACAATACTTCTGTCGAAATATTCATTTTGCAATACAACACCTTTGGTTGCTGAATTTGTAAATATATTATGTTCCGTATTTCCTGAATATTTTTGCATTCTTTTATCAAACAATAATTTAAGAGGTTTTATTTGCCAATCAGCAGGAATTTGCCCCAATCGGGTTCTTTTATATTCCGAGTTTTTACTAAATCCTGCTAGTCGTTTTTTGCCAACTAACAAATTTTTCATTAGAGCTTTATGGAAAACTTCTTTTTGTTCAATGAGTTTTTCTAAAGTTTCAATTCCGTCATCCCAAGCCGACAATATCTCCGCAATTTTTTCTTGTTCTTCTTTTTTTGGATATGGTACAAGTTGTTTGTTTAATTCACTCAAATGGACACGTTTTTTTTCATCTAAACTGCCTGTCGCAATTCTTTGATAAAGTCTTCTAGCTGGAGTAGATTTCATAAAAGCATCATAAAATATTGTGTTAACGGTATCATTTTTAGCTTTTACAATATCATAATATGCAGATAAAGATACTGTTTGTGGCACTTTTGACATGAAAAAAGCACCAAATCGTAAATTCATTGGATTTATTGCAATTTCACCCTGAGAAATCAACTTAAATTCGTTTTCTTCTTTATCTTTCAGTAAGTGGGAGCGTTCATACCTCTCTGTTTTTGGGGTTACACCATTTTCTAATGTCAAACTATACAAAGGATATGTTTCAGTATCATTAGATAGATTAACAACTTCATTAAACAATTCATTGAAACGAACCATCTCCCAATCTTCAGGAATCCAGCCTAGTTTGGTTTTCTTATAACCTTTTTTATTTTCAGTTTTTTCAATTATACTACTTTTCATTTGCAACCTTTTTTGCCTTTTCTATTGTGTCTATTTCTTTCTGCTCATCAATAAGTCCATATTTTGCATTTCCTAAAACTAACTCTAGTTCATATAGTAGTTTATTAAAATCTTTCATTGCTTGAATTACTTCAACAGGTCCAAGAAAATCATGATTACAATAATTATATAAAAATGCTGTCAAATTCATGTATTTAGCCCTGTCTTTTTTATTTAGTAAAAATATAAAGTTACTTGCATTTGATAATAGCCATTCTGAAATTCGTTTTGCATGTTCTTTATCTCCGGTAAAAATTGTGCAAACATGATCTAAGCCATTTGCCAGTTCAAGCCGTTTCATTCTGATATTTTGCATATTTTGCTGATACGCAAGCCAACATTGAACAGCGGTAAATCCGACTATCGCTATTGCACACATCCATTCAGCATTCTGTTGTAAAAATCTCAATATTGACATAATAGCACCCTAAATATTATTCATTATTTTCAATAAAACCGTTTTTGCCATCAACTTCAACAATAAATAACCTTGTAATTGTTTCATAATGACTTGCTGAATAAACCGCCTTTCGAAAAGCTTTTTCTGCATCTTCTTTATTTAATGATGTTCTTATTGTTGTGTTAGGTAAACTAAAATTGCCTTCATTTTTTACAGAAATATAATTGTAAAGCCTACTATCCTCTTTGCATATATCACTTGCAGATATCTCGCAAGGAGATAGATCATAAGTTATAATACTCTTAGTATTACTAAAATTCATTGTTGTTGATTTTTTCATTTTTACTCCTTATCCTTTTTAGTTATTCGTTTAATTTCTTCAATTTCTTTTGCAAATTCAATATCAGAGTCTATAATTTCTTGCTGTCTGCGTTTTTCATCATATTTATGATATTCCGCCTTTGCTTTCTTTTCTGCCAATTCTTTAGAAATTTTACCCTTATGAGTCAATATTTCCATCTCGTTAAGGCTTAAAAGTCCATCAAGTTTTGTCGCCCAATCAACCATTGTCATTGGAATCCTGCGTTCCGCTTGAAGTTCTGCATAATCAAGATACATAACTGTCAATCGGTCAAGTTTTTCCATCTCGTCTTTTTTGAGATAATTTTTAGCAATAACAACATCCGGAGCAAGTAATTTTTTACCATTCCAAGTTGTTAAGCCCATATTGATTTCTTCAGCATTTGCTCTTGAATGTATAATTTCTGCAGCAGTTTGACCTGTAACAGCCCAAAGCATTTTATTCTGAACCATTGCAAAGAAATCACGCGTAACGTCCGCTGTTTTATCATAATCAACACTTGTTGCATAAATATCTTTAATCTTTGCATAGAAGCGTTTTTCGCTTGCACGAATCTCGCGGATTTCTTTCAACAGTTCTTCAAAATAATCTTTGCCTTCCGGATTTTTCAAATATTCTGTATTAATAGTAAACCCCTTAATCAAATATTCTTTGATTCTTTGAGTTGCCCATTGCCTGAATTGGGTACCTCTTAATGATTTCACTCTGTAGCCAACAGAGATAATCATATCCAAACTGTAAAAAGATATTTCGCGTGAAACCTCGCGCCCGCCCTCGTTTTGAACTATCCGGAAATTCCGGATAGTTGAAAAGTCCTGCGGCAGCTCATTTTCTGCAAACACATTAAGTATATGTTCGTTAATAGTTCTTACATCTTTTTGAAAAAGTTCTGCCATTAATCTCTGCGAAAGCCAAACAGTTTCATCAATTAATCTAACCTGAATCTGTTTTTCGCCATCTGGAGTTGTATAAATCAAGAACTCGCCAAGTGAATTTTCAGCACTTATAAGATTATTTTTCTTTTCTTCCGGTAATTTTTTTTCGTCGTCTTTATCCATTTATCCCAAGCTCCTTTAAGTATCCTTTCATTTTTGATTTAACGTCAGCCAACTGTTTTTCAAGGTTTTCAATCTCCTTTTGAGTAGCCTGAATATCAATTTCTGCTTCTTCTTCAAAAGTATCAACATATCGAGGAATATTCAGGTTGTATTCGTTTTCTTTAATTTCGTCCAAAGTTGCAAGATAAGAGTATTTTTCAATTGTTTCACGTTTTTTATATGTTTGAACAATTTTTTCGATATCCGAATCACGTAATATATTCTGATTTTTACCTGATTCATATTCTCGTGAAGCATCTATAAACAAGATATCATTGCTTTTTCTGTTCTTCTTGAATACTAAAATCGCAGCCGGAATTCCTGTACCATAGAATAAATTTTGCGGTAAACCTATTACGGCATCTAAAAAATTATCATTTTCAATAAATTCTTTTCTGATTTTACCTTCTGCACCTTCTCTGAATAGAACCCCGTGAGGCACAACAACTCCGACTTTACCGCCATCGGCAACAGCAGTTTCAATCATGTGTGAAATAAATGCATAATCACCTCTGTTTTTAGGCGGAACACCTCTCCAATAGCGGTTGAATCTGTCAGAAGTAGCATTTTCAGCACCCCATTTATCCAGAGAGAATGGAGGATTAGCAACAACTACATCAAACTTCATTGTTGTATCACCTTCAATAAGTTTAGGGTTATTTAAGGTATCACCCCACTCGATTCTTGCGTTATCTTTGCTGTGCAAAAACATATTCATTTTACATAAAGCCCAAGTGCTGCCGTTGCTTTCCTGTCCGTATAAAGAGTAATTATCTGAACCGACTTCATTTGCAGCTTTTATCAAAAGTGAACCGGAACCGCAAGCAGGATCGCAAATCCTGTCGCCTTCTTTTGGTTCAACTAATTTTGAAAGCAAGACAGATACCTGTGATGGGGTATAAAATTCTCCGCCTTTTTTACCGGCGCCGGCAGCAAATCTTGCAATCAAATATTCATAAACATTACCAATAATATCTGATTTACCTACTTTGGAAGGTCTTAAATCTAATCTCGGGTCAGAAAAATCTTCTATTAGATTTTTAAGCCGAGCGTTTCTTTCTTTTGTTTCGCCAAGTTGCATATCTGAGTTAAAGTCAATATTGCGGAACACGCCTTCAAGTTTAGCTTTGTTATCTTCTTCAATTTTTTCTAAAGCTTTATTTATTAATTGTCCTATTTGGTTATCGTTTCTATGTTTGAATAAATAATCATAAGTACAGGTTTCGTCTAATTTGAACCTTTCCCTTTCAAGACGTCTTTTTATTCTTTCAGTATCATTACCGAATTCTTTCTTTAGTTCTTCATATTTATCTTTCCATACATCACTGATGTATTTGATAAATAAGAATACCAAAATATAATTTTTGTATTCGGAAGGGTCAACAACACCTCTAAAAGTGTCGCACGCTTTCCATACTATGTTGTTAATTTCATCTTGATTGATTACTGCCATATTTTATCTCCTAATATTTTTGTAATTCTTTTTCGATAATTGCACGATACAAATTTTCCTTTTTATCTGCAATTTTTAGTTGTAATTCCTTTTCTTGTTTCGCACATGCTTCAATTTTGGAAATGAGTTTTTGCTCTTTTATTGGTATTCCCGGTATTTCCAATGATTCTAATGTTGCTTTACTTACATTTGCTATTGTAACACCAGTGGCTTGTCCTGCACCTTTTGAAAAATGATTTTTTGCTAATGCACTATTTAACCAAGAACAAACGTATTCAGGTAAGAAATTTTTATCTGTAACCCTTATAATGTGGCAGGAAGCTGTAACGGTTGTATTTGCAGGGATACTATCAATTAGCACAGCAGTATTATTAAGCCCTTTTGCTTTAAATAAAATGTCTCCCGGCATGATAATTTCTTCCGGTTTAATATCGTCTAGCTGTATTTTTTTTATATCATTTTCTGAAATATGCACTATGCCAGCAATAGAAATAGCATCCATATTGAGCAAGTTTATATTTCCGTCAGTATTATAGGGTATCTTGCTTCTAAAAACATGCCCTGTTATAATATTAGATATAGTTTTAAAGTATTTGACCATGCTTTACTCCTAAAAATTATAGTCGTAAGTTATTATACTCATAATATATCATGCCAAACTGCTATTTGTCAAGATTATTTTTGTCGTAAGTGGCTATACTCACAATTTTATTTGATTAGTTTTTACCTTAAACTCTTTCCCTGAAACGATTTTGTTTCATGCCGGTTTGTTAAGTTTTATAAAGTTCATTTGATAATTTATAGACTTTGAGTGATGAATACGACACGTTGAAGGAGGTCGTATGGAAAAAGTCGGATTTAATATTACACCAAAGGAGTTTAAGCAGTTAAGCAAGTGGTCGGAGAATATTTATAACACAGCTGTTGTTATAGATTATTTTGTCGCAAATCAACCGGAGATTGAAGAATGCTACAACCTCGCGCCAGTAATAAAGCATCTACGAAACGATGCGGATGTTTTGAATGCATTCTTTATAGATCACGAAAAGAAAGTTGAAAATTTAAATGCTGTTTAAAAGGGGTTTAAAAACCGTTTAACTCGCGTTCAAAAATTATTATGTCCAAATGATACGATTTTAGATGCATACACTTGATGTTTCCAGCTGAAAGAGTGATAAATAGTGTAACTTGAAAGGAGCAGATTATGGTTGAAAAAGATTATAAATTATACGGAACAAAGATTTTGAATTTAAAAACTCAAGAAATTGGTTTGTTAATTTGCTTATGGGAAAACAAATATGCTGATAAAACCGTCGATTTTGCAACTTGCGTTGATAAAACCGGCAAACGATACAATATTGAACTTGATAATATCAGAGGGTTTGAAGATGATTTTGAAAAATAAATTAACGAAAGAAACGTTGGATATTCCGTATTCTGAATTCAGAACAAAGTTTGCAAAAGAAATTCGGGATGCGTTTGAAAGTTACCGCAAAACCCAACTAAATAAATATTCTTGGAATTTCAAAGATGACAATTCTTTGGAATTTAATTTTTATTTTGAACTTCATTGGAACTTTAATCATTTTGGAATGTCAAATTGGTATATTGAACGATTATAAAACGGGTATAAAACAGGTTTAAAATGCCATTTGAATTTTATAATTAATCCCAAAATAAAATATCGGTTTTAATCATTTCTGTACCACATTTATCACAATGTAAATGCTCTTGTTCTTTTTCTGTAAGCTTTTTATATCTGTTTCCACATTCACAGAAATATTTTGGTATATATGTTTTACTATTGCCATAAATTTTGAAATAAAGTTTTGATTCCATTTTGCCACATTTTTTACAAATGTATGGTTGAAAATAAGCATCTGCCACAAGAACATCTTTTGATTCTTCAATGAATTTGTGAACTTCATTAATCGTTTTCTTATCGAGTTCATAATAAAAATTAAGATCGAAACTGTTTTTTGGACGATAAAACATGCTCTTGTCAAAGGAACTCCACATCATTCCAAGACCGTCATTTAGTTTAACTGTATTTCCGCATTTTGTACATTTAAAAGTTTTTTCTACGCCCATATTAACCCTTTCTTTTATTAATATATGAGAACCCATATTTGCGATAGCTTATCGGAATCTCAGACCGAGGCTATCGCTTTATGGGAGAGGGTATTGGATTTACCTTAAAAAGAACCAGTCCTCTTTTAATAAAAGGGCTAAAAGGTTTTGGCACTAATTTAGCATTACAATAGACAGTCTCCCAGTTCCTCTATCAACTTTTTAAATTTACCAACAAACCCCAAACCACACGTCCAAAACGAAACGGATCCACAATCCGAGGGTTTGATGTTTGTTGGCTTGCAAGTCCCCTTTGGCTCACGTCCGAAACGGTTCATGGTGATTTAACCATGCGCCTAATGCCGACTTGCTGTTTGTAAGTTACCATCTGCGTACGTCCGAACCGACTCAAGAGCGACTTGAGAGCTTCTGCAACTTACATTATTATTTTATCAAAGTGCTATGTCAATTATGGACGTATGATTTGTTTTTGTAAATAGTTATTAAAAACTTCTACGTCCGGCTTTCTTGGATTGAAATTACTGAATTCTTTTTGCAGTTCAATATTAAAGTATGCATCAAATTCAGGTATTCGCAAGATTACATCACGTTCTAAACCCTGCGACTTTATTTCTATAACTTCCTGAATCTTTTTATAAATATCAGGCGGAATAATATTTTCAAGTTCTTTTACTGTTTGTCTTAAATCAAGCGGAGGAATTTTATCAAACTCATAAACATATTTAGCATTCAAAAGTCCGCGCATAGAATAAAGATATTTCTTATATGTTATAGTTTTTTCTTGCTGAATAAATTCCCGATAATTATTCCTAAATAATGAAAAATAGTGTTTGAATAATCTTTCCTGATTAAAGTTTTCTTTCATATATCCTCTGAGTGGCAAGTTATTGTCCCCATAATAAACTATTGGAGAATTAAGCCATTCAATAGTTGTCGGATTTGATGCAAGTAAAAGTTTTAAATATTTATAAATATCAAATCCGCTCATATCAATTAAAGAGCCTTGTGCTTCACAAGGATTAAGGTCTTTATCAAATGCAAAATTTATAACATTTTTTGGTGGATTTAATGTAATATAATCGTTTAATGCTCTTTTAAATACAAAACGCACGTCAAAATCACTATCTTTGCTTGCCATTCCCCAAGAACGGCTTCCGTTTTCAATTGCAAAGATAATTTTTATATTGTTATCTTTTTCTATTTGTTGCAGTATGTTTTGTATTTTATCCTTCATTTTTTAGTTTTTCTTTCTTATTTTTGTATGATTTATTAGTCTCTGACCAATATGTATTAACTCTTTCTATATATTTTTCAAAGTGTTTTCTTTCAGTTGTATAAGTTGCACCGCTATCTTCGGATTTATAAACAACAGAATTTGCAGTAAGTTCTGTTATTTTAAAGAACTTCCCCTTTGAAATACCGTCTATTGATTTCCATTTGTATCCGATTTTTAGTTTCATTATTTACCTTTTGCCTTTTTATCTTTGTAACCGCTGAAGTGCTCACCGGCTTTGAAATTATATATAGGCTTGATTATTTTGATTATATCCGCAGTCGGAGATATATTATTTACTATGTCATCCATAGTTTTGTATGCCATTGGGCATTCATCAAGCGTATCTTCATTAATTGAAGTTGTATAAATACCGTCCATTGATGCTTTAAATTCATCAACTGTAAAGTTTTTCTTTGCCTGATTTCTGCTGAATAATCTTCCTGCGCCATGAGGAGCTGAACAATTCCAATCCTCATTTCCATTACCAATACAGATTAAACTTCCGTCGCGCATATTTATAGGAATTAAAAGTTTTTCATCTTTTTTAGCGGAAACAGCGCCTTTTCTTAAAATCATTGATTCAGTATCTATGTAATTGTGAATAGTAGTAAATTCTTCTTTTACAGTTAAACCAAGACCTTTGATAAGTTCATCTGCCATTGCTTTTCTATTCAAAACTGCATATTTTTGTACGATTTTCATATCGTGGATGTAGTCATCAAACAAATATCCGCTTGCATAAGCAAGAGCTTTAGGGATATCTGTTATTATTTGCTTTTTTAATTCGGCAATTGTAGTTTGAATTTCAGACTGTCTGCCCTGTGCTTTAAAGTCTGCGATTACATCATCAAGCATTTTTTTAGAACAGTTGTTTAACTGGTTATATGCTTCTTCCTGATAATATTCAGCAACTTCTTTACCTAAATATCTGCTTCCTGAATGAATAACGATATAAAGTTTACCTTCATCATCTTTATCTATTTCAATAAAATGATTACCACCACCAAGAGTTCCAATACTGTGTGTTGCTCTATGCTGATTTATCATTTTAAGGCATCTTAAATCATTGATTTCAACTTCATTTACATATTCGTGGGGAGTTGTTCTGACGTTCATTCCGCTTGGAATATTGTCATAGATAAATTTATCGAACTTTTCCAAATTTACAGAATCATCAAGAAGCTCAATGGTTTCCATACCACAGCCAATATCAACACCGACAAGATTTGGAACAACTTTATCTTTTATGGTCATTGTTGTTCCAATTGTACAACCTGCACCTGCGTGTACATCCGGCATGATACGAATCTTACTGTCCTTAATGAAATCCTGATCGCACAGGGTTTGTATTTGTGATTCAGAAAATTCATCAATTTTGTCAGTAAAGACTTTTGCACTATTCTTTTGTCCGATAATTTCTTTCATGATTCGTTCCTTTATAATTAAATTGGATGCAGAGGTTGGGTTCGAACCAACGACCTCCGGGTTATGAGCCCGGCAAGCTGACCACTGCTCCACTCTGCCAACTTTTCTTGGGAGGTTCGGAAAGAATCGAACTTTCGTCATTCGGACCACAACCGAAGGTTCTACCATTAAACTACGAACCCCATATAAATTGGCTCCGACTTGATTTGAACAAGTGACGCCCACCTCTTCAGGGTGGCGCTCTACCAACTGAGCTACAGAGCCTTGCCCCTTTCGGGGTGAATTGTAATCGGGTGAGCACGACCTCACTATAACGGGGGTGCTTAAAGCATTGCCCCGCCCATTGACGATTGTTTAGGGAGTCTCAATTACAATTCATATTCAATTTTCAAACTGCAAATATCTATTTAGGACAGACTGGCAGAACATAAAAGTTCTGCCACTGCCATTATTAGAATAAACTATATTATTATATTAATCATTTAAAAAAAGTTGCGAACTTACGCAGATATTTTTTCGTAGCGTTCAGTATTTATAGTATCCAACATGAATTTATAAGGTGATGTTTCACCATCCATGACCATTTCAAATATCTTTGGAGTGCAACCTGAAACAAGCACAACTCCCTGTTCGTTTTCTTTTACAGGAACTTGTTGTTGCCATGAGTTTACATTCCAAAATACGAGTCTTGGCAATTTATATCCTTTTTCATTGAATTTCTTTTTTATGTATTCAAAGTTTGTCAGATCTGCATCTACTGTGCAACTATCAAATTCCATATCTGAAATTATATAAATAGTTTCAGGCATATCTTTTTGAGAGAGTTTATTTTTAGTTGCAGTTTTCAATATCAGTTCAAAAACTTTTTGAATATTTGTATTCGCACATTCATTAAATCCGATGCAAAATCTAATTTTGTTATAAATATCATAGCCTTTTATTTCAATAAGTCTCGGATTTTCAGAAAAGGTTATGAAGTGATTTTTAAATAAACCTGTATTTCGTTCGGCAAAATAAACTGCAAGAGATTGAGCAACTTCTGCCGGTTGTGGATTTCCACCCCAATACATAGAGCCTGAGCCATCAACAACTACAAGAGCATTTTCATCCTTTGTGTAATTTGGAAGAGCATTCCAAGTTACATCAAGAGATTTTTTCTCTTCATCACTTAATTCACCACCATGAATAATAGATCTTACTATATCATAAGGGTATAGTGTTCCTGTATTCATTTTGACCGCACCTAAGGGAACACAATATGGAATACTAAATGCGGAGAGACACGTATAACGTGGGCTTCGCATTTTTTATATAAACTATGCAGGAAAGGAGGCCAGAGCCTTTATGAAAGAAAAAATAACCGCACTTTATGAAAGGTTGTCGAGAGACGACGAGCAGCAAGGCGAGTCGAACAGCATTGTCAACCAGAAGAAATATCTGGAGGACTTCGCAAAGGCTAAGGGATTCCGCAATATCCGCCATTTTACGGATGATGGATATACAGGAACCAACTTTAACCGCCCTGGCTTCAATGCCTTGCTGGATGAAATCAATGCCGGGAACGTGGCAGTCCTCTGCATAAAAGACATGAGCCGTCTGGGGCGAAATTACCTTCAGGTAGGCTTCTATACGGAGATGCTCTTCCCGGAAAAGGGAGTCCGATTTATCGCTGTGAATAACAGTATCGACAGTGATAATCCGACTGAAAATGAGTTCACCCCTTTCCTGAACATCATGAACGAATGGTATGCCAGGGATACCAGTAAGAAGATCAAAGCCGTGTTCAGGAACCGCATGGAGAACGGACTGAGGTGCAGCGGTGCTATTCCCTACGGATACTACCGCAAGCCGGATGACAAGCAGCAGCTCTATGTGGATGAAGAGGCAGCCGCAGTGATCCGAAGGATCTTCAGAATGGCTGCTGATGCAGTGCCGATCACGAAGATTGCTGAAACATTGACAGCAGAACGGGTGATGAATCCGGCTGCTCATCAGGAGATAGCTTACGGAACCGAGTCACGTAACCATCGATATCAGGATCCCTGTCTATGGAATAACGGCACTATTATTCGTATTCTGGAGCGTCAGGAATATCTTGGCCATACTGTTCTTGGAAAAACTGTTCAGGAAAACTTCAAAAGCAAGAAACGCAAATGGCTTTCACCAGAGGATTGGCTGATTTTCCCCAATACGCATGAGGCGATCATAGATCAGGAAACATGGGATATGGCCAATAAGCAGCGAAAAAGAGCTCCAAAGCGAGTCGCAAACGGCACGTTTACACATCGTTTGTCCGGACTTGTCTTCTGTGCTGATTGCGGCGGCAGGATGAGCTATTCCGCAGCACCGTACGCCAAGATCGTTGCCGGAACCGACAGGGATTCTGAACACAATTATCAGTGCAGCAATTACAGAAACCGATATCACCAATGTTTCAATCACTATATCAAAGCATCCGATCTGGAAGCCGCCATTCTGAAAGCTGTCCAAGCCGTGTCAGAGCACGTTCTGGAAAATGAGGATGGTTTTGTGGATCAGCTGATGGAACAATGGGACCTGAAGCAGCAACAGTCTTCTGCTGATGACAAGAAAGAACTTGCAGAGGCCAGAAAAAGGTTAAAGGAACTTGATGATCTGATTCAGGGCCTCTTTGAGAGTCAGGTTAAGGGCACGCTGCCGGAAAGGCAGGCACAAAGGCTCATATCTCAATATGATGGGGAACAATTACAGCTCGAGAGCCGTATTTCTGAGCTGGAAAAGCCGGATGAGATCATGGCCCCAAAGAAGGCCGATATTAACCGATTCATAGCTCTTGTCCGGAAATATCAGCATATCACCGAGCTGACCGATGCCATGCTCTATGAATTTGTAGATAAGGTCATTGTCCACGCTCCGACCGGAGGCATGGGAAGATACCGTCAGCAACAGATCGACGTTTACTTCAGCTTCATTGGAAACTATATGCCGCCCGGCACGGTTATTTCAGATGAAGAAAGGATCGCCCAGATAGATGCAATCTATGAAGAAAAGAAGAAAGCCAAGAATCAAAGACAGAAAAAACGCGCGAAAGAAAAGCAGGCTTCCCTGAAGGAAAGAGCCAAGACTGATCCTGAGGCTGCAGCTGAATATGAGGCTTATCTAGAGCGCCGTCGTGAAGCAGGGAAAAAACGCCGGGAAGCAGAAAAGGCAAAGAAAGAGGCAGATCCGGCATATCAGGCTCAGTTAGCTGAAAAAGCAGCTAAAAAGGCCGCCCGTGAGAAATTGGCATATCTTCGAAAGATAACTATTGCCGAGCTTGAAAAACTGGCAAAAACGGACCCGGAAGCTGCAGAAGTGCTTCAGACTAGAAGACAAAAAACAGCTGAAAAGAACAGAAAGGTTATTGAACGCCGTGAAGCCAGGATGGCTGCGGACCCTGAATATGCAGCAGAGGTAAGAGCAAAACAACAGGTTTCCTATAAGAAACATCAGGTTCAGCAGAAAGCCAAAAGAGATGCTCTGATTGAAAGTGCCAAAACCGATCCGGAGGCTACAGCTGAACTGGAGGCCAGACGTGCAAAAGATCGTGCCAGCCAGAACAAAAGAAACGCTGAGAAACGCGCCAGAGCCGCCGTTGACCCTGAATATGCTGCTGAACGTGAAGCATTCCTGCGAGAAAAGTCCAAGAAAGACTATGCCTCTCATAAGGCAAAGATGGATGACCTGAAAGCCCGCGCCGATACGGATCCCGAAGCTGCTGCAGCGATTGAAGCAGAGAAAGCTGCCGTATCTGCCAAGAATCGCAGGTATCGTGAGAATCTGAAAGAACAGGCCAAAACAGATCCAGTTGCCGCTCAGAAAATCATTGACCGCAGGATCCGCAAAAATGAGCTTGCAAGGAAAGCGACTGCCGAAGCCAAGATAAAGGCCACGGAGGCCGGAAAGGAGCTTGTCAATGCGTCTGCTTAGAATTATAGGAAAGATACTGGTCTTCCCGGTCATGCTGATCGTGATAGTCATTCAATGGTTGTTTATCTTTCTGATCAGCTTCTCATCTTTCATCTTCAATCTGCTGGCAGGGCTCTTCCTGCTGGTTGCGGTCCTGTCACTCATCTTTGGAGTTGCAACATGGCCGGAGGCACTCAGAACCGGCCTAGCTGGATTCATTGTCTTTATGATCCCAGTAATCGGCGAAGGCATTACCGCGATAATTGCCGTGTTTCGGGAAGAATTATCTGATTTTATCAGGTCTTGAACCGCAAAACTGAATATGAACTGTATCTATTGATACAGAATGCCAAAGCCGCCCCTCTGCTGCAGAAGGACGGCTTTTCACTTGGAAAAATGAAGGGAGAAATCAAAATGGCAAAGCAGCGCTTAAACAAGTACGAAAGAGAAACCATCCTGCTGACATCCGAAGGTGAGGATACCTGGAATATCTACACCTTCAATACTAATCTGAAGAACAGGCTACGCAAATTTGCGGTTCAGCACCCGGATCTCTGTGTACTGAAGGAAGAGAACAAGGAATTGGGCAGTGTGTCCTATACTATCCAGAAATCGCGAGTCTCGATCCGTCTGATCGCACCGTATAGCGAGACTAGGAGGAAGGCGGCCAGTGAGTATGCAAAAAAGCATAGTACCATCGGCAAAATTCAACAAGGAGAACTTGCTAAATCACAAGATTCGTGATATGATGACGGTGTTGATAAGAGGTTTGCTTTCCGGAAAGTGGAGATATCTATGAGACACATCAGCTATATGCCCTTATGGCACACACTTCTGAATAAAAACATGAAAAAAGAAGATCTTCGGATCGCTGCCGGGCTGACAACGAATATGATTGCCAATATGGGAAAAAACAAAGGTATCAGCATGGAGACATTGGAGAAAATCTGTGATGCCCTTCAATGCGATATCACGGATGTCATTGAGTTGACTGAGAATCCATCAAAAACTGAGGAGTAAGATTTGCCAGACACTGTCTGGCAAATTCGAGAAAGGATTTTGCATATGGACAACGAAGTAATGATTCCAAAGGACCTGATTGGACAAATCAGAGAAATCATGAATACAGCTCGGCACAATGTTGCACGTGAAGTCAATAATGAGCAGCTTTTGGCATATTGGAATATTGGCCGAGTTATTATTGAACATGAACAGGATAATAGTGAACGTGCAGAATATGGGAAGCAGACACTTAAGCAGCTCTCCAGAGTACTAACCAAGGAGTTCGGCAAAGGCTTTTCAAGGTCAAATCTCCAGAATATGCGTGCGTTCTATCTTGCATATCCAAACTGCCAGACACTGTCTGGCAAATTGAGTTGGTCGCATTACTGTGAGCTTCTTATTATCTCTGATCCTGATCGCCGCAGCTTCTATGAGAAAGAATGTGAACGCTCCGGATGGTCTGTCAGGGAAATGAAGCGTCAGATTGCCACTTCTCTCTTTGAGAGGTTATTGCTCTCGGATGGTAAGGCGAATAAAGAGAAGGTCTATGAACTCGCAACCAAAGGTCAAGAACTGGCGGTTCCGGAGGATATTGTAAAAGATCCGTATGTCTTCGAGTTCTTGGGCATTCCAGAGAGCAAGCCGGTTCTGGAAAGCGATCTTGAAAAGGCACTTGTCAGACAGATTGAAGATTTCATGTTGGAACTTGGCAGAGGTTTCATGTTCGTAGGAACGCAGCAGCGCGTCACGCTGAATAATACGCATTACTATGTGGACATGGTCTTCTACAACAAGGAGTTGCACGCATATGTCCTGATCGAACTCAAGACAGTGAAGCTGATGCCGGAGGCCGTCGGTCAGCTCAATATGTATCTGAACTACTATGCAGCGGAAGTGAATGAGCCGGGAGACAACCCGCCGATCGGAATCATTCTTTGTACCGACAAGGATAATGTAAGTGCAGAGTACGCTCTCGGTGGCCTTTCTAACAACATTTTCGCTTCGACCTACACCTATGTGATCCCAGAAAAGGAGAAGCTGATAGCTCAGGTTGAGGCCGTACTGGAAAAGTGGGAAGACAAAGAAGAATAACAGATTCCGGACTGTAAGCGGACTGTAAAATGGACTGTAAAACAGAATAATTGAAATGTGATAAGAGCGTCGGCGTTATTGTCGGCGCTTTCACTAATTTTGAGGATGACCGAAATGACGGAGATGTGCCGTTGCTTCGGTCATTTTTGCGTTAATGAAAAAACGAGGAGGCATTATGGAAAACAAGATTTACGGTTATGTGAGAGTATCTAGCACTGATCAGAATGAAGATCGACAGATGATGGCATTGAAAAAGGTGAATGTCCCGGAGAAGAACATCTACATGGATAAGCTCTCCGGAAAAGACTTCAACAGGCCGCAGTACAAGAAAATGGTTAGAAAGCTGAAGCTGGGAGATCTGCTTTATATCCTCAGTATCGACCGTCTGGGCCGCAACTATGAAGAGATTCAGAATCAATGGCGTATCCTGACAAAAGAAATCGGCGTTGATATCTGTGTTTTGGACATGCCACTCCTGGATACCAGAAACGGCAAGGATTTGATGGGGACCTTCATAGCGGACCTGGTATTGCAGATCTTATCATTTGTGGCACAGTCAGAACGTGAGAACATCAAAAAACGCCAGCAAGAAGGGATTGCAGCAGCTAAGGCCAAGGGCGTGAAGTTCGGCAGGCCGCCGCGACCTATTCCGGAAAACTTCCATGAGGTGCATCAGGCATGGAGAAATAAAAAAATAACACTCCGGCAGGCTGCTAAAGCCTGTGGAATGCCTGAAGGAACCTTCTATGGAAAGGCCCGAAAATTTGAAAACTCCGTTTAAAGAAAACAGGTCAATAATTTTGAAAAGTGTATCTTTCCGTATTTTAAGCCGAGTTTTACTTTTGCAAACAGGACATAATATCCATTCTATTTCCTCCATTATGACCTCCTATAGGGGTACCATCACACCCATTTTATTCTTGACTATAAACTCT
>Ga0256406_1002856_pt1 | contig 23113 bp, 14 predicted proteins | sample RumenRJG_03DNA_FD_185986 | JGI IMG/M metagenome (GOLD analysis project Ga0256406, IMG submission 185986) | Bovine rumen microbial communities from Lethbridge, Alberta, Canada - RJG_03 | ecosystem: Host-associated > Mammals > Digestive system > Stomach > Rumen | place: Canada: Alberta | collected... | reverse complement strand
AAACCATGATTATAACGATTGCCCGCGAATGCGGGGCGGGGGGAGAAGTGGTGGGCCATCTTCTTTCCGAGAAACTGCACATTCCTTTCTACAGCTGGGAAATGCTTCTGGAAATGGCAAAGAAAGAGGGCATTTATGACGATATGCCCACCTTTTTCACTGAAGACCCCATGAACAGCCTGGTCTATGCCCTTTCTGTTACTGTCCATTCGGACAGGAAAGTGAAGAAACAGCCCCTGGACGCGCTGTATCGCATGCTTGAGGGAGAAGACTGCATCATAATCGGGCGCTGCGGGAATTATGTGTTCCGCCGCCGGGGAGACTGCTTTTCCATTTTCCTGCACGGGGATTTGAAAGACCGCACCCCCTCCATGGCAAGGAAATGGCAGATCAGTGAAAAGGAAGCGGCGGAGAAAATCGAAAAAATCGACGAATACCGCGCCCTCTATCACAAATTTTATACGGGAGAGCAGTGGGGCTATGGCAGTTTCTATGACCTGGCCCTCAATACCTACGTCCTGGGCTATGAAAAGGCTGCGGAATACATCGTGGATTTCATCAGGGATGCAGGGATTAAGAAATGCTGTGAACTTTCGAAAGGACAGGCCTGAATGGATATTTTAAGACAATTCGGCATCATCATCGCCTTGGCCTTTGCGGGAGAAATCCTCCACGTCCTTATCCCCCTTCCCATTCCCGCCAGCATTTACGGGATCCTGCTGCTCTTCCTGTTTCTGAGGAAGAAACTCCTCCACGTCATCCAGGTCCGTGAAACGGTTCATTTCCTCATCGAAACCATGCCCATCATGTTCGTCCCCGCGGCAGCGGGACTCATCGATGCCTGGGCCCTCATCAGACCCCGGCTTTTTCCATATCTCGTGATTATCCTCGTCAGTCTGCTGGTGGTCATGGTCGTTTCCGGCCTCACCACCCAGTTCATCATCCGTCACCAGAAGAAATCCCTGTGACAGAAAGGTCATTATGTACGAATTTCTCATTCATTCCCTTTTTCTTGGCGTCATCCTGTCCCTTGCCGCCTATGGAATCGGGCTTTATCTTCATAATAAATTCCAGAACGATCTGGTGAATCCCCTCCTCATCGCCATTGCCCTGGTCATTGTATTTCTTCTGGCCACGGGAGTGCCCTACAGGGAATATGCGAAAGGTTCCTCCTATATTTCCTACCTCCTGACGCCGGCCACAATCTGTCTCGCCGTGCCTCTCTATGAACAGATGAAACTCCTCTCCCGGAATTTCAAAGCTATCATGGGCGGCATTACGGCAGGCATGGTATCCGGACTCCTAACGATTTATGTCCTGGCCAGACTTTTCCATTTCGACCATGCCTCCTACGTTACCCTCCTTCCGAAATCCATCACCACCGCCATCGGTATGGGGGTTTCTGAAGAACTGGGCGGGTATGTGTCCATTACGGTAGTAGCCATCATCGTGACGGGAGTTATTGGAAATATCATCGCTCCCTTCCTGCTGAAACTTTTCCACATCACCGATCCCGTAGCCAAAGGCATTGCCTGCGGCAGTGCGGCTCATGCCATGGGAACGTCCCGTGCCATGGAAATGGGGGCCGTCGAAGGAGCCATGTCATCCCTTGCCATGGTAGCGGCCGGAATCATGACCGTCGGGGGAGCCATGGTTTTTGCGCTGCTTCTGTGAAGCTGGAAGCTGGAAATAAAATCAGGTGTAATAAGCTGCAGGAAAAAGTGATCAGTTCTTAGTTAGCAGTGAAGGAAGTCCGTTTCCATGTGGAAGCGGACTTTTTTATTGAACCAATTATTCCCGGTTGAGATAGAAGCTTTTATAAAATCGGCGCATACATTTTGCGCGCACCTTCACGGTGAACTGATAACTTTCCGATAGTCATTCTTACTTATTTTGACTGAGGCATCCACTGAAAATAAAATCTCTCCAGACAAAGTCTGCATAAAATGGTATTCATCATGCCTGCGCATAGACCCGATAAAAATTGTGGCCCTCAGGCCGCCACCTTTACGAAGAACGAAAAACGAATAACGAAGAACGAAAAGCACTATGAGAGACTGAAGGATAGCTGCATGCATGAAATAAGCAAAATCTCTCTAGACAAAGTCTGCATAAATATGTATAATCACTAATATAAATTGCATATTTCCTGTATAAATTGTATAAAAGGAGGAAATCATGAAACTGTGGAAAAAGGGATTACTCTTCGCTTCTGCCGGACTTCTGGCGGCCGGCATGCTTTCCGGCTGCGGTGGAACGAAACCGGCCGCTTCTTCTGCTCCTGCCGCATCGGCTCAGAAGGCCAATGTTTTGAAAGTGGCAACGAATGCGACCTATGTGCCTTTCGAATTCAAGACGAAGGATGGCAAGGATTACACAGGTTATGAAATCGATGTGGTTCGTGCAGTGGCCAAAGAAATGGGGAAAGAAGTGGAATTCCGCAATATCGCCTTTGACGGACTCATTCCTTCTCTTCAGTCCAAAGAAGTAGATATGTCTGCTTCCGGTATGACCGCTACGAAGGAAAGAGCCCAGAAAATCCTCTTTGCCGCTCCCTTCTACCAGACGAAGCTGGCAGTGGTCACAACGGCAGACAGCAATATCCATTCCGTACAGGATATGCTGGACGGCCAGGAAATTGCGGTCCAGGTCGGAACGACGGCTGCTTACTATGCCCAGGATAAGGGAATGAAGACGAGAAACTTCGACCATTCCTCCGATATCGTTCTGGAACTGAAGGCAGGAGGCGCCAAAGCTGGCATCCTCGATAAACCGGCAGCCGATTACTTCGTAGCCACCGACGGCAAGGATAAATTCCGGGTCGTAGACGTACCGGATTCCAAGATCCAGTACTTTGCCTTCGGCTTCAACAAGGAAAACAAAAAGCTCCAGGCCGAAGTCAATAAAGCCATTGCAGACCTGAAACAGAAGGGTACTTTGAACGAACTTCACGAAAAATGGTTCAAGACACCGGTTCCGGATATGCCCTCTACCGCTGAAGAAGCGCTGGGGATCAAGTGAGCCGTTAGTGGTTAGTTTTTAGTTGTTAGTGAAATAAAAAGTGGTAAGTGGTAAGTGAAGGTGGGCGCCAGATTTATAAGGCGCCCATTTTTATACGAAATATTCGCATAAAAATGTAAAGTTGTAAAAGTATTTTCAGGTTTTTGATTATGAAAATCAAAAAACGCTGTCTCTGCATCTCAGAGGCAGCGTTTTTGCTAACTGCTATCTGCTAATCACTAGCCACTCAAATAATCTCTATTGCCTTACCGTACTTGAAGGCCCAGAGGTAGAGATGGCTCACTTTCTTTCCGAAGAGTTTTTCTGCTGCTTCCCGATAGACCTTAAGCTGCACGCTGTAGTGGTGGGCCAGTTCTTCTTCGCTCATGGTATGGTCTGTCTTGTAATCGATGATGATCATATCTTTTTCATTTTCAAGGAGGCAGTCCATGACCCCCTGGAGGAAGAGTTTTTCTCCTTTTTCGCAGTTCGGGTAGAATTCATGGGCAGGAAGGAGGATGGAGAAGGGCATTTCTTTTCTGACTGCCTTTGCTTCTTTCATGGCTTTTGCAAGCGGTCCATGAGCGAAGGTGAGGAGGTCTTTGGCCGGGTGGGCCCATTTCGTTTCGGAAAGGAGGGTCTCTCCTTCTTCTTCGGTGAAGATTTTTGTTTCCACCAGTTTCCTTAGTTCTTCGCGGATGGCCTCTTCTGTGGGAGGAAGGGCAGTGAAATCGATCATTTCCATCGCTTTGTGCATCAAAGTACCATAGCCGGTACCTTCGTATTTCTCCTCGTCTCCTGAAAGGAAGAGGGGCGGCGCATCGTAGTCGGCGGGCAGGGCATCCGGATCCGGGGCGAGGATCACCGATTCATAGGCTTCTTCGTCGGATGCGGTGTATTCCTGCATTTCCCGAAGTTTCACGGCAGCCGTGGCAGTGAGCTTGGCAGGGGTTATGAGGGCCCCGGGATGGTCGTAGGCCCAGGTGAGCTGGCGGTCCATCCAGTCCGGTATTTCCTTGGGAAGAGAGGAAAGGAAAGTTTCCCTGTTTTTTTCTTCTGCCGGTTCAGGGGGCGTGAGGAGACTTCCTCCTTCTATGGCTTTTTCCCAGGTTTCCATTTCTTTTTCCGTGAAAAGGTCGGTCTCCGATGTGACATGGAAATCAAAGTCCGAAGTATCTCCTTCCGCATCGTCCCGGTAGCAGGGAATGTGGTCGATCATGTCCCAGGCATCCTGCATACTTCTGTGGCGGAGCGCTGCCGGCATAATCCAGTCCAGGTAGGAAGTGCTGTTGGAAATAATATGGGAGGGAAGCGGTTCCACTTTAGGTCCGCCGCCGGCTGTGGAAAGGGAGGCAGCCCAGGCAGAAAGGGCGGAGGGTACGTCTTTCTGAATGGCCGTGATGAAAAGCCTGTCTCTTGCGCGGGTCATGGCTACGTAGAGAAGGCGGGCTTCTTCGGCTATGCTTTCCTGTCTTGCTTTTTCTTTCACCGCATACCAGTAGAGGCTGGGCCAGCGGAGTTTCCGCTTTTTGTCATAGTACTGGATGCCAAGACCCAGGTCTTTGTGGCAGATGGCTGTCTGCTGGGTATCTTTCAGATTGAAGCCTTTGGCCGTATCTGCCAGGAAGACCACCGGAAATTCCAGTCCTTTGCTCTTGTGGATGGTCATGATATGGACGGCGTCCGATGAACTGCCGGGGGCGTTGGATTTGAATTCCCGTTCTTCCTTTTTCAGGCTGGAGAGGTAATTCAGGAAGAGGTAGAGCCCGCTCTGGGGCGCTGCATCCCTTTCGAGGGCCAGCTGATAGAAAGAGAGCACGTGATTTTTCCTCGCCGCTCCTCCGGGAAGGCCGGAAATATAGGTGAGGTAGTCGGTACCGGCCAGGATTTCCCGGAGAAGGGGGGCCACCCCATCCACCATGGAAAGGTGGCGCCAGTTTTTGTAATTTTTGAGGAAAGCGCTGATTTTTTCTTCTTTTTCTGGCGGAAGGAGGGAAGTATCGGAAAGGACCTGCCAGAGATGGTCTTTTCCGGCCTCTTTTCGCGCAAGGTAGAGGAGGGCCAGGTCTTTTTCATCCAGTCCCACGAAGAAGGAACGGAGCACGGCCGCCAGGGCCAGGTCCTGCAGGGGATTGTCGATGATTTTGAGAAGGGCCCAGAGGATTTCCACTTCTATATTTCTTGTGAAATCTTCTTCTTTGTCGGAAACGGCCGGAATGTGCCGGTCTTCCAGTACTTTGAGGAGGGCCGGGCCTTTGCCGGCCAGCGACCGGAGGAGGATGGTGATATCGCTGTACCGCATGGGGCGGAAGGATCCGTCCTTGTTCATCACTTTTCCTCCATCCATAAGTTCCTGAATGCGCTGGGCGATGAGCCTGCCTTCGAGGGTGATATTTTCGATATCTTTTAAATCCTGCGCTCCTTCCGATTCCGCTACTTCTTTTTTATCGATGAGTTCGATGGAAACGGTGCCTCCTGCGTAGGTTTCAGGGCGCATTTCCTCGTGGCGGGCGGGGTAGAGGGCTTCGGCCGGCCCGTAATCCAGCTCCAGGGTCTTCTTCGTCATAATCTGGCGGAAGAGGAAATTGATGGAGGAAAGGAGGGCTCCGTCGCTTCTGAAATTTTTGTTGAGGTCGATGCGGTGAGAGAGCGCTTCCCTGTCCGGAGAAAATGCATTGTATTTCTGAAGGAAAATCGTGGGGTCCGCCTGGCGGAAGCGGTAGATGCTCTGTTTGATATCGCCTACCATGAACCGGTTGTGCCCGTTGGAAAGAAGGAAGGTAATGAGTTCCTGTACACCATTTGTATCCTGGTATTCGTCAATCATGACTTCCTTGAACTTTTTACGGATGGAAAGGGCGGCAGCCGATGGGAAATTCTCCGCTTTTTCGATGGAAAAGTCCGGATTGTCCCGGTCCAGCAGCACTTCCAGGGCATAATGCTCCATATCACTGAAGTCCATAATCCCTTCTTTTTTCTTCCGCTCTTTGAGGGCTTTCGCAAAGTCCAGGGTCAGGGCGGAAAGGACTTTCACTGCCGGCAGCATGGCCTTTGTTTCCGAAAGCCACTGATTTTCGGAAATACCCCGGAAAGGCTCGATGGATTTCGTATACATTTTTTTCACCGAATCCCGGAGTGATTTGATGTCCTGCACTCCTTCGGAGTTGGTGAATTCTTTGGAGTTTTTATAATTATATTTCTCTGCCTGCTTTTTCGTGATGGACTTGAATTTTTCATATCGGAAATCAGGCGAATCGAACCAGTCTTTCCAGCTGTCTTTTTCGGCCACATAGGAGTAAAAGGCATATTCATCGGAAAGCTGCTTCAGGAAGACTTCTTCGGCTCCCGGCACTTTTCCCATGAGGTCAAACATCTGCCGATAAGAGTCGCAGGCTTTTTCGCAGAGCGACCTGAGGTGGTCCAAAAGGGGCCGGTCCCAGGAAAGGTCGTCCATATGGGCGCCTTCCGGTATATCGTAGCGGTCCGGCAGATGGGAAATCCAGTCTTCCGGGAAGGGGAGGGAGCAGGCAAAGTGATAAATGGCAAGGACCATGCGCTTTAATTCACTATCCTGGTAGCGGCTGGCAAAAAGGTCCGCCGTATCGAGGAAATCGGAAGCTCCCTTTTCATACCAGTTTTCCAGCACTTCCGAGAGCACTTCTTCTTCCAGCAGGAATTCTTCATTTTCATCGGAAAGGATCCGCATCTTCGGGTCCAGGTCGAGAAGGTAGAAATACTGGCGGATGATTGCCTGGAAATAGGAGTCCAGTGTGGAAATCTGGGCGCTTCCCAGGAGGGAGATCTGCTTTTCCAGATGACGGACGGTTTTTTCGTCCTTTTTTTCATCGGCCTCCTCAAGGGCGGCGGATAGGGCGGAAGATACGCGGGCCTTCATTTCTGCGGCTGCCGCCCGTGTAAAGGTGAGGACCAGAAGTTCATTGATATTGATCCTGCTTTCCGGATCTTTCACGAGCCGGGCAATTCTTTCCGTGAGGACCGCGGTTTTGCCGCTTCCGGCGGCTGCGGAGAGGAGGAGATTTTTATTTCTAGTGTCCAGCGCTTCCTGCTGTTCTTCAGTCCAGCTCATGGGATTCCTCCTTTCCTGCCAGTTCCGCTAGTTTCGGCTTCAAATCCCGGTCGCCCGGTAGAGAGATGTATTCATAGCCCTCACCCTTTCCCTTCGGGTCGAACCGGCAGATGGCATGGAAGGGACAGTAGGAGCAGGGATTCTGTTTTTTGAAAGAAACGGGACGGATGGAAATATCGCCTGATTCCATCCGGTGATAAATTTCAAGGAGCCTCTTTTTAACGATGATGAGAAGATTGTCGAAATCTTCCCCGGAAAGGACGGAAACAGTTTTGGAAATACTGCCGTCCTTGTTGATTTTTGCCTTGATAAAAGCATCTTCGGTGCCGATGGCGGAATCGAGGGCCGTTACAAGCTCCGGATCGTCTATGATCCAGCCGGAGCCGTTATTTTTCGGGTCCATATCCACCTGCCCTCCCGGCGGAACGGTAGTCACATTCCGTACATCCCCGTTTAGATAAATGTACATGAGGGCTGTGGGGAGGAGGTCGTTTTCTGCTTTGTCCTCCACTGCCAGGAGGTAGGTGAGGAGCTGCAGTTTCAGGCCTGCCGCTGCTTCCTGAATGGAAGCGGCGGGCTTACCTGTCTTGTAGTCGAAAATAGCGCAGGCGCTTCCGGCTTCATCCAGCCTGTCGATTTTGCCTTTCAAAGTGAAAGAATCCGTTTCTCCCTGAATGCGGAGGTAGAAAGTTTTTTCCAGCGCTTTCGTATCGAAGCGGCTGTTCCTGCTCCATTTGCGGAGAGTCTCCAGAGAACGGCGGAAAGTCTCGTTCAGCACCCGTTCGGTATAGCGGGAGGCACCGTCTGCATGAAGGGCTCCGTAATGGACTTTGGGCACCATTTTTGCTGCGATGGATTCGGACATATTTTTAATATCCTCGTCAGTGGCGTCTCTCCACTGCTTCTTTTTATTTCCCAGTTCCTTTCCGAAAAGGTGAAGCCCTGCGTGGAGATAATTGCCGAAGTCCAGGCTTTCCATCTGCCCTTCGTCCCTTTCGTCCAGATGAAGGCCGTAGGAAAGGTAGTAGCTGTAGGGGCATTTCCTGTAATTTTCAAACCGGGTGACGGAGCCAACAAACCGTCCGGCCGGTTTGAAAAGTTTGGCCGCCAGGTCCCGCGGAAGGGAAACGGCTTTATTTTCATAGGAAAAGCTTTCCAGTTTTTCCGAAAGTTTCTTTTCGTACCCCTTTTGCTTTGCCCAGGCAGCCAGGGCGGCCCAGTGAGAGTCGGCCTCCGGGATTTTTTCGCGGAGCACCAGGGGAAGGAGGGAGAGCGCTTCTTCGGGATTGGCAAAGAAAGAACGGTCCTTGTCCCTGTCTTCCGGCACGAGCCTTGCCGCATAATGCAGGCGCTCCAGCTGGGAAACGAGGAAGGAAGGTTCTGCGCTTCCCTGCTCCTCATTCACCGAAGGCCTTGTGAGATAGAGGGCATTTCTGGCGCGGGTGAGGGCGAGGTAGGCGAAGAACTGCTCCTGCTGCACTTCCTGGAGGAGGTTCGTTCCGAAAATGAGCCGGCTGTCGTCAAAAATTTTCTGCCGTTCCAGTTCCGTGAAGAAGCCTCCTTCTTCCACCCGCTTCGGGAAGATGCCTTCCAGGGTGCCTGCAATGAAGACCACTTTGGCCTCCATGGCATACCCTCTGTCCATACCGGTCACTGTCACATGGTCCAGGGTGGGCGGAATGGTGGAATAGGTGAGAGAGGAAAGTCCGTCTTCAAAAATGGAGAGGAAATCTTCATCTTTCACCCTGTCCTTTCCGGCGGTATGTACGATTTCATCGAGGAGGGAGAGGACTTTCTTCCAAACCTGCAGGTGGGGGCGGATATTGGTGTGAAGGGAGGCCTGGTCATCCAGTTCGTTTAATTTTTCCGGAATTTTTTCCGCCCGGAGCCAGCGGTAGAGGAGGGCACAGCGGTCTTTGGGAAGAGGCTTTTCCTTCCATTCCTTTACGAGGGGGTCAAAGAGGGCAAGGAGTTTTTCCCGCCACTCGTTGGCCTTTGCCAGAGCCAGATGTTCTTCTTCCGTGGGAGAGGGGGCCTCGCTGTCCAGATCCCGCCAGTCCCGGAATTTCCATTCCTCATGGTACTGCCAGGGATGGATATTGTGGGAAAGGACGTAATTTTCCAGTTCATCCACCGATTCCTCCGGCCATTCGGGAAGGAGGAAGGTCTTCAGCACGCGAAAGAGGCGGCTTCTCTGCCAGCCTGCGTTTTTTCTTCCGCTTTCAGCGGTGAGGAAACGGACCATGGAATCCAGGAGGATCACCAGGGGATGGTTGTTCATGGGATGCTTCTTGTCGATGAATCCCGGAATCTGATAAGTATCGAAAGACCGCTCGAAAAGGTCCACGTAATTTTCCGGTTCCCTCGTGAGCACGAGGATATCCCGGTACCGGAGATGATGATCCCGGACAAGGGTGAGGAGGGTCCTGGAAATATAATCCACTTCATCCGCCTTGTTTGGAAGGGTGATGGTAAAGAGACCGTCCAGGGGATTTATTTCCAAATCTTTGGGAAGGGGCGAAACGTCTGCCCGCCGGTCGAAGAAGGAAAGGGCCATGGCGGAAAGGCGGCTGCTTTCAAAACGGCAGGGCTTCGTCAGGGTTACGGAGGAAGATCTTCGGGAAACCTGAAGCACCTCTGTATAGAGATGGTAGGGATAGGCGAAGTTCGGATTCATGACTGCTTCCGAAGGGTTATCCATCTGAAGGGTCATGGTCACTTCCTCTGCCGTATCGATCAGGGCAGAAAGGATGCGGATTTTCTGGGGAGCCATGCCGTTAAATCCGTCAATCCAGACCCTGGCATGTTTAATGGAGGGAGATTTCGGTATTTCCCTGGCCAGAAGGTCGAAAAGGCTTCCTTCGTAAGAGAAATGGTCCTTCAGGTACTGGTGGTAGGCCCGGTAAAGGAGGGAGAGGTCTTTCATCTTTCGGCCCAGGGGCGAATCGCCCTGGGCATGGGCAGCTTCTTCCATATCTTTTTCTGATACGCAGAACATGTCCAGCTGGTGGAAGAAGGTGGAAAGCTCCTCGGAAAAATGGGGATGGGAGGCAGCCTTCCCGATCATTAAAAGTTCATCTTTGTGTTCTTCCAGAAGGCGCCGGATGATGATCTGCTGCCCCAGGGGGGAGAGGGCGTCGCTTACCGGCGAATGAAGCTCCTGAAAAACCCGGTACGCCAGGCGGGAGAAACCGCAGACCGTGACGTTGGAAAAGCCTTCACCGGGAAATGACCTGGCCAGCCGGTATTCAGCGGTGTAAGTCCCCTGGTCCGGGACGAGGAGGTAGGCCTTTTTCCCTTCGCCGGCCATTACGTAGTCCCGTATTTCCCGGCAGACCCTGGTGGATTTACCCGTTCCTGCGCGGCCGAATATGAAATGAAGCGGCATAATTTACGTCCTTTCTGAAATATAGATTCTTTATTTCATTCTACCATGTTTCTATATGGATTATACAATCCGGGAGGGACAGGAAATGACCTCTCCATGCGAAATAAGGGGAAATAAAAACCTGCGGGCCCCTATTTCCTATAAAAAACTTTTATAATAATTTTTTAAAAATAAAACGGCCTTTCTGTACTATATGGGTAGAACATCAATCACCGCATGACTTTGCTCAGGCGCCATTCTCAGAGAAAGCAGGGTGGTGAGCCGTGTTCCCCTATATGGTACCATGTAGAAAATGAAAACTGCACAGCTTCCCGGAAGACCGGGAGATGGAAGCCACGAGGCGGATCAGAACGAGCCCCCGCCCGTGGCTTTTTGTCGTGGCCCGGATATTTCCATTCTGCTATACTGTAGGAAAGGAGGGATACTATGTACGGAGCTATATTGGGAGACATCATCGGGTCTCCCTATGAATACGACCGCGGGGACAAGAGGAAGGATTTCAAACTTTTCACCAAAGGATGCCGCTACACCGACGATTCCATCATGACCGCAGCGGTGGGAGAAGCGCTTCTTTCTGTGAAGCCTTCCGATTCCGACGGGAAAATCAGGGATAAAATCGTGGAATCCCTGCAGAGGTGGGGAAGGAAATATCCATCCGATTATGGATTCCGTTTCCAGCGCTGGCTCTATGCGGAGTTTCCCGGACCCTATGGAAGCTACGGCAACGGCAGTGCCATGCGGGTCTCTGCGGCAGGCTGGCTCTATGATTCCCTGGAAAAGACGGAGCACATGGCGAAACTGACGGCGGAAGTGACCCACAATCATCTGGAAGGCATCAGGGGAGCCGTGGTGACGGCGGGCATCATTTACCTCGCCCGTCATGGGACTTTAAAGGAAGACCTCAGAGCCTATGCAAAAAGAAAAGGTTACCGGCTGGATTTGACCTGCGATGAAATACGGCCCGCCTACCACCATGTGGAAAGCTGCCAGGAAACGGTGCCTCCTGCCATTACCGCTTTTCTGGAAGGAAAAGACTTCGAAGATGTGATCCGCACAGCCGTCTCCCTGGGCGGGGACGCAGATACCCTGACCTGCATCGCGGGAGGAATGGCGGAAGCCTGCTACGGCGTACCGGAATGGATGAAAGAAAAATGCAGGGAAATGATTCCGGAAGAAATGAGAAAGATCGCCGATGAGGTAGAGAGCTTCCGGTAAAATTACATGATTTCCAAAATGTAATCAGGCAAAAAGCCGCCCTACGGGCGGCTTTTTTTATGGAATTTAATCATATATCTGAACCAGAGACAGTCATCGCGGCCTCTGCGAGTACGACCCTTCAACGCCTCCGGAGGGGGCTCCCCTGACAAGGGGCAGGTGAAATTTGGCGCGTACGGGTACTTCAACACTGCCTGTGCAGAATCCCCATAAAAACTTGTGCCGCGGGAGCGGCACACCTTCCCGATCGCCCCGATTGCCCCGACCACCCCGATCACTCCGGATATGATCATTTGTCCCGGGTACCTTTCGCTAGTCAGCCTCACTTGTGCCCTGGAGCGATAGTACGCCCCCTGCCCTCTTTGCTCGCCGCCCCCTGACCAGAGGAGCAGGTGAAATTCGGCGCGTACGGATACTTCAACACTGCCTGTGCAGAATCCCCATCATACTCGTGCCGCGAAAGCGGCACACCATCCCGACCACCCCGATCACCCCGACCGCCCCGATTTAAAAGTTTGACATCCTGCAGTTTCCCCTATAATATAAAACAGTTAATTCTCCATATTCTGTGATACAATAAACGTATTACCGTAAGAAAGGAGGCTGCTATGACCGATAAACTCTGGACCAGGGAATTCGTGGGCATGGGGATGGCCAATTTCTTTTATTTCATTTCCCACTGGATCCTCGTGGCAGCTCTTCCGATTTTTATAATGGATGACCTTGGAAAAAGCCAGGTGGAAGCGGGCATGGCCCTCACTTTTTTCCAGTTCGGCACCACCTGCTGCCGTCCCTTTGCGGGGCGGATGATCGATGGTATGCACAAACAGCATGTCCTTTCCGGCGCATCTTTCATCCTTTTCCTCATTATGGTGGGCTTTGGTTTTGCGAAAAGCCTGGAAATGGTATGGGGTCTCCGCTTCATTCATGGCATTATTTTTGCTCTGGGGACCACTTCGGCGGCCACCCTGGCTTCCTTGATTCTTCCTCTTTCCCGGAAAGGGGAAGGCATCGGCTATTTCGCAGTGACTGCCAATCTGGCCATGGTCATCGGGCCATTGGTGGGTCTTCTCATCCTGAATCATCTGGGAAAATCCTGCCTTCTGATTTTCCTTGCGCTGCTGGCCCTTTCGGCTGTTTTCTCGGGAAACAGCAAAAAACTCCCCGAATCCGTGGTCAGACCGTCGGGAAAAATGAAAAAGGGTTTCCATATTTCTGATTTTATTGAACGGAAAGCACTCCCTTCCGTCATTTTGGGAGGACTCGTCTTCTTTGCCTATGGGGGAGTCCTGACTTTCGTCCCCATGTATGCCAGAAGTCTGGGAATGGGCGGACTTTCCAGCCTTTTCTTCATGACCTTTGCAGTGGTCATCGTATTGACAAGGCCGCTGGTAGGGTACCTCTATGACCATCATGGACCGGATGCGGTTATTTACCCGGGACTTGTCCTCTTCTCCCTGGGCCTCGTCCTCTTTTCCCTGTGGAATGGACCGGTGCTGCTTGCCATATCTTCTGCCCTTCTGGGCATCGGCTTCGGCGCCCTTTCGCCAAGCCTCCAGACCCTGGCCGTCCAGTGCGCGCCTCCCTCCCGGGCAGGCGTGGCCACGTCCACCTATTTCTGGTCCCAGGATATTTCCATAGGCCTTGCAGGAGCCGTCCTGGGCCTTGCGGTGAACATCCTGGGCTACTCCCTCATGTATCTCTGCATCTGCCTTCCGGCGGGAATCATTGCTTTGATTTATTATTTCCGGTGGAGGAGAAATAGCGGCAGGAAATAAAAGCGATAAGTGGTAGTGAAGGCAGGCGCCCAAATCATAAGGCGCCTTTTTATATGGAAAAATGAAATTGGTCATGACAAAAAGTGGTAAAGTGACCACTTTTCCGTCATGAGCATATCCGGGAATCATTGGGATATAAGGAATTCGCTTTCACTGCGAACTGATACCTCAAATAAAAAAAGACCGCCTCATTTCTGAAGCGGTCCTTTGGCTTGCGTCGAACAACGAATAACGAATAACGAAGAACGATTATCGATAGTTCATGTCGAAAATGTCCATAAAGGTAAGCACCTTATTTCAATATAATCTGATGTACCAGTGCTTTGATCTGCTGCATGCCGTCTGCGAAGGAAGAAAGGTGGTTGATGTACATGAAGGAGACCTGGGAGCCTACGTAGTTTCTGAACTTATTGAAAGTAGGTTCATCGGTAATATTGTAGTCGGATGCGGCTATTTCCTTCAGGATGGCGATGGATTTGCCGGAGGCCGGGCTGGTCAGTACCCAGTCATGGTCGCCCAGATGGACGATGTAGCCTTCCTGCTTGTGAGGAGCCGGGAGTCCTTCACCGTCTTTTGTGAGGGCTCCGTATTTCACAGGGTCAATGCCTGCGATGATGCCGGCTGCCTTGATCCAGCCGACTACCGGCGCTTCTTCTTTCGGGTTGGACGGTGCGCCGTGAGCGCAGGCCTGGGCTACCACTTCAGCTGCCGGAAGGCCGCGGGTCATGGATTCGGCGATGGAGAATACGTGATGAGCGCCCTGACCTGCCAGGGTGTATTCCTTGAGGGATGCGCCATTTGCCTGCCACTGGAAGACGTAGGGCTTCTGGTTGTCATGAAGCGCCTGGCCCGCAAGGGCGATATCATAGTCTACGTCATAGCCGAATACATTGTGGTATGTATCGCAGAGACCCAGGGTGATATGCATATTGGAGCATACATGGGTGGAAAGTCCGCCGGGGTAGGGATGATGGCTCATGTAGCCGGAGCCTGGGGCGGTCATGGTTGGCTGGCTCTTAGCCGGAACTTTCGGGAAGAGGGTTTCGGCGGTAATTTTGGACGGATCCACGAGGCCTTTTTCGAGAAGTTTGTTGTAGGTGCGGGTAATGGCGGAAGAAGAAGTGTAGTTTGCCATGAACCGGGGCTGGGGATCGTTATAGATGTCAAGGATGGCAGCTCTTAAAGAGCTGTCCTTGATTTTATTGACCAGGGAAAGGAGGTCTTTGTAGGAACCATTGACGAGGGGAGAAGCCTTGGCAGAACCGATGGCGTCCGGCAGGTCTTTCACTGCAATCGGCTTAATCTCCAGGCGGTAGGCCGTTTCTTCTGCGGCAGAAGCCTGGAAGGGGAAATGGAAAAGCATGGCGCCTGCAGCAGTTCCTGCGGCGAGTTTCAGGAAAGTCCTTCTGGAAATAGGTTCCTTCATCATTGATTCACTCATGGTATCCTCCAAATCGTAAACAGGTGGTGAATGGTCCTTTGGAAATAGAGCCAGCTGTACCCTTTTCACCCGGGAGATTTCACCTTTTCATGGAACCGCATGGAAAGACTGGGGAAGTTTCCATAGGAGTGATTCTTTTGGATTGTCCTCCCATGCGGATACTTCCAGTGTAGGAAGGCAGAGCAAAGAAAAAGAGAGGATTTTGAAAAAATATGGAAATATCCGTCAAAATTCAGTAAATTTGCAGAATCTTTCCATTTCTGACAGAATTAAAAAGTAAATTTGACAGAAAGGAAATAGAACTGTCGTATGCTGTAAATAATCATTTCAGAAATCATTCGCTCTCAGAGCAGGAGGTACATTATGTTTGGCATCGGCATTCCTGAATTGCTTCTCATTCTTGTGATTGGTCTCATCGTATTCGGCCCGGGAAAACTTCCGGAAATCGGCAAAGCTCTGGGAAAGAGCATGCATGAATTCAAAGACGCAGTGAATACGGACGAAACAAAAACGGTAACCGTCGTAAAAGAAGTACAGGTTCCGGCGGCTCCGGCAGGTGAGAAAAAATGATTGCCGCTGAATCGGCAGGGGAAATGCCCCTTACCGGTCATCTTACCGAACTCCGGGAGCGGATCATTTCCTCTCTCATCGCCATTGGCCTGGGGACCGCCGTATCTCTCTTCTTTATAGAAGAACTCATCGCATTCCTCACGGCTCCGGCGGGACACCTCTATTTCTCAAGGCCTGCGGAAGTTTTCATCATCTATATGAAAACAGCCGTGATTGCCGGCTTCATCCTGGCGTCACCGGTCGTTTTCTACGAATTCTGGCGCTTCATCCTCCCCGCTCTGACGGATCGGGAAAAGTCCTGGACCTGCCTCTTCGTCCCCCTTTCCGTGGGACTCTTCCTGGGAGGCATCTGCTTTTCCTACTTCTTCGTCATGCCGAGGAGCCTGCAATTTTTGATAGGCTTCGGGGGAGAAAGCTTCACGCCCCTCCTCTCCATGGAAAACTACCTGGAATTCGTGCTGCTCATGATCCTTCCCTTCGGTATCGTTTTCAACCTGCCCCTCGTCATGATCGCCCTCTCCCGGGCAGGCCTCGTCCATGCGAAAACGCTCAAAAAAGTGAGAAAATTCGTCATTCTCGCCTCTTTTGTCATCGCAGCCGTCATTACGCCCACTCCGGATATATTGACCCAGTCGCTGCTGGCACTGCCCTGCATTCTGCTGTATGAAGTGAGTCTGCGGGTGATTTCACTCTGGGACAGGGATTAGTCTGTATAGGACTTTTAATCGAAAAGGAAACTTTAGTAAGAAATACTATTGAATCGGGATTCTCGGGGTTGTCGGGAGTCCCGGGAATCTCGGGAAGGTGTGCCGCTGATGCGGCACATTTTTTTATGGGGATTTTGCACAGGGGGGAAAAATCCTCCTCCCCTGACCAGGGGCGCAGGGTGAGTTTGTGCCGACATTTTTAGGGCCGGCGTAGAACAACCCCTCAGCCTCGCTTCACCCGGCAGCTCCCCAGGCTCGGGGAGCTGGTGAACGATAGCGATACTGATGAGTGGAGGCTTACCTGCTTAGAGATAATTTCAATAAAAAAGAGCCCGCATTCATACTGCGGGCCCATTTTCATTGGAAAAACTAAAGGCTAACGGCTAAAAACTAACGGCTCCCCTCCAATCCTTCTTTCAGCTGCCTGAGGCCCTGCGCAAGAGTCGCTCTCGGGCAGGCGAGGTTGAAGCGGAGGTATCCTTCTCCTTCTTTTCCGAAGACGTATCCCATATCGAGCCAGAGATGGCAGTCGTAGAGAATTTTGTGTTCCAGTTCAACATTCGAAAGGCCATAGGCGGAGGTGTCCACCCAGGTAAGGTAGGTGCCTTCGGGTTCGATGAGCCGTAGCTTCGGGAGATTCTCTTTGAGATATTCCCGGAAGAAATCGAGATTTCCGCGGATGTATTCTTTCACAAGCGTCAGCCATTCAGCCCCTCCTTCATAGGCGGCCCGGCAGGCGGTGAGGCCCATGACGTTCAGCTGGTCGTAGCCGAAAGCGTCGAGTTCTGCCTGAAATTTTGCACGGATTTCCGGATTCGGAATGAAGATATTCGAATTCTGGAGACCTGCGATGTTGAAGGTCTTGGATGGAGCCGTGCAGATGACTGCATTCTGCGCCGCTTCTTCGGAAATGGTGCCGAAGGCGGTGTGGGGATGGCCGGGGTAGGTGAAATCTTCGTGAATTTCATCGGCAATGATTTTTACATGATGTTTCAGGCAGATTTCCGCATACTTTTCCAGCTCTTCCCTCGTCCATACGCGGCCTACCGGATTGTGGGGGCTGCAGAGGATGGCAAGTTTCACATTGTTGGAAACGATTTTATTTTCCAAATCAATAAAATCAATTTCATAATGGCCATCTTTGAGGATAAGTGGAGAATTGATGAGCTTTCTTCCGTTTTTGATAATCGCATTGAGGAAGGGATAGTACACGGGCTGGTTGATGAGGATTCCCTCCCCCTCTTTTGTAAGGGCTTTGACGGCCAGGTTGATGGCAGGGACCACCCCGGGCGTCTTGATGAGCCATTCCGGCCGGATTTCCCAGTGGAAATATTTCCTCTGCCATGCCGCCAGTGCTTTGAAATAGCTAACGCCTGATTCGGAGTAGCCGAAAATGCCATGGGCCACCCGTTTTTCCAGTGCATCGATAATGGGCTCAGCCACTCTGAAATCCATATCCGCCACCCAGAAGGGAAGGACGTCCGCCGGTTTTCGGCGAGCCACCGCAAAATCATATTTCAAACAGCCGCTTCCCCGTCTGTCGATAATTGTATCCAGATCAGATAATTTCATAAGTCCTCCTCAGTCCAGTGCCTGTTTCAAATCAGCGATTAAATCGTCTGCCCCTTCGATGCCTACGGACAGGCGGAGGAGACATTCAGTGATGCCCCGGAACTGCCTTTCTTCTTCGGTGAGATCGCAGTGGGTCTGGGTAGCCGGGTAGGTGATGAGGCTTTCCACCCCGCCCAGGGATTCGGCAAAGCGGATGAGCTTGACCGATTTCAGGACTTTCAATGCCGTTTCATGGGAATCGGTATAGAAGGAAAGCATAGCGCCGGCGCCCCGGGACTGTTTGAAGTGGATTTCTTTATTTTCAAAATCCTTCAGCCCCGGATAGAGGACTTTCGTCACTTTCGGATGGTTTTCGAGGAATTCAGCAATGGCCTGGGCATTTTTCTGGGCTGCTTCCATGCGGAGGGCCAGGGTCTTGATTCCGCGGGTCACGAGCCATGCGTCCCAGGGAGCGAGGCACCCGCCGACTGTCTTGTAAAGGAAACGGATTTTTTCCGCAATTTCTCTGTCTTTACAGACGATGAAGCCTGCCAGCGTATCGTTATGGCCTGCCAGGTACTTCGTCCCGCTGTGGAGGACGATATCTGCCCCGAAATCGATGGGATTGCAGAAATAGGGGCTCATGAACGTATTGTCCGCAATGAGGAGAGCCTTGTGGGCATGGGCAAGATCAGCAATTTTCTGAATATCCGTCACCTGCATCATGGGGTTTGTGGGAGTTTCGATGTAGACGGCCTTCACCGTTTCATTGAAAGCTTTTTCCACTTCTTCGGGGTGAGAGGTGTTCACGAATTTGAATTTCAGTCCGTTCTTTTCATTGATGAAACGGAAGAGGCGGATCGATCCGCCGTACAGGTCGTCAGAGGAAAGGATCGTATCTCCCGGTTTGAAAAGTTCCATGACCATGGAAATAGCGGCCATGCCGGAAGAATAGCTGGTACAGTCACAGCCGTGCTCAAGGGTGGCTACCACCTTCTCCGTGCATTCGCGGGTCGGATTCTGGACCCGCGTATAGTCATAACCCGTCGATTGCCCCAGCTCCGGATGGCCGAAGGTGGCGCTCTGAAAAACCGGTACGGAAATGCAGCCGGTCGGGTCTTTCCAGTCGCTTCCATGAATGCAGATTGTCCTGATGTCCATAATGTGCCTCCAATGTTTTGTCATTAATAGAAACAAAGAACAGGGGACAAGGGTGGTGGGGATGAAATCGTAATAACCTGATTCAGATAAAAAGCTTGAAAACCTTTGAATCGGGATTGTCGGGGCCTCGGGAGTATCGGGGCTGTCGGGGTGGTGGCGGCGCATAAAATGGGAAGCGCCGCCTTTTGTATTTTCTGATAATCCCGTAAGCCTTGAAATAGGTCCCTGATTCCCTCTTCATCAGCTGTATCTGATTTGCTGTTTGAAGATATGACTCCGCTTTTACAATTTCAATCCTGCTTTTAAACCCCTGCTGCGGGCTGCCAGCCTTTGTTTCTGAAATAAAAAACGCCTCTCGTAATGAGAGACGATTAAAAACCGTGTTACCACTCTGCTTCTTCCTGTTGTCACCATCAGGAACTCTTGGGGTACGCCGGAAAAATTCCCTGATACCCTGCTGCTGTATCGGGCAGTCCCGGCGGGCTTCATGATTCGGCCCGACTGGCTCCAGGTCCATCTTCAGCTCTTCGCTCGTACTGCTTTCACCCTGCGCAGCTCTCTGGGACTTGCTCCGATGCTTACTCTTCCTGTCATTGCCGGTATGTGATTGTGAATATGGTAGCATGAGGGGGGCGTATTGTCAAGACTGTAGGATTGGAAAGACGGATTGCGGATTGGGGATTTCGGATTGCGGGGAGGTGTCGCTGCTGAGGCAGCGACGAGTTTTTTATGGGGACTGTGCACAGGCGGAATTTTGATGGTATTGGCCGTTTAACGATACACAAATTGCAATTTTTTCATTTTGTGTATCGTTTCGGCTTTTTTGCATGGAAATGGGGAAATTACCCTGTTGGAAATATTCCCATATAAAAAGCGGCCCGAAAGGGCCGCCACCTTAACGAACAACGAACAACGAACAACGAATAACGAATAACGAAGAACGAAGAACGAAGAACGAAAATCTCTATGTGAGTTTAAATTTCTGACTGCTGACGCCTCAACCCAGCTTATTCACCATTTCCACGGCCCATGCCCTGTTGATGATGAGGTCTTTCTGGGAGAGGAAGGCGATTCTCGGAAGGGCCGCTTCTTTGATGGCTTTGTATAGAGCCATATCAAATTCCATGGAAGCCACCATGGCTCCGCCTTTTCTGAAAAGGAATCCGTGTTCTCCGTCTTCATTGATGGCGAAGAGTATTTCCTCGATTCCTTTATCTTTATAGTGCGTCTCCACGTTGGACCATACGGAACTTTTGATGATTTCCACAATCCGGTCATCCAGTCCTGCATCGAAAATGAGCAGTTTTTCCTTGAATTCATTATAGGAAAGGACGATGCGTTTCACATAGCCGTCAAAAGCATTCCCCTGCTGGGAAAGCATGGCAGCCATATCGTTATAGCTGGAACCATCGGCATCGACGAAGATGAGGATTTTGTCTTCCTGCTGGTGGTAAAGGAAATTGTAGTTCAAAACGGCCGTGGCTCCGCAGTCGGGGCAGTGGTAGCGGAAAGCTTCATCGTTTCGGACGGCTTTCTTCATTTCCGGATTTTCTTTTGTATTGATGCTGTCCCATACGAGACATTCGTGCTTTTTCCCGCACTTGGGACAGGTGATTTCCTGCATGGCGCTCTGTGACATAGGTTACCTCCGTGAGTCTATTTTTTTCTATTATAACAAATGGAGGGTCAAGTTTGGGTAAATTCATGGGGAGAATACCTGATTTTGAAAGGAAACTTCAGGAGATGCAGCTTTTGAATCGGGGTGGTCGGGGCGGTCGGGGTGGTCGGGGTGATCGGGAAGGTGTCGCTGCTGAGGCAGCGACGAGTTTTATATGGGGGCTTTGCACAGGCGAGGGAAAATCCGTTTATGACGGGTATGTGGAAAGGGAAGCTGAGTTTGATTTTACTTTTGAATTGGGGTTGTCGGGATGGTCGGGGTGGTCGGGATGGTCGGGGTGATCGGGAAGGTGTCGCTGCTGTGGCAGCGACGAGTATATATGGGGATTCTGCACAGGCGGGGGGAATCCGTTTATGACGGGTATATTTTGGAAAGGGAAGCTGAATTTGATATGACTTTTGAATCGGGGTGGTCGGGATGGTCGGGATGGTCGGGGTGGTCGGGGTGATCGGGAAGGTGTCGCTGCTGGGGCAGCGACGAGTATATATGGGGATTCTGCACAGGCGGGGAAAAATACAGGGGGAAATGGGGAGAGGAGGGAAATCAAAAAACGCTGCGAGCAGCGTTTTTTTGATTTGGAAGCGGGTGGATTTTATTCTCTCTGATAGCCTTGTTTTTCGAGGTATTTTTTCATTTTTTTCAGGGCGCCTCTTTCTGCGTCCCGGACGGAGGTGGGGTCGATTCCAAGGGAGCGGGCGGTTTCGGTGATGCCCATGTGCCGGTAGTAGATTTTATCGATGACGTCTGCCTGTCTGGCGGTGAGCTGCACGTGGGGGAGGGTATTTCTCACGATTTCTATATTTCTATGCCGTTCATCCATGGTTTCCACCAGGGCGGAGGGCCCGGGGCGGTCGTCGGCTTCGGTGTCCAGGTTTTTTCCGCCTTCTTCCGGCGGAGCGTCCAGGGTGGACTGGTAATGGCTGGCATAGGCCATGTTTTTCCTGTTCGTTTCTTTCAGGGAGCCGGTTACCCACCGGCTGCAGAAGGTGAGGAATTTGACGCCTTTTTCCGGATTGAATCGTTCGATGGCCGTATCGAAGGATTCAAATATGGATATGATGAGATCGTCCTGGCTTTCTTTCGGATAAGCGGCAGCAAGGGTGCGGAAATAGGGGAAGTTGTAGCCCCAGAGGATTTCCGTGCACTGGCGGCGGTCGATTTCGGACTGCCTCATGCCCAGGAGCACGGCTTCGTTTGTGGGATAACGGCTGCTCCAGTTCTTTTTCGTGGAGGTTACGAATTCGGTCATGGCAGAAAGAAAGGCGTCTGTCCCCTGGGGAACTCCATAGGAGGAAACGCCTTCCTGCAGGATGGACTTCCTCCGGCGGACCATTTCCTTCCAGCGGGCCATAAAGGCGAAGAGGTCAAAATTTTCCATAGAAATCAGCTCCTTTTGCCGGTTTTCTTTATTTTACGATGGAGAGAGAAATAATGCAAATAAATGTTTGGAGCAATTATACGGAAAGCCTCTTCTTGTATTGCGTTCAAATAAATAAAAATCTCAGATTTCCTCTTTTTAGCGGCAGCCATGAGAGAAAGGTTAATTGGTGACGATGGAAAAAATAAAGACCAGGTCACTCAAATTTACCATGGATGACCTGGCCGGAAACTTCACGCAGGCAAAAGCTCCGTTTACAAAGTGGTAGATTCCAAAGAAGATCTCATCCGGCTGGTGGTGCACCGGGCTATGGATATTTTCGATATGAGACTAACTGATGAAAGGCGCTCAAGATAGTTGACTCTAACGAAAAGAAAGACCCATTAACCTCAATGTACAGTTTCTCGATTTACGGTTTCCTTCCAATATAAAGTTCATCGGGGTGCGGGGAGCGGGGTGCGGGAAGGTGGCGGTCTGATGGCCGCGGAGTTTTTATGGGGATTGTGCACAGACGGAGGATTAACCTGTTCCTGACATAAAGTTCATCGGGGTGCGGGGTGCGGGATGCGGGGAGCGGGAAAGTGGCGGCCTGATGGCCGCGGAGTTTTTATGGGGATTGTGCACAGACGGAGAATTAACCTGTTCCTGACATAAAGTTCATCGGGGTGCGGGAAGCGGGATGCGGGGAGCGGGAAGGTGGCGGCCTGATGGCCGCAAATATATATTTTGCCTTCGGCTTTCATTCTTCATGAATATCTTTTACTTCTATTTCGAATTTTTCTCACTTTATCCGCGTACCGATCGTACACCCTTTCACCCTCGCTGCGCTCGGGAGCTTCCCCTCAAGGGGACGCAGGGGGATAATGCCATGTACGGTTAGTGTCATTACCCATTAACCCCGATGTGCAGTTTTTCAGTATCCAGTTTCCTTTCGGTATAAAAATTTCCTGAGACGATTAACTATTAACCTCAATGTGAAGTTTTTCAACGTACAGTTTCCTTCTGACATGAAGTTTCCCGTACGATTAACTACAATATCATTAACTTAGCAGCGTATAAAATACCTCTAAATCGAAGTTCTTCTATCATATATAGGGGAAATAAGCCTTTATTCACCCTGCCAGAAGTAAATTTTATTGGTTTTGATTGGTTTTTGAGG
>Ga0256406_1002855_pt1 | contig 23118 bp, 7 predicted proteins | sample RumenRJG_03DNA_FD_185986 | JGI IMG/M metagenome (GOLD analysis project Ga0256406, IMG submission 185986) | Bovine rumen microbial communities from Lethbridge, Alberta, Canada - RJG_03 | ecosystem: Host-associated > Mammals > Digestive system > Stomach > Rumen | place: Canada: Alberta | collected... | reverse complement strand
TTAACATTCTTCATTGATGCTTAGGTCAAAGCCTCTCGACCTTACGGGGTAAGGGGAAGGTGTCTGCATACAAGTCAAGTTCAAGCGTTTCTAAGCCCAGAGTCAGACAGAATCGTCATAAGCAAGGACTAAATCAGACAATCGAAAAATTATCTGCGGATTTTAGGATAAATTGATTCAAATCAAAAAAGATAATATATCTTTTTTATCATTAGGGTTCAGAAAGCCTATGAGAGAGTTAAAGGAATCTTGTATCTTGATTATGCTATAAAGATTTGGTATACGCTAATTTATTTCCCTCAGACCACTTACAGACCACATAGAAATTCCAAAATTTCCTAACAGATAAGAAGTTATCTGTACGCTATAGGGTCAAATCAAAAGTAAATGCTTATTTTTGTAGACAATATCGTTGAAGCCGATCCTGGAAAGAGCCGACTTTTTTATTTCACTAATCTATTATGTTTTACACCGAGGGTGAGGCGAACACATACCAGGCGCCACCTTCACCACGCCGCTCTATATAGCCTTTGTCCTACATCTGGCGAAGTTGCTTTTTGACAGCTGAGGAGGCTATGCCTGCCTTTTGACTTAACGACTCGATGGTGATATCAGTATCGTCTTTAAGCGTATTATGATAACGATTTCATCTTCGTTCTATTATTGGCTTTGCTGGAATCAAATAACTGTACCAGCTGTGCCTGTGTCAGCCACACCGTCTCATTCTCCAACTTCACGGTCACTTAACCCGTATTCATCACTTCACCACCACCTTGGCGACCTTGTTTCCGGCCTTGATGATGTAGATGCCGGAGGTGGGGACAGCGGTGCGGACGACAGTGTCGGTGGCACGGATCATGTTGTAGATACGGCCGACGGGGTCATAGATATCGACCATATCACCGACCTTCAATCCGCTGATGGTGACATTGCGGTGATGGACGCGGATGACGATGCCACCCACAGCCTCATCCTCCTTCGGATTGTCGATGCCCGTCATTCCTCCATAGAGACGGTAGTTGGAACCGCAGAGCTGCCACATCGCATCGTTGACGGCACGCAGATACCGGGCCCGCTGGGCCGCTGCTCTATCCCGCCTCGTACCCGACGGACCCTTCGGCGAACCCGACGGAGAACTCTGACCGGAGCCAGAAGAACCGGAACCCGAATCGGAGCCAGAACCGGAACCCGAGGAGCCTGAACCCGACGACGAATCGGAGAGGCGCAGGCCCGTTTTCTTATCGTAGATAACCGTGATGGGCGAGATGGCCTGCACACGGTTGGTGTTCGGCACATATAGCGGTGTCGAGAACGACAGTTCCTCGGTGCCATCGCCGTTGACGGCTGCCGTCTGGGTGAAGAATCCCTCACCCATCCATATTCGCGGCTTCGGATTGGCCGTCAGCACGGTATCGGTAAGATTATAGGTAACGATTTTACCATCATCCTTTTTCGAGCTGTACACGCCGATCATCGGGTACTGTATCGGCACCTGATTCCAGTCGTCCCAGTCCTCACTCCATGCCTTGACAGGATAGTAGCCGCCCTTGCTCTTACGCCGCTCGTCGACGGCCTCCTGCACCTGTTCGAAGACATCGTTGACGAAGTTGGTGTTTGCCATATCGTGGTTCTTCATGGTGTAGTCGCCGTCGAAGTACATCCACAGCGTGTGCGGCACGTTCATGGTGTAGTCGCCCATAGCCGACTGGCGGCGGTGTGGGTAGTAGGTGTTGACGGCGTAGGGCAGTCCGATGAGGTTCCATCCCATATCCTCCTTGTTAGTGAAGTCGGCAGCATGGTCGGTACTCGTATAGTCGTCGCGCTGATGGAGCGTCACCGTTTTCGTCGTCGCGCCGTCCTCCTCGGCGTATGCCCACGATGCGTCGCGGGCCACACCGATGAATCGGTAGGTGCGCACACCGGCGTTGACGGCAGCCTGATAGTGGGTGCTGATATCGTTCTCGTAGGATACCTTCATCGGGTCTTTCGGTACGATGAGCACACCGTGGGCAGCCTCGCACTTACGGTCGTTGACATCGAGTGATGTCCACTTCGACGAGTTGGTGGGTTCGAAGATATTGTTCCACTGACTGCGCTGCACGGCATTGTAGTGATAGACGAGGTCCTTCAACGCCCGGTCGTGGTCGACCTCTGCCAGCACCTTCTGCTTCTGGCTACCACCATAGTTGGTGACATCCCATATACAGTTGTCGGCCCCATAGTCCATGGCGTAAGGCAGTGCTACGATGGTACCCCTGTTGATGTTGACGGTGCGCTCGAAAGCCATCGTCTTGGTGTGGATGCCATGGCCGTTGCCATAGAGACTCGTACCCTGTTGCATGAGTATCAGTCCCGGCGATATGCTCACGTCGAGGACGAGCGAGATGTCCATATCGGCATCATTATATATCTTCGACACGTCGTCGACATGCGACGGGTGGTAGGCATAGCGGTTGAGCAGGTAGACGGCACTTCCCGGGTGAGGATAGCGTCCGAGCTCCTTGTTGGTGACGTATGTGGAGCGCTGCCACCACGTCTCGAAGCATCCGCGGTCGAGCTTGTCGTTGGCGCCGGTGATACCTATCGGGAATCGCGGATTACCGAGCAGGTCGGTGTCGCTGGGACGCGTGTTCACCGTCTCGTTGTTGTCACGCAGATGGACGAAGTCGCGCAGATTTATCGGCAGGAAGTTGTTGGGGTTGGCCTGCGAGAGCCATTTCACATCAGGTGTTTTCGTTATAGTCTGATATTCATCACTGCCCTTGTGCGGGTTGTCGGAGCTGTAGAACTCCGAGTTGATGCTGTAGACATCGAGGTCGATGTATGGCGACGTGTCGAGGAACTGGTACATCAGGTTCGGGTCCTCCACGCCAGCCGCTGTGAGGATAGGTATATGTCCTTTGAGCAGACTGGCCTGTGTGACCTTGTCGTTGTCGAAATTGGTCAGACAAAAGTAGAGATGGCTCGTACCGCGGTGCAGGTTGCACTCGAGGTCGAAGAATTGGTCCTTGCGTCCGTCGCCGGTGCAGTCGTACTGCTGGCGGTAGTGGTGGGTGAGGTTGTTGAGCGTGGTGGAGCCGTCGCTGCCCACTGTCTTTCCCGTTGCCGTCACGCACATGGCATAGCCGCGTTTGCCGAGTCGCAGCGAGGCTCCCGTGCCGGAGGTGCTATTGTCGCGGAACAGCGCGTCGTAGACGAGTGCCTGGTCGATATAGGCCACGTCGACGTTTGCAGGCATCTTCCAGTCGGCCACGATGATATTGCGCAGTGCCATCGACGGGTACGGATGATAGTTCTTGAAGCTCTCGGTGTAGGTGCCGCCAAGGTCGTCGGTGCTATTATTCAGCTCACTTTGGTCACCCGGGTTCTTTGCCAGTCGCTCCACATAATACTTCTCTTCGTTCATGGTGACGTGGCGCACGATGATGGAGTCGATGGTTATGACCTTCGCCACGCTGTCCTTGAGCACGGGCCTGATGCGGATAGGACTCTGCTGCGGCGAGGCGTTGCCGTCAGGCATCACGGCGAAGCCGTCGATGAGTGTGCGCACCTGCAGGCGCGGGTCGTCGGCCACCTTGTCGCCCACCTTCTTTCCTGCCGGTATGAGTCCCTTGCGCTGGTCGTCGGGGGTGTATTTATTCTCGTGGTCGAAGGGCGCATAGCGGTCCTGGTCGCTGGTGCGTATGCTGCTCACGACGGTCTTATTGAATCCGAGGGCACCCACCGGCGTTCGTATGTCGTTGCGTTCCACCTCGTTGAGGTAGTCGATGATGTTGCGGTCCTCATAGTAGTTGTCATCGGCCGTCTTTCCCAAGCTCTCCTTCATCAGTCCACTTCCCGACATTCCACCGTATATGCTCACTCCCTCGCGCAGCAGCACGCCCTGATGGGTATGCTCGACGGCACTCGACGAGCCCTCGTTCGACTTTACAAAGACGTAGGCCTGCTGCCGCGGGTGCGAGGTGTGGTAGAGGGCAGCCAAGTCGACGGCATTCTGTATGTCGTTCAGAGGCCGTTCCCAGCTCTCGCCCGTCTCGGCGATGCGTCGGGTGTCGACATAGAGCACGCGTCGCAGCACGTTTTGGTATTCGTAGGCGCCGATGTCGATATGCGATGTATGGCTGAAGCGGTCGCGGTAGCCGACGTCGAACTGTGGTCCGTTGCGCTGCTCGTAATCCTTGGCAATGGTCACCTCCTGTCCGTCGTAGTTGACGACGGTATCCTTCTTCTGCACCCATGCGAAGTCGTACACGAAGTTGGAGTTGTCGGCTCCCGCCGCCGTGTTGTATGTCATCACATAGCGGTCGTCGTTGCCCTTGTTGACGAGGCGCTGGCTGGGCTGAATAGTGAAGTCGCGCTTTGCGCAGTCGTCGTTGAAGGGCAGCACGAAGTTTGGACCGTTCATCAGGTCGGTATTCTCGAATGCCAGTCCGGTGTTGTAGCGCCGCTGTGCCAGTTCGCCGTTGGTGTCGTAGTTCGTGCTCTCGGTGTATCCTCCTGTGTAGCAGTTTCGCTCAAAGCGGTTCTTGCTGCCGGCCTTGTCTTCGGGGGTGACGGTTTCGGTGAGCAGTGCGTTGTCGATGCCCTTGATGCTGAACTGCTCACCGTAGTCGCTGTTGCCGGCCGGAGCTGTTGTCGTGGGGTTGTTGCGCCAGAACACCGAGTTGAACACACGGCTCTTGAGGGTGTCGTTGCGCTGGGCATCGGCATCGCCAGCAGCGTCCATGACCACCTCCATGCCGTTGAGGGCGAAGGTGCTGTTGACGATGCGCGTAGGCGCCTTCGTGATGAGCGGATGAGCCTGGTTGCTGTGGAACACATTATTATATATCAGGGCGTGACCACCCGTAGCGCCGATGTACACGGCGCTGGCTTTCCGTCGCTGTGTGTCGTCGGCCGACGGATTGAAGTCGGAGGCGTTGCCGCTGCCATAGATAACGTCGGAGCCGAGGATGAGTTTCGGCATCTGTCCTGCCGCTACCTTGGTGGTATTCGACTGATAGGTGCTGCTGGCGGTGTTGTCGTTGGTGCGCTGTGTCCACGTGACGAACGCCTCCGACGTTCCGTCGATTTCCGGCGCCTCGTCCAACGTCGTCGGGTCGACGTCGTTGACGGGGTTGGCACCCATGGCGTCGGGATAGTAGATAACGCTGCCGAGAACGTCCTTGTTGGTCTGGTCGTTCTGCATCGTCACACCGTAAATCTCTATAGGAATGGATGTTACGGGCTCAGACTCATCCTTTCCCTGCTGTCCGAACTTGTTGGACTTGTCGTAGGTCGTGTACCCGTAGCGCTGCGAGGCATCGTTGATATAGAAGAGGTAGTCCCACTGCGAGCTGTTGACGTTGGTGCGCTGCCGCTGGTGGATGACTGTCGGATACTCCTTGATGTCGTAGGCACCGTTGAGGTCGTGGCTGCATCCGCCACGTATGCAGAGACTGGCGACGCCCTTGCCGGTTACCGCCGTTCCGTTGGCTGCGCCGAGCATGGTGGTGCTGTTGAGCAGCCGCGTGTCGATATAGAATGCTGTGTGGCCGTTGATGGTGTAGTTTGGCGTGTAGTCGCCGCCCATGAGTCGTATCTCCTTGCGGTGGCCGTTGCGCGACGACAGCAGTGTCTCAATGGCACGCTGCAGGTCGGTCGATGGCCTCGACCAGTCGGAACCCAATGGCAGTCCGTTGTCGGCCTTCTCCTTTGAGCTCACCCAGATGATGTCGACGCCATCGGTGACCTGCGGCTGTAGTGGTCTGTGGCGGAACTCATAGACACCGATGTCGATGTATGTACGGTTGTGCGACGGGTTCGGGTCCAGGCTGATACGCGGAATGACGGTGTATCCCGGTTTGTTGGTATATGTCGATAGCATATAGCGGTCGCCGCCTATGGGCAGGAAGCGTCGGATGAGAGAGCTCCAGTTGTCGTATTTGACACGCACGTAGACACCGGTACCGTTCTTGTACGTGCCCTTGTCATCAGTGATGAAGGCAGCACCGTAGGAAGTATTGTCCTTGCTGCTGATTTCCTGGATCAGTCGTCCCGACCCGGCATCGGTGAGCACGTTCATGCGTGATGGGCTCCAGTCGGCACTCTCGTTGTAGCCGTCGAAACCGGCACTGCCACTGGGGTTGCCGAAGTTCGGTCCCTCATAGCTGGTGTTATCGCTACTGATCATGACGTTGCAGTTCTGATAGTAGGAGCCGTTGTCGTCCAGCGTACTCTTCTCGGGGTCCCAGGCATTGAGTTGGTGTACGATATGCTTATTGTAGTTAAACGGCATGTCGAGATATGTCTCGTAGTTGTTCTGTGCCGGCAGCGAACGGTCCTTCTCGTAGGCACTATACCATGCCACCTCACCGAAGCGTCGCTTGCCGTCGGCATCGTTGAACATACTTTCGTCGTATGGTGCGTCTATCTTCGTGATGATGTCGAAGAGGTTGTCGTTATAGCTATAGTCGTCGGTCGTGGCGGTGGCATGCTGTTCGAGGTTGTCGAGTGTTTTCAGCCGTCCCACATTGCAGATGAGCTGAGCGTTGTACTTCAGCCGCTGTCCGAATTCGGTGTCTTTTATCTTGCCGTCCTCCGTAGTCCGCGTCATATTCCACAGCGTGCTGTTCTTCATCACCCCGTTGTTGAGTCTGTTGCCCCATACCACGCTGTTCAGTATCTGGCTGTACTGCCGTATGCTGAGGTTCTCTTTCTCATTGATATTCGGATTTCGTGTCAGAATCACAGGATAGGCGTTGGCCATGTTGTTCACCATGTCGCAGTTGATGAAATGGAAGAGTCCATGCAGTCCGATGAAAGCCACTCCTCCACCACCTAACAGTTCCTTACGGTTCGAGGAACTGTTTGAGCGTCGGAAGCTCTGGCACTGCTTTATTTCGATGGTATTGTTCTTACTCTCGTCCATCGTGGCTCTTGCCTCGTTGTTGGCGAAGATGGTGTTGTAGGCAGTGAGCTGCTTGGTGCTGTAGATGGCACCGCCCTGACCCGGGTAGCTCACCTCGCTGATGGGTTCCTTCGATGCTTCCTTACCTTCGACATAGCGTATTGTCTTGTTGTCGAGGGCTATCTGGTATCCCTTGTCAAGCTTATCAGTTCCGCCCACCGACATATTCTGTTCAAAACTGCAGTTCATCAGCTCAAGCGAGCTGTTGGTACTGATGGCGCCGCCGTATCCGGCCTGGTTGTTGACGAACCGGCAGTTGAGTGCCACAAACGGTATGTCACGGTAAGCCCATGTGTTGCTGGCTCCGGCATGGAGGTAGTAGTCGCCGTCGAGCTTGGCGGGGTTGGCGCGCCCGTCGTTAACCGAGTTTCTGTCGTTGTATATGTTTCCGTCTATTAGTATGGCACCACCGTGATAGTAGGAGAACTCCTGGAGGTGGTTGGCATAGCTGTCGTCCCACCCTCTGGCCCGTCCGCCCTGGATGGTCAGTCCGTTGATGGCGACATACTGCCCGAGCATGCGGCTGTGGTAGCCGTCCTTCTCGTAGTCATCGTAGAGCGTGATAGGACTTGGCAGCATGCCTACGAGTTTCTCATTGGCCAGGACGGTGATGACGTGGTGCACGCCCTGCTCTGCGATGTTGGCCACATTGCCGTCGAGGATGGTCTGGTTGAGGAACTCCCACGGTTCGATGATGTTATTGTTGTTGACATCGGCATGCTGGCGCAGGTTGGTGAGCGTGTCGGGGTGGAGCATCATCATTCGGAACGTGGTACCATCGGTGGTGAAGTCGAGGTGCATGTTCTCCGGTTTGAGGTTGCCTTTGTCATCGAACATATTTTGTCCCTTATAATAGACCTTACTCAGGTAGTCCTCGCTGTTCTGGTCGACATAGAAGGTGGCGTCGTTCGTCGTTGGGCAGGCGGGGTTGGTCTTCGGCGTGAAATATCCTCCCACGAAGCTGAGAATGTTCTTTCCGTTGCTGTCGGTCTCGCTCAGCGTGTTGGGCACGCGCTGGAAATGCGAACCGGTGGTCTCGTCAATCTCTGATGCATTCCACTGGAATGTCTCGTTGGGGTTGAAGCCTCCGATGATGGACACTCCCTCGGGTATGACGAATGTCGACGTAGAGCTCACGCGGTTCTCCATCTCGAGGTCGCGGGAGGGATAGAAGGTGCCACCGGAGAGATAGATGAAGAACTTGCAGTTGTTGACGTTGTCCACGCCGCTGGGGAAGTCGCCGTCGGCATTCTTCGTACGCTGCTCGCGGATGTAGTCAAGAGCCGCCTGCAGACTCTGCATGGGGTAGCCGAAACTGCTTCCTTCCTGACTGAAGTAGTCGCGTATATACTCGGCCTGTTCCTTGTTGTCGCTGGCTGACACGTCGTCGTTGGCCATCTTCATGAGTTTCTCGGCAGCCGTCATGTTAACGAGTTCCGGTGTGGTGACGTAGAGCTGCAGCATGAGTTTCTTGTGTGGTGTCTCCTTTGTGAAGGCACGTGCTCCTATGTCGATGTACGTTGGCTCGACATTGTCGGCATGATACCCATTGGTGCGTCCGGTGCCGAGGATGTCGATGGCCGAGAGGCCTTTCATCTGTATCAGGTGGCGATAGTCGGCGATGCTCATTCCGGCCAGCGAGAGCACACTGTAGTTGGTGATGCCGTAGTAGTCTATCTTATCGGTGCTCTCGGCAATCTTCTGCTGCGACAGCGGCAACTCATGGAGCACGTCACGATAGTAGTTGGCATCGCCCTCCTTCTGTGGCTTCGGCCACTGTGCGAAATCGTTGTCCTTGTCGACAAACCGCGTGCCCTGCCGGTTGCTGGAGCTGAGGGTTATATTGTTCACACCTGTCAGGCGCACGCCCTCGGCCGCACTGTAGGCAAATGGGAAGTACTCGATGTTTGCCTTGCTGCTCTCCAAGGTGTTCGGGTTGTAGAGTCCGTAGATGTTGGCACCGTCCTGTCCTGTGTTCTGCCAGATGACGGTGCTGTTGAATCTCACGTTGGCCTCATCGGTGGTGAAGCATACGCCGCCTCCGAGTTGTGCGTAGTTCTGCGCAATGGTGGATGTGTAGACGTGTGGCATCAGCGCGTCGTAGCTGTTGGCGAGGCTATTTTCGGTATCGTCGGTGGGCAGTGTCCTGACGGTGACGTCCCCTTCGAGGAGGTTCACCTCGTCGCCCTCTGTGAAGACGTAGATGGCTCCCCCGCCCTCAGTGGCACTGTTGCCCTTGATGAGTGTTCCGCTGACGATGGCTCCGGGCATGAGGGCCAGGGCTCCGCCGTAGTAGGCACGGTTGTCCTCGAGCACGCAGTTGCGTATGTGGGCATAGTCCTTCACGATGGCGGCGCCACCGTAGCGGTTGGGGTTGAGGACGTTGCTCGACCCGAGGCGCTCGATGGCAATGTCGGCACGGCCGCCCTGCACGTAGATACCGTCGATGACGGCGCGGTAGAGCAGGTCACCATAGGTGGCATAGTCGGTGGGCTCTGTATAGCTGAAGTGTGTTGTCAGACTGGCGTACGACGTCGAGCCTCCTCGCTTGGCGAGATTTCTGCCGTCGGGGGTGATATATGCGTTGGTGCCCTGCTCCTGTTCCTCCAAGGTGTAGGCGTTGCCCTCCTTGTCGAAGATGCGGTCGGTGAAGGTGATGACATGGTAGGCCACGGCCTTCGCGCCCATCAGCGTATTGACGTAGTTGGCATCGAAGGTGGTCTTATAGCGCTTCACGTCACGGCGGTCGAAGCGCTTTCCGTCGATGGTAGTGTCGAAGCCGCTCTCCTTGGCGTTGGCATCCTGCCGGTAGCCTCCCCACACCTCGACGCCACGTGGCACCATGATACTGAATAGGCGCACGTCGCTCTCATCGGGGCGTGTGGTGCGGGTGGCGTAGTAGCGGAACTTCAGACTCTCGTCCTCAGTGGCCACCTTGACGATGACGCGCTGCTTGGGATTGCAGAACTTATAGCGTCCGGCGGCATCGAGGACATTCTGGAGCTTCATCGAGCAGGCGGCGTTGTCCCAACTGCTTGCCGTTGCCGTGCCCTGGCCATTGGGGGTGACATAGAAGACGGCGGTGGTGCGCTCGTCCAGCTGTGATGCGTCCTTGGCGCTGACGAGGGTCTCAGCGTATGCCTTCGGCAGCTCGCCGGGGTCGAAGACCTCTGGGGTGATGCTGCCGGCACCATTGTACTCGTAGGCTCCCTTGTCGACCTGACAGTCCTGGATGCGGGCGTCGCCGACGATGTCGACAGTGAGCGTGTCGGTGAAGATGGCGTCGGAACTGTTGCCCATATTGATGCAGTAGCGGGAGGTCGACATCTCGGTCGGGTCCTTCAGCTCATAGGTAAGGCCGGAGCCATTCTTATAATCATCGGTGAAGTCCCAATTATCGTACTTGATAAGATTTTCGCCGTCGCCCTTGAAAGGAGAGTTGATATGGCACTGACGGTTGTACTCGCGGTTGATTTCGGCGATACTGGTCACGCGCTCGCCTTTCACCGTTGTTGAGTAGGACATATAACTAGAAGAGAGTACTCCGTCCCTATTGGTTACTATGTATATAATACTCTTATCAGGTGCAAACACCTTGGAAGGGACAGAGGCATCATCGTTGCTAAAGACGATTTCACCCTCGCCTACCCTATATGCCTTGACAGCAGAGGTATAGCAGTCCTTGAAATTTTCAGAATTGGAGATTTTTGCCGTATCTCCATGAGCCGACAGCACCTGAATGTAATTCTCTGCCAACGAGCCGTTGGCCATATTTCCCCACACAATGCAATTCTGCCATGTAGAGAGTGTTTTAGTGGCACTGTAGTCCCATGCTCCCCCTCCTGCATGATTACGATCCCATGCATTAGCCAACAAGGCACGGTTATAGGCAATTGTGGTATTGAAGATGCGTGAGGGCTTCTTGATAAATAATCCTGCGCCAAAGATGTTAGTACCACTGTTTTCAAGTGTGTTTTCCACGATCAGGCTGTTCTGGACGGAGCCTCCCTCCAAGAACACGCCGGCACCTCCCACACTATTATAAGAGTTTTGCGACTGACCACTCTCCGTCAAATCTCCATAGTGATAGGTATTTCGCCGCACGGTGCAGTTGAAGATGGTGCCGCCGATGCAATAGACGCCACCGCCACCACCGCCATCGGTAGCCCAGGCAGTGGTATTGTCGGAAGTAAATGTGTTTTTCTCGACCAGACAGTTCTTCAGCGTGCCATTGTTGCGCATGAACACGCCCGCGCCGTAGTTTGTACCCGAGCACGTGCCGCCAGTGATGCGGAAGCCCTCCACCATGGTGGGCACTAAGAATTCTTTGTCCTGCGTGAGCACGCGGTTGTCGGATTGGATTACGTCAGAAGCCGTATAAGCGGCTGTGATGGTCGTAGTGTACTGATCCTTTCTGTTGGAGATGTCGCGCTCCTTCTCTCCCGGATTGCCAGTGGCAGGATAACCGCCGTAGAGGTTCACACCGTCAGCCAAATGCAGGCCGCCCGGACTGAACTCAGAGGAGCCGTCTTGTTTGTGAACTCGTGTATCATAGGTGCCGGCTGCAACGTGGATGTTACTGGCATCATAAGTAATGTGCTCGACGGTTTCGGTCTCCGTGGCCGTTCCGAATGTAACCTCATAGAGACTCCAGGCAGAACGGTAGCGAAGGGACCAATCCCAATAGCCGGAATACTCCTCCGCCGTATGGTATATGCTGCTGCCCGAATTAGCATCTATATAATCACAATAGGTCGTCTGCCACCAAAGAAAACCATCTGTATAAACTCTGTATATTCTCCATGCGCCATTGGACTTTTTTATATTAAAAGCCGTTCCATAATTTTTACTTAGCTGTATATTATTAGTATTACTTATATACAAATATCTTCCGTCACGTGTCTGTAGGTAATAAGTACCATTATTGGTTGAAACAGGCTGGAAGAAGGTAGATTCAAAATCGCTTGACTTGTTGTCCTTTCCGTCATTGTTGCCCACATTAGTCGTAGGCTCGAGAATGCTTGTACCGGCATTCCAATAGTAGCCTTCATAAACACTCTTTACCTGATACCAACTGCTTGTATTTAAGCTGCTTGCGGCGTTCTCATCCCGCTTGAAGGAAGTATATTTAACCTCGACGGATTCTGTTGTCACCTTACCGTTTTTTTTGCCAGATCCAGGGCCCTCTGCATCGTTGCCACGGCATTATTCCATGAGTGTCCGTCGTTGTTGTCGTCACCACCGTCCTCAGGCATTCGCACATAGATATCCTTGCCATACGGTGGTTGTCCGTTGGGCTGGGCATTCTCCGCGTCGCTGTTGTCGGCATGGTTCTCTATGGCTCCCACATCGGGATCGCCGCCATAGTCTCGGGTGATGTGCGTGGTGTAGTCGGTGCCCCAGTTTTTGCGTCCTGCCGTATTGTCGGCGGCATTGACGATAGGGTTCATATTGTGGGGCTCGAAGCTCACGCCACGGCCGTAGAACGAGACATCGCCCAAGGGACTCACACCGCAGTTGCGGGTGGCGTTGACGAAACGGGGATAGCCATTGGTGCCGTCCTCGGAATCGAAATAATAGCTGAGACCATATTGATACTTGTATATCTTCTGCTGCATGACCGTGGCACCTGCGGCGAGGTCGTCGAAGTTCTTGCCCTTGAGGGCGGCACTGCGCTCATCGAAGAAGCAATAGCTCCCGTGGACGCCCGCTTTCGTGGCATCGTCGGTATAGCTGCCATGGGCGTTGACAGCGTCGGCCGATGGTGTCGTCGATGCCGTGGAACGGTAGGCGAACGACGGCAGGATGGCATCGGGGATGACATTGACACTCGTCGTGCGGTAGTCGTCAAGTGGCTGCCGGGCATTGGCATGGAAGATGGTGTTGGTGTAGTGCTGGGCACACTCCTCGCCATTGAGCAGTCCGGCATAGCCCACATTGTGGAGCACATCACCATGATCGAAGGTGATGGAGCCCGAGCCCTCGGTGTAGATGATGCCCATGGGCTGTCCGTTGTCGGTGCGGCTCTCGTTGTTGTAGATGATGGTGTTCTCGAAGGAGGCTTGACAGCGATCGCCGACCCACACGGCGGCACCCTGCGGTGAGGTGCAGCCCTTGATGATGATGTTGCGGAAGGTGGCCGTGGAGGCTGTGGTGCCGTCGGCCTCCATTAGTATGGCACCGCCATAGTGCTTAGGGTCGCTACCGGCGAGCATCGTCTCCTTGGCGTTGGCGAACTGGAGCTCCACGCCATCGACGACGACGTTCTGCGCCCCTTTCATCACGAGCAGGTGGAGGGCGTTCATGGAATAGTCGTCCTGGACGGTGGCTGCGGTGATGACGGTGGGGTACTTGAGGGGGTCGCGGTTGGTGTCCTTGACATCGGTACCCGTGAGGGCACTGCTGTAGCCGCCGTAAATCTGCACATTACTATACAGTGGGAAGTCGATGGACCTCACGTAGGTGGTGCGCTGTTCGAAGTGGTCGACATTGGTCACCGTACCCTGTTTGATGTGTATGCGGTAGATGGTGGCGGCGTTGGCGGCATCCTCGCGCTCGGTACGTACAAACTCGAGGGCGTTGTTGAGATATCGCAGGGGGGTGTCCCAGCTGGCACCGAGCTTGCCGTCGTAGTTGCTCACCGTGGCAGCGGGGTCGACGAAGAGGTGGACGACTTTCGATGTGCCCTCGGTGGTCTTCAGGAGTTTGTCTTTCTCGACGACATCCGTAACGGTGTAGTTGTCGCAGTTGATGGCTCCGAGGGTGGCATGGGCCTGATAGGGCCGTCCGTAGAGGTCGTTGGTGAACTGGTCGAAGGGGTAGATGGCCCGGTTGGCGGTGAGCTCCTTCTTGTCGAGGTTGGCACTGAAGAGGCCGGAGTTGACCATCGGCGACTGCTTCTGCACACGGTAGGAGAAAGGCATCAAGAACTCATCCGTGGCGTCGTTGGAACGGGCGATGCCGTAAGCGTGGGGCTTGACGAAGGCGGGTTCGACAGCCGTCAGCACCTGTACCTTGCGCGTTGAGCTCCAGTCGGTTACATCGTTATACTGGACGCGGCAGTACTCCATGAGCGCCTTGAGGTCCTCGCTGATGGAGGTGCGCGAAGTGGCATACTGAATGTTGTTGTTGCTCATGGCGTAGTTGCCCCAGAGGACGCTGTTGTGGATCGTAACCTTATCGGAGGAGTAGAGTCCGCCGGAGCGTCCCTGGGTGACACCGTTGACGATGGTGGCCGTGCCGTAGCAGGCGTTGCCGACGATGGTCATCTGACTCATGGCACCGCCGCCACTGGTATATATGCCGCCACCCTCGATGAGCGCCACGTTGTGGGCCACGATGCTGGCGTAGGCGTAGGCTTTGTTGCGCTGGTCCTCGTAGTTGGCCGGCACGCGTGTCCTCTGCTCCTGAGCGCCGGTGACGGGGTTGGTATAGGTCTCGGTGAAGGTGTTGCGGCCGGTGAGGATGGCCAGTCCGCCGCCCTGGCGCGCGGCACAGTTGGCAATCATGCCATAGCGGAAACCGGTCTCCACAGGTGCCACATCGCTGATGGCGGGATTGGTCTCGATGCACACGCCACCGCCATAGCCATACGACGTGCCGATGCCCTGGGCCTGGGAGGTGGTGACATAGACGTGGTCGCAGACTCCGCCACCGTCCATATACACGGCACCGCCGTTGCGCGAGGCCTCACAGCACTCTATCCACACGTCGCGCATCATCGACCCGTCCACCATATACGCGCCACCGCCGTAGGCATTGTGGGGATGGCCTTCGAGACTGCTGTTGTAGGCATAGCCGCGCTTGATGGTAACACCCTCAAGGGTGGCCGTCCAACTGCCGTCGTTGAGGTGGAGGGCGTTGGCGCGGCCGTTGGCGGCAAAGCCGTTGGTGGCGAACCACACCACATGGTAGGCGTTGCCGTAGAACTGCGTAGCATAGCGGTGGCTCTGGTCGTTCCACGTGAAGTTGGCCTGACGGGAACTGAGATCGCCGGTGAGGATGGTCTGGTGGAGGAAGCGTTTCTCGGTATATTTTTTGTCGAAGGCCTCGCCAATCTTGGCCTCACCGACGTACTTGCCGTCCTTGTCGAGGTATTCCACCATACGGTCGTTGAGCGTCACCTCGGTACCGGCAAAACCGCCACGGACGGTGATGCCGGCGGGAATCTTGAAACTGGCATACAGACTGGTGCCGCCACTCTCCGTACTCTCCGTGGGACGGTAGGTGCCCTCCTTGACCCACACCTCGCCTGGCAACAGGTGGGAGGCCACAAGGTCGTTGATGGCATCCTGGATGTTGTTCTTGGCGTCGTCCCATGTCGTACCACGGTTACTGTAGGCTCCCGTGGGCGTGACATAACGCCGGTGAGAGGCATTGATCGTTGTCTCTTGCGGCGTCTGGCCCATGAGCTGTGCAACCATGAACAACAGAAGGAGGGTGAAGATATGACGTAGTCTGAACATGCTGGATATTTATTTTGGTTTGCTGTTGATCATTGCCCTGACGCGCACCCATGGGGTGAAGGCATCGTGAGGGGCAAAGGTGACCGACTTCGACGGGAGCGTGACGGGGGTCAGGACGCAGTGGATGTCGCCGGCACCCTTGGGATTGTCGCGGAAGGGAAAAACAGCATCAACGACGGGGTCATCATGGGTAGTGACCTCGCCTAAGTAGTGGTTTAATTTATCGTAGAAGAAATAGTGATGGTGGTGGGTGTAGGAATAGGTTTCCGTGCGCATGACGTCGTATTTCAGTGCCTTGACAGTGGCATCGCCGACAGTGACGTCAACAAGCTTATAGGAAGGCTTCATCGTCAGCTTGGTCCATTCGAAGGGGTCGTTAAACTCGCAGAGGCGGTACTGGTCGGCTTTGGTGATATTATTCTCCGTGGCGATGCTGGCCACAGCACTGCCATCGTTGATGGGTACTAATGTCTTGTTCTGCACCTGCTCCATGGTGAGGTCGGTGCCCATAACGGGGCGCAAGTGCTCACTGCTATAGTCGGTCGTGGCGGTGGAGCTGCACACCTCGACGTCGTAGTCGACGGTAGTCTGGGCATTGACACGACTGGGCAGAAAGGCGTAGGCGTAGCTGCGGCCGAGGAAGATCTGGTCACGACGGGTGGTGTCGACACCCTCCCACTCTACCGGTTCCTCGCCCGGCGTAAACTGTTCCTCAGGCGAGTGGTAGTTGGGCAGGTTGCTCTTCGCGGCATCGCTCCAGCTGTAGGTGCCCGTACCGCTGTAGGTGATGGTGCTGCTTCGGTATTTGTTGACCGAGGTGTTCTTGGCCACGACGCAGGGTGCGGTGTTTTTGGCATAGCTGCTGGGGAGGTCGGTGGGGTCGAAGATGGCGCAGTGCGTGGGCACATTGGTCAGCGTCACCTTTCGCAGGTAGACGCCGTCGAGCTGACTGCGCAATGGCTTGCCGTCAGCATCCTTCTCGGCCACCTCCCACTGGAAGTCGTATTTGGCGGCAGCGTGGTAGAGGCGTATGTCGTTCTGGTGCAGCGTCGTACCGTCCCAGACAAAGGTTCCGTTGTCGGCATTGTCGACAGTCTCCATGGGTGTGGAGTAGAGGTCGCGGTAGTCGTCGCTCGTCCATGGTGTGGCAGCGGAGCCGTCCTGCTTGAGCCATGCCGCCGAGCCGTCGCCGCAGTCGATGACGGCGGTGCCGAGCAAGTCGACGAACCGGTTGTAGTCGGCCTGCGTCACGCTACCATCGGAGACGGTCACCGTGGTGCCCGTGGCCGTGGAGAGGCCTAAATTGGGGATGTCCTTAAACCACTGAGAGAAGAGTCCGTTCTCGCCGATGGTCTTGGCGATGCGCTTGTCCTTAGGTGTGGCGATGGCGTAGGTGCGGCCGAGGACGGTGTTCTGGGGATAATTGTTAACACCCTTGCCGGCGACATTGATGGCGATGGACTGCTTGAGACGGTAGCGGGTAGAAGCATAGGCCGAGGAGGTGGCATTCTCGAGCGTCCAGTCGTCGGCACTGAGATTTTCTATCTGCTCGTAGTTGAAATAATAGGCGTCGGCGTCGGGCAGACAGAGGAAGGTGAAGAGATAGATATTGGTGGGAGCGGGAAACTCCTCGGTGGTTCCGGGGTCGCCGGGAAGGCCGGATCGCGTCCCCACGGAGTCGTTATCGTCGGACAGAACGGTCCTTCTGACGTGGCCGTCAGCTTCGGCGAACGACGTGGGAGCACCGAAGCCAGCGTTGATGGTCAGTCCCAACTCCATGCTGTCGCCTCCCCGACCGCCACCAACGACGTCGGTATCGCTGCACGACGCGAGGAGCGCCGCGGCGATGAGAATGCTTATTATGGTATATAGTTTCTTCACTGTTAGCTCGATTTTGTATTTTCCCGTCACCAGTCCACCGTCTCACTGTATCCGCTCTGATAGTGGGTGTAGTTGTAGAGCGACTGCTGGAAGGTGACGGCATGGGCACTGACCTTGAACACATAGGTGTAGGCGTAGCCCGGTTGCCAGTTGAGGAATTCTGTGGGCACCACGGCGGTACGCTCCACACCGCCATAGGTGATGCTCAGGACGAAGGGCTCCTGCCATGTGGTGGGCAGAAAGGTGTACCACTTCTCTTCGTTGGCGCCCTTGGTGAACAGGCCCTCGGTGTCCTTGGCAGGTTTCTCGTAGGGCACCGTCATCGGGTCGGTAGGCGACTGGCGGCTGTCGTCGTCCTTGACATACAGGGCTCCCGACGTGGTGGCTGTGGTGAGGACGGGGAAGCTGGCCACCACCACATTGCCCTTGATGCTCAGGGCGCCGTCACCGCTCTTCGGTGCGAGATGCACGCGGGTGACGCTGCGCAGCGAGCTGCTGTCGGGGAGAGCGTCGCCCATCTCACTGAGACGGCCGTCCTGGTCCTCGAGCAGGAAGCGCACGCGGCAGAACGGACGACTGAAATGAAGCACCACACTCCTCATGCCCGTGGCGGTGCGCAGCGACGAAGGCTTCACTGCCTCCATCCTGCTCACCATCGGTGCATGGAGGGGGTCGGCGATGTCGGCGGCCACGGTTAGGGCGAACAGATTGGCGGCGTCCTTGGAGAAAGTGGCAAAATTGTTCGTAATCTGATACGGCGACTGCTCGCCGATGGTCACGGCGGGATAGACGCTGACGGTGGGCTTGGCGATGCCCGTCCAGTCGATGGGGTTTCCCTGACCGTCGCGCTCGGGCTGTGCCCACGCCACAAAGCGGTAGTCGTAGGCCGAGAAGTCCCAGTAGTGGATGGTCTGCTCCCAGGTCCACGTGGTGCCGTCCATGGTGGTGCTGCCGTTGCGGCCGAGGTAGTCCCAGCCGCTGCTGTTGGTCTGGTCGGTGCCCACCTTCGTGGCATCGTAGGTGAGGCGATAGCCGGTAAAGACCAACTGTGAGGGGGAGCCGTCGGCGAAGGTCTTGAAACCATAGACGGTCATGTGGTCGAAGAAGGTGTTGGCAGGCACGGAGGCCCGTGACATCGCCTGTCGAACGGAATCAAACTGACTGCCGAAGGTGATGGGACAGGCCTGCGCCTCGGGGGTGGGTGGACCGACGGGACCGGCAGGGGAATCCGACTCGCTGCCGCACGACAACAAGCACATTGCAGCCATGACGACTGCGACTATAACTTGCGGTATGTGCAGATCCTTTTGTGCCACGTTATAAGAATTTATCTGTCAGTTCCTTACTCGAAAAGCCCGTCAATCGTTTTTCGCATGCAGGGGCCGGTCTTGTGCCGGCCCTAAATAATGTTCGACATATTTTTAAGAGGGGCATTTTCCATGGCCAGCACAAGACCAGCCATGGAAAAGCGTCAGCAACTTATTACTCTACAACCTTGATGACCTTGATGGCATAGGTTACACCGGTGTTGGTGACCTTCTGATAGTATGTAGTACCCTTTTTGTATTCCGTAGCAAGGGTCTTACAATCTGAATCGGTATAATAACTCTTAGTAAAGTCTTCCGGTGCGGTGTCTGCCGTGAGCGTAACAGCGGTATGCAGTTCAGTGGCAGTACCATCCTTTAACTTGTAAGCATAAGCGTAGGTGCCCTTTGTCGGTGTGAACTTAGCAGCAGCGCCGGCAGTAACAGTGATATCGTTGCCGTCAACACCTGGGATGGCGGTGATGGTTGCGTCGCTTGTGGCATCAGTCAGTGTGATGCCGTTACGGCTTGCGTTTCCACTGCCGCCTGCACCGATGGTCAGAGCATCGTGGACGGTAGCCTCGCTGATAGTAACACCTTCCTTTGCAGTTACTGTATAGAGCTTGCCGTTGGTACCGAGGTCGGTCTTGTCCTCTACCATGACATAGATATCGCCCGTCTTAGCTGAATATTCATCGTTCTTCACGTCATGTCCCTTCTGGTAGGTGGTAATTGACGGGGTAGCCACGGTGGTCACCGTTGCCTGGGTACCGTTCATGACGTCGGTCACCATAGCATCGAAGGTGATGGGGAACAAGCCCTCAGGGTCATCTTTTCCTAAACTGGTCTTACCATTTGTCTTGTCAGAAATCTTGAATACATAGGTGTAGGCGTAGTTGCTCTTCCACTGTGCATAGACAGCCGGGACAATGGCCTTGGCACCATAGACGTTAATCTCCTCACCACTGCCATCATTCGATACCAAAGTGTAGTTGACACGGAGGGTGAGAGTGGAACCAGCGTCATTTGGAAACATGGACTGATAGTCACCGGCATAAGAAGCATTAGGAAGCGTGGTGCCGAGATAATTAGCATCAGTTCCCAAGCGGCTATCTTCAGATGCCTTATAATTCAGCGTTCCAAATGTACGAGAGCTCTCGCCGGTATCGCCGCCTTTGGCAGCAAAGCTGATGACCGCCTTGTTATATTCTGGCTTTTCTAAGTTGCTTGTACCCACTGTCGGGAAGGAGACGGTAAATTTACCGGCTGTAGCAAATTTATTGTCATCCGTAGTATAGAGTGTGGCATCGGTGGCCGAGATGTCCTTCGAGACAGTCATTTTGTCGTCTGCATAGAAGTGCACATCCTTCACCGAATATCCGGGCACGGTCTCATAGAGGGCCACACGCACCTTCGTAGCCACATTGCGGAAGGTGAACTGAACACGGTCGCCGAACTTATGCTTGCCGGTCGTCGCAGAGTTGTAGGCCGTATACAGGTCAGCAACATAGCACTTTGACAAGTCGGCCTTCGCGCCCTCGATGGTGTAGGCAGCAGGTTTTTCCGTGGTAGGAGCGGTGATGGCTGAAACCTTTACGCTGCCGGCAGCAACGTCACCTTCCGTTATGACTTTGTTATTGCCCGTCGAGTAAGCGATAAAGTCATACTGACCGGTAGAATAGTTCCAGTACTTGATGGTCTGCTTACCCGTGACAGATGACGGCTTTGCGGCATCGATGCCCACATACTCCCAATCGGCGGTGTTGGAGGCTGTTGTGCCGGCGGTATTTGCGGTCCATTGCACTTGATAGTTGTCGAATACTGGTGTTGTGGCAACAGCGTTTGTTGACACATCGCCATTGAAGCCTGAGACGATGAACTTATTGTTCAGTTTCCCCGCGGCGTCAGCACCATACCATGCACGGGTACTGGCAGGCAGGATTGAGGAGAAGGCTATCTGACCGTTGGCGGACTGCTGTGCCTTTCCGCTGTCCTCTCCCAAGAATTCGTTGTTTGAGCAGCTTGCCAATACGATGGCGGCAGCTGCGAGAAAATAATACCGTTTCATAGTTCCTTGTTGGTTTGAATGTTAATAAATATTTGATTCTCACATATTATATATGGTTTACATATCGATGACATGTATCTCTTCGTCGTAGTCGTCGACCACGGCATCGAAGGCCGAGCCGCCGGAGCGGTGGGGGATGGGGATGGTGTCCATGTCGAGGTCGATGGTGATGACGCCGCCCCGGAAGCGGTGGGCAATCTGCTCGGTGACGTCGAAGACCAAGGTGCTGTCAGTACCGTTGTTGAACTGCATGTCGACATCGAGGAGGTGGCGCTTGCGGTCGTTGGCCCTGGTGGAAGGAGCGCTGCGCGTACTGATAGCGCCGGGGTTGAGACCGCAGAGGCCGAAGGTGACGAGGCGGCCGCCGATGATGTCGACCTGCTCGCCGTTGACCGTCACGGCGTTTTTCATCCTCACATCGTAGCTCACCGTGACGGGGTCGTTGCCGGCAACACCGGTATTGAGGTTTGTCGACCGCGCCATCCCCGAGAGGTTGGCGATGCCGGAGGTGCCCGTCACGCGACCGTGGTTGTGGTGGATGATGATCTGCGTGAGGTAGATATAGCTGCGGGGCTCGAGCTTCAGGTTGAGCTGTCTGACGTAAACGTTGCGCACGGGATCGTAGGTGAACCCGTCGAGGTTCCGGTTGATATCGACACCCTGCTCATAGCCGGCGAAGAGCTCCTCGGGCTGGTTGAAGGAATGGGTGTAGCGGGCGTTGTAGCGCGCCGTGTGCATCGTCTGGTTGGTGGAGGCTGTCACGCTGTCGAGCGATGAGGTCTCGTCGATGACGACGCTCTGCACCTCCTGTCCTATCTCGTTCCATGCCAGGAGGTCCCAGTAGCCGTAGCGGAACTCCCCGGTGTAGGAGTTGCCCTTGACATAGTAGGCGTCGACCTGCGTGTGGTGGTCCTGCCCGCTGTCGCCCATATAGTAGCGACGGAGGTTGAAGGCCGTCGGCGTGGCGTAGCCTAAATGACCGAAGATGCGGTTGTCCTCGTCGTCCCAGCCGTAGTGCCACTCCGTGCTCCAGTCGTAGGTGGTGTTGAAGCCGATATTGTAGTCCCAATAGACATCGAGGGAGAGCTCTATGACGGCAAAGTCGAAGTTGAGCTCGTTGTCGTGGTGGAGGTTCAGCACCGGCTCACGCTCGCACGACAGGAGGGTCACCACCGTGGGGACGGCCACGCACAGCGCAACGAAGGCCTGCCGCAGACCGTTGCCTGCGTGAAAGGCTTGCAGAACGAGATGATGTACCATACCCATAGTCATATATTTTTTTGCCCACAGGGGGCATTGTTGCTGCGTTGCGGCGGTGACCCCGGATGCCTTCCGGTCGTCGGTGGCGACTCACGTGAGTGCGGTTTCCGGCGGAAGAGGTCGTACGAGAAGGTGATGCCTATACGGGTTGGCCCGAACCAGTTGTAGCGGTGTTGTCGTCGCTTGAACGTGGAGGCATCGCCGTACCACTTATAATAGTATTGCTGCTTGTCGTCGTCGGGGTCGATGGGGCACAGCCACTGATAGGGGTCCTGGCGTGTGCGGAAGAATCCCACCTGCAGACCGAGCTCCAGGCGCCACCGACTTTGGTGGCCCAAGGGCAGCACGTAGCCCGCACCGAGACCGCCACCGAAGCCCTCACCCTCATAGCCGTGGCTGGCATTGATGCATACACTATATATAAAGGTGTGGACGTAGGCCGAGAGGTACCAGTGGCGGAAGGCGGGACCCTCGCCGACGGGGCGCCGGCTGATGTCGCCACTCTCGAAGTAGTAGCGGCCTTCAAGCTGGTAGTTGCGCACCTCCATATATTTATGGGCGTCGTAGTCCTTCCACCAGGGGAAGTCCAGCGAGGCACCGAAGGTGAAATGACCGTGCAGCGGATAGTATTCCACGGCGATATTCGGGATTGGACAGAACCGATTGTATCCCGCGGGGACGTAAGCGAAATCGAAGAGCACATTGGTCTTCACGCTGAGCAGCTCTCGGCGGGGTAACGCCCGCCGGTAGAGCGGTAAGGGACTGCGGCCAAATTTCACATCGGTCACCTTGCCGTTCTTCACGGATTTGTTCGGAATGACGGTAGTATCGATAGGGCACAAAAGGTTGGTAGCCTCAACTTTCTGTTTCTGATAGTCGAGTTTTAACTTCTCCCCGCTACTTTGAGTCGGCATTGTCACCGCGATGAAAGAAGTTAGTAGCCATATCAATTCGACCTTTCTGTTCATACTGATACATTACCAAAAGGCATGGTCGTCTTTCCTCGTCCGGAATAAGACCGTAATCATCATTGTCAGGTATAACTATCGCAAAGATAATAAAAAAACTAAAGTTTCCCACTTGCCATTTTACTGGCTTTCGCGAATAATCAAACATTGCAATATACTGATTGACATTCTATTAACATTTCGCAAATAGAAGTTAACGCGCTGTGTTAGCGCGTAACCGCGG
>Ga0256406_1002853_pt1 | contig 23131 bp, 19 predicted proteins | sample RumenRJG_03DNA_FD_185986 | JGI IMG/M metagenome (GOLD analysis project Ga0256406, IMG submission 185986) | Bovine rumen microbial communities from Lethbridge, Alberta, Canada - RJG_03 | ecosystem: Host-associated > Mammals > Digestive system > Stomach > Rumen | place: Canada: Alberta | collected... | reverse complement strand
TGCTACCCTGCAATCATCACGATCGGACAAATGATCGAAGCACTGAAGAGCGGCAAATACGACCTCGACAACGTTTCCGTCATGATGACACAGACAGGCGGCGGATGTCGTGCGACAAACTACATTCCTTTGATCAGAAAAGCACTCAAGGATGCCGGTTTCCCGCAGGTTCCGGTCATCTCGATGTCGCTTAACGCCAAGGGCACCGAAAAGTCACCGGGCTTCAAACTGACGCTTCCGCTTGTCAAGCGCGTTGCTTTGGCCTTCCTTTACGGAGACCTGTTCGAGCGCGTCGTATATCGCACGAGGCCTTATGAAACGGAAGAAGGAGCAGTTGATGCCCTTCACAAAGAATGGCTTGACAGAATTCAGCCTAACGTCAAAAACGGCAGTTTCCACGAATTTAAGCGCAACGTTGCAAAAATCGTCGAAGATTTCGACAACATTCCGTTGACCGCTGAAAAGAAGCCGCGCGTTGCCATCGTCGGCGAAATTCTCGTCAAATATTCACCGATTGCAAACAACAATATCGTTCGCGTGCTTGAAAACGAAGGTGCAGAAGTCGTTTGTCCGGACATCGTCGGATTCATGAACTACTCTCTTTACAACCAGGTTTACAAATATAACCATCTTGGCGGCTCCAAGAAGAACAAGGTTTTGGCCGAGCTGGCCATCAAGTTGATCCGCCTTTGCGAAAAGCCGATGAACGAAGCACTGAAAAATTCCGAGCGTTTCGATGGCATCGAAGCCATCGAACAAATCGCAGACGGTGCCCAGGATATTTTAAGTCTGGGCAATCAGACCGGTGAAGGCTGGTTCCTTACCGGCGAAATGGTCGAAAGCCTGCAAAACGGCGTCAACAACATCGTCTGCATGCAGCCGTTCGGATGCTTGCCAAACCACGTTGTCGGCAAGGGCGTCGTCAAAGAGCTTCGTTCCAAGTACCCGATGGCAAACATTGCTTTGGTTGATTACGACCCGAGTCTGTCATTCGTCAACCAGCTCAACCGGATCCGGTTGATGTTGGCAACGGCCAAGAAAAACATGACTGAAATCGTTAAATAATCTGATTGTCGCTCGTCGTCGATCAGGCAAAAAATATCGCTGGATTTTTTCTTTAATGCCCCTTACCGTCGAAGTCTTAAATCAGGCTTTGACGGTAAGGGGCATTTTTTAAATTTCATTTTGACGAAAATGATTTCTGAATCTGCTACAAACCCTTCATTTTATATCACCTTTAGTTCAAAAAGTCACAAAAATATTCCCAATTTCTTCAAAAACGTGATAAAATGACAATATAATTATTTGGGGGTTTAAGAACGGATGAAATTTGCTGAGATTTGGTTAACAGGTTTAACATGGTTCTTGTGGATTCTTTTTGCAATGTTTCTGATCAGCAACATGTGGGGATGGGCTGCGTTTTATTTCGTAATCGCATCAGTTGCTTGCAACATTGATCCAAAGAGCGAAGACAAAGCTGAAACAACTGCCGAAGAGGCGATTGCCACAACGGAATTGCAATAAAGAAGAGGCGAAAAAATGTTTTCCTCTTGAATTGCATTAAATGTCGAACAAAGTCGGACGCAAGTCGGCTGCTTTTGTTCGGCATTTTTCGATTTTGATACATATTTTGCCAAATGCTGCGCCTGATGAATCATCGCACCAAGCTCTCAGCCAATTTGTCGCCAAATTATTTCGGGATATTTCCGTCACGGAAGGCAATCGTCCTGCATACGCAAAAAACCGGATACAATTTGCAATTGAGTGCAAAGCATCCGATTTTTCAATTTGAAACATAATTTTTTTCAATTTGAGACAATTTTTTCTCATCTTGCTAAGCAGAACGCCAAAAGCCTTGATTTCAGGCACCGATTTTTTGCAAAAGCTTGATAACGCGTTTTCCGTTTGCTTCCGGAATCGTATTGGCATAATCTTCATGATAAATAAAGCCCGATCCGCCGAACTTTTGAAAGGCAGCCGCAGTTTCAGCCAGATTTTCAAGCATCCGTCCGTCTTCCAACGTTTGGAACATGCAAACGTACTCGCCCGCTTCTTTTATGAATTCGCCGGCATCGTCGCGATAAAAAATCGCTGCAGGCTTAAGTTTTTCTTCATCAATTATGACTCCGTACTGCATCCCGAGCTCAATCGAGTTGACGACGAAGTGTTTTTTTAGTTTTTGATCAATGATTCCGTATCGCTTCGTTTGTTTCGAAAAAGACCGTCCCTGCGCCGATTTTTATAAATTCGTTAATGCGCTTGATCAAAAAATCAAGTTCGCATTTCCGTTTTTCCAACAGTTTCATTTTTTCATCCAAAGCCAGGCGTTTTTCTCGCATGAATTCAGCCTGTTCAACAAGCACGTCCTTTCTGAAAAAACTCTGGATCTCATCAAGCGATGCCCCCAATTCCTGAAGCATCTTAATCGTTGCCATCTTGTCGCACTGCATGACGTCATAGAAGCGATAGCCGTTTTTGGGGCGCAAACGAACTGGCCGCAGTCGGAAATGCCGCCAACGTCATCATAGTTTTTTGGCTATTTCCGGCGGTCTTGAGATGGCCGTTGAAATCATTATTTCGCAGCTGATCGGACAAAAAAATCAAGACTCTTTGGCACAAACGACGCAAACGGTGCTAGCTTTTGACGGCATATGCGGCATCATCGTCGCCATTTTGGGCATCTTCTGTTTGCCCGCTGTATTTCGCCTGATCAGCGTCCCGGACAACCTGATGCGCTACGCTTTGATTTACGGCAGAATCTATTTTTCTGATTCACGTCTATGACGGAGGCCGTGCAATTCTGACCGCTGCAGAAGATACGAAAAAAAGCTTTTATCTGATGCTGACGACGACTGTTATAAATCTTATTTTTAATTTGCTTTTTATTGTCGGACTCAAGCTCGGCGTGGCCGGATCCGCCATGGGTACCATTTTGGCCCAGCTCATCGGTGCGCTTTTGACTCTCAAGCTTTTGGAAGACAAATTTCATTTTGCAAAATACAGCGGCAGAATTTTCAATGCAAAACAAATCAAAAACGTTCTTCATATCGCTTTGCCGGCGACTTTCCAGCAGTTCGTCGTAACGTTTGGCGGCGTATTCATTCAAAGTCTCGTCAATCCGTTCGGACGAGAAGTCATCATCGGCTACGTCGCAATTCTTCGCATCATGAACTTTTTCAGAATCGTTTTGGTCGGATTGGCACAAACCTTGACCGTTTACGGAGCCCAGCTCATTGCGGCCAGACAGTTTTCAGGCTTCAAAAAGTCAATCGCAAACTCGGCATCACGATCGTCCTGATTACCCACGAGATGCAGGTCGTCAAATCGATCTGCAAGAACGTGGCCGTGATGGACTCAGGCAAAATCATTGAAGCAGGTCCTGTTTCCGAAGTTTTCATTCAAAGACCGCTCTTTCTAAAGATTTCATTGAAAGCTCAACAAACGTTGGTATCGCCATTGAGCGAATCCTCAAGCGGTTTAACGATTGGAGCGAAATCAGACACCTGCTTTACCTGAAATTTGCCGGAGACAACATTTCTCGCATCTCAAAAGAAATTCATGAATACGTCGGCAAAAAGTTCGATCATACGAAAGTCGAGGTCAAAAAGCCGGTTTCTTATTTGAAATAAAAAACAGATATGAAAAAGAGCGTCTTTTCCGAATCATCAATTAGGAAAAAACGCTCTTTTTATTATTTAGAAATTCGTTAAGGCAAAGTATATTTTGAAAAAACGTTTTTACTCTACCGTCACGCTCTTTGCGAGGTTGCGAGGCTTGTCGACGTCATATCCGCGCTGTTTGCTCGTATAGTATGCGAGCAGCTGAGCCGGCACGATCGAAACCAGCGGCGTCAGCAACGGATGAACATCCGACAACACGATTTGATCCCCTGCATTTGACAGAGATCGTGAAACGATCGTGATGACGTTTGCCCCGCGAGCAATCACTTCCTGAACGTTGCTTCTCGTGTGCGCTGCGGTTTTTTCGTCAGTAATGATTGCAATCACCGGAGTACCTTCTTCAATCAAAGCAATCGTACCGTGCTTAAGTTCACCGGACGCAAAACCTTCAGTTTGGACATAGGAAACTTCCTTGAGCTTGAGCGCCGCTTCAATTGCCGTATCATAGTCGATTGAACGTCCGATGTAAAATGCATTGCGCGTCGTCTTGAGATTTTTTTCAGCCAGTTCTTCGATCTCATGCTTTTCGTCAACCATCGTTTGCATCGCGTTTGCAACTTTGGCAAGTTCCAAATGAATGTCAAAATCTTTGGCAGCCTCAATTCCGCGCTCTTCACCCAGTTTCTTGGCCAAAATCGCTTCGACTGCAATTTGGGCCGTATATGCCTTTGTCGAAGCAACGGCAATCTCCGGACCGGCATGCAAAAGCAGCGTATAGCTTGCTTCGCGCGACAAGGTCGAGTTCGGAACGTTTGTAATCGTCAGGCTCGGGTAGCCCATCTCATTCGTTTGAACAAGGACCTGACGGCTGTCGGCCGTTTCGCCACTTTGCGTCAGATAGATGAAGAAGGGTTTTTCGGAAAGAAGAGGCATATTGTAGCCGAACTCTGACGAAACGTGTACTTCCGTCGGAATCTTAGCCAGCTTTTCGAACAATTCGTGACCAACAAGTCCCGCATGATAGCTCGTGCCTGCAGCAACGATGTAGATGCGGTCGCTTGCTTCGATTGCCTTCAGCAAGTCGGCTTCAATTTTGATATTGCCGTTTTCATCGAAATATTCCGTTGCAAGTTTGCGCATGACGGCTGGTTGCTCATCAATTTCTTTCAACATATAATGCTCATAAGCGCCTTTTTCAGAAGCACTTGCATCTTGATCGACGTAAAAAGGCTTTCGTTCAATCTTTTTGCCGTTCTTGTCTTCAATTTCGATGCTGTCCGGCTTGACGACGACAACGTCTCCGTCCGTCAACTCAATGAACTCGTGCGTTTCCTTAAGCATTGCCATCGAATCAGAGCAAACCGCATTGAAACCTTCGCCAACGCCGATCAACAACGGACTTTTTGATTTTGCGACATACAAGGTTTCGGGATCTTCTCGATCCATCAGCAAAAATGCGTACGAAGAAGACTCGTCAAGTACGCTGATCGTCTTTTTGAAAGCTTCCTTCGTTTCAAGTCCTTCGTTTGAAAAATGTTCAACCATCTGAACGATGACCTCAGTATCCGTTTCGCTTGCAAAATGCACGTCCGACAGATACTTCGCCCTTAATTCCTTAAAATTGCCGATGACGCCGTTGTGGACGAGATAAAAGCGTCCATTTTCCGAAATGTGCGGATGCGCATTCGTTTCACTCGGAACTCCATGCGTAGCCCAACGCGTGTGTCCGATGCCGGCAGTTCCCTTTACGTCAGCCGTTACTTTGTCCTTTAAATCAGCGATGCGTCCTTTGACCTTAACGAGAAAATCATTTCCGTTGCCGTTGTTTACATAGATGCCTGCCGAATCATAACCGCGATATTCAAGTTTTTCCAAGCCGTTGATCAAAATTTCAACCGCACTGTCCTTGCCTGTAATTCCAACAATTCCACACATTTTAAGTTTCCATCCTTTTGTCTTTTTCTTTAGATTGGTTGTTATCATTTAAAATTGGTATATTCCATTATTTTTCTCGGAAACCCAATCAGCATGTATAATATACCGCTTCTATAAAATGATGTCAACAAAAACATCAAAATTGGTACAGGTATAGACCAATAATTGTGATGAAACATATGCACCCTTTTGTTGCTGCATTATTTCCTTAAATATACTTATGATAAGTGTTATACGCACTAAATCTTTCGATGCAACGTGCTTTTGGTAAAATCCAGGGTGTCCGATGGCAATCGACTTCTTGAATTTGGAAAAATCGCTGCAGCATATTTACCGTTTAAGGGCAAATTCCGGGAATCGACATTTTGTCTCATAATCGACGACTGGCATTTACGGGCTAATCTTCAAAAACGACATTTTGCCCGTAATCACTCCTTGTTGCTCGGAGGGGTTGAAAAAATGTTCTACCGCCGCATTCAAATTTGAGGTGCGCGGAAACAAAAGTAGACAAAAAACGGGATGAATGCCTCATTTTTGTCTACCGGACTCTCCAAAATCGGGGGGCGCTGCTTCGAAAGTAGAACAAAATATCCAAAATTTTGAAAAATGTTCTACCGCTACCTCCAAATTCGGCCCGCGCGGTTCCGAAAGTAGAACAAAATCTCAAAAAATTGAAAAAATGTTCTACCGCCGACTCCAAATTCGGCCCGCGCGGCTCCGAAAGTAGAACAAAATATCAAAAAATTGAAAAAATGTTCTACCGCTGACTCCAAATTCAGCTCGCGCGGCTCCGAAAGTAGAACAAAATATCCAAAATTTTGAAAAATGTTCTACTCGGTTACCTTCGTCAAAGCAGTGTGGACTAAAATTACGGGCAAATCTCAGAAATCAACGTTTTGCCCATAATCGAAGTCAGGTGCAGTGATTGAGCAGGTGATGCGCAGCACTGCATTTGGCAAAATCATTGTCATTTACGGACACATCGATGAAAATGGACGCTTTGTCCGTAAATGGACTGTCCCCAAAATGGCGATTACGGACAAAATGGTCAAAAATGGCCGTTTGTCCGTAAATCTTCAGACGTTTCGGACCCGGTTTTACGGACAAATGCTCCAAAAAGCCGGCTTTGTCCGTAAATCCGAGTGAAATCTTGGGGCGCTGCCCAAAAAAGAAAAAATTCGCGCCATCACGGCACGAATTTTAATCAATATTCAGTTGCGGCTGGTCTTCACACCTTGCATAATCGGGTTCCAGCTCGCATTCCCCCTATCGCAAGCAAGGACTCCCTGGACGAGACGAGCTCGCCTTCGGTCGCCCAAAGCTTGCGTACGGGGTCATGACCGCTCGGCTCCACACCTTCATAATCGGGTTCAGACCAGCAACAAGGCTCATGATAAGTTCGTGCCGCGTCGTGACTGCGCTTACGCTGATCACTCGCGCCCCTCCTTATCTACCGCCTTGTTGAGCGGCTGGTCTTCGCACCTTTTACCTTAACAAGCTCGCCGCATCCTCATCCACGATAACAATCGCATCATCATGAGTTTGCAGAACGCTTGCAGGAACTTCTTCGGTCGGTTCTCCTTCAACCATTTTCTTGATTGCATCCGCCTTATCCTTGCCATATGCCTCAAGCAAAACGGTCTTTGCCTGCATGATTTCGCCGATTCCCATCGAATATGCATACTTCGGAACGTCATTTTCGTTTTCGAAGTAGCGCGCATTTGCTGCAATCGTCGATTCCGTCAAGCGAATCTTTTGCGTCCTGCCGTCAAAAGCAGACCCCGGCTCATTAAACCCGATGTGTCCGTTGCGACCGATTCCAAGCAGCTGCAAGTCAACCGGATTTTCTGCGATAATCCTGCTGTAGCGTTCACATTCGACTTTTGCATCATCATTTTGGCCGTCAGGAAGATATGAATGAGCGAACGGCTTCTTTTCAAACAGATGCTTTTTCATGTAATAATGGTAGCTTTGTGGATTATCAGCCGATAAGCCGACATATTCGTCAAGGTTTATTGAAATGCAGTTCGAAAAATCGAGGTCACTATCGCATAATTCCTGATAGGTCGTTTCAGGCGTTCCACCAGTTGCCAGGCCAAAAACGGTTGCTCCTTCGTCAAGTTTTTTCTTAAAAATTTCAAACGCTTTCTTTCCGCCTTCTGCTGCATTTTTAACAATAATAACTTTCATTTTGAATTCCTCCTCGAAAAAACTGTCACGTCCATATTGGTATAGACCAATTATATACCATAACTTCGAAACTTGCAACAGCTTTCATAACATCTTCAAAAATTGCACTCTCATCGCGAAGAAAACGGTTAATCACACTTTATTTTTTAATAACGCGGAACGTAAAAAAAGAACCGAGCAAAACTCGGTCCTTTCAAGGAAGTATTTATATGGAAATCATCTTTAGAATTGATCAATCAACAACTGGCGAATCTCTTCCAAGCTTGGTTGGCGAGGGTTTGCCGTCGTGCATTGATCGTTGTAAACCAAATCGCACAATTTGTCCAAAGCGCCGTCAAAGGCTTCTTTAGTAACCCCGTTTGCCGAAAGCTTAGGATTTACGCCAACGGCTTTCATCAGTTCTTCAATCTTGTTGCACAATGATTCGACCAAATCAGCATCTGTTCTGCCCTTCAATCCAAGCGCACGCGCAATGTCTGCATAATCCTTTTGAGCACGATAAACTTCGTAGCGTGGGAACGGTGTTCTCTTGACTTTGCCAGATACACCGTTGAAACGAATCACGTGCTGCATCGCAATCGAAATCGCAAGGCCGTGAGGAAGTCCGAATTCACCGCCAGTCTTGTGAGCAAGCGAGTGATTGATGCCAAGGAAAGCATTTGCGAAGGCCATGCCGCCAAGAGTAGCCGCATAGTGCATGTTTTCGCGAGCAGTTTCGCCTTCAAGCGTAGGATTCTTAGGGTCATAATTGTAGGATTTTTCAAGGTTTTCAAATACGAGCTTGATTGCCTGAAGCGACCATGGGCGCGTGAAGTCTGAAGCCATTACGGAAACGTATGACTCAAGCGCATGTGACAGCGTATCGAGACCTGACCATGCAACTGTTCTCTTCGGAACCGTCATGACAAATTCAGGGTCGACGATTGCAACCTGAGGCGTCATTTCGTAGTCGGTCAACGGATACTTAACGTGCGTGTTGTCATCCGTAATAACCGCATACGGCGTAACTTCGGAACCGGTACCTGAAGTTGTCGGGATGCAGAAAAGTTTCGTGTGCGTGCCGTGATGGAACTTGACGATTCTCTTGCGGATATCAACGAATTTTTGCTGCAGACGAGTGAACAGTTCGCTGACCTTTTCGTAGCTTTCAAGGAAGCCAGGTTCTTGTTCAAGAGAGTATTCATAGATGTAGCGCGCAATCTTGGCAGCATCCATTGCGGAACCGCCACCGATGGCAATAACGGTATCCGGTTGGAATTCTTCCATCTGGCGTGCGATTTCCATCGCTTGTCCCAACGTCGGATCAGGATGAACAGTTCCATAAAGGGATGTCTTTACCGGATTTTCGCGTGCTTCAAGCTCATCGTAAACCTTGTCAACGAAGCCGAATTTAACCATTCCAGGATCGGCAACGATCATTGCGCGATCAATGTGCTCCGTTTCGTCCGTCAAGTATGACAAGGCATTCTTTTCGTAGTAGATTTTTTCTGGCAAACGAACCCATTGAGGACGATTGCGACGTTTTGCGACCGTCTTGACATTCAACAGGTCTGAAGTTGATAAGTTGTGTGACAATGAATTCTTCCCCCATGAACCGGTTCCAAGCGTCAAAGATGGACGTAACGCATCCGTATAGATGTCGCCAATCCCACCGATTGAATCCGGTTGATTTACCAAGATGCGAGCAGCCTTTGTCTTGTCGGCAAATTCGTTTAAGAACGGATCTGCCTGAGAACCAATCTGAATGGCCGCATTGTGACCAGCGCCCTGATAGTCGAGCAGCGCGGCAACGATCTTGATGCCGTCTTCTCTGTCTTTTGCCTTATAAACCGAAAGGAGCGGAGAAAGCTTTTCTGATGAGAGCTTTTCGCCGATGTTCTTCGAATCAAGTTCAAACATGATGACATCTTTTCCTTCAGGCAAATCAATGCCGGCATTTTCGGCAATCCAACGAGCGGGCTTGCCGGCAACCGGTCCGTTGACGCCGTGCTTGTCATTGAAGACGAAATCAGCCAGCTTCTCGTAGTCTTTTCTAGGCAGCAAGTATGCACCCTTTTCTTCCATCTTCTTCATCCAATCCTTGTAAACAGGTGCTTCGATGACGACCGAATTTTCGGTCGCACAAATCATCCCGTTGTCGAAACGCTTGGACAAAAGCAAGTCTTCAACCGCACGGTCAAGATGAGCCGTATGATCAACGAAAACTGCACCGTTGCCGGCGCCAACTCCCATTGACGGATTGCCCGACTTGAGTGCGGCATTGACCATTCCGGGACCGCCCGTCGCAAGAATCGATGCGATCTTTCTGTTTTGAATCAGCGCCGTCGTATTTTCAATTGACGGAGTCTCGACCCATTGAATGATGTTTTTCGGAGCTCCGGCTTCAACGGCTGCTTCATAAACGATTTGTGCAGCATGAACGGAACATTTTTGAGCCTGCGGATGGAAAGCAAAGACAATCGCATTTCTCGTCTTAAGCGCCATCAGAGATTTGAACATTGCCGTCGACGTCGGATTCGTCGTTGGGACGATGCCGGCTAAAACGCCAAGCGGTGCGGCAATTTGAACTTCTCCTTTGATTTTGTCTTCAGCGATGATTCCAACGGTTTTTTCATCCTTGATTGCGTTATAGATGTTTTCGGTTGCAAAACGATTCTTGGTATCCTTATCTTCAACGACGCCGCGATTTGTTTCCTCAACTGCTTCATGCGCAAGCATCAAAGCCGCCTCAGAACCAGCAAGCGCGGCTGCAGCAACGATTTTGTCAACTTGATCCTGCGTAAAATGTGCATATTCGCTTTCAGCAGCTACTGCTTTATCAACGAGGGTATCGGTATACTTGCGAGCGGCTTCCATTCGTGCTGCTTTTTCTTCTTCAGTCAAAACTTTTTTCTTTGGCTTCGTAGCTTCTTTTTCCATTTATAATACCTCCCAAAAATCACTGGTTACACTTTCAGCATGTATGCAAGATTTTTGCAATGTGAAAAACTTCACTAATTATAATATATCTTTATGAGAGCGATTTCAAGTCCTTTTGGCAACTTTTTACAATTTTTTTATCGGCGCTTTTTGGCATAATCTCAACACCTTAGATTATATAAGCATTTTTAAATGTTATTTATATTGATTGTAATCGTAAAAAAACTTTGATCAATCACATTCCAATTGTGCAAAATTCACAAAAAAGCAGGAAAAATGAATACTGTATTTGCCATAAAATTTATGCTAATATTAAACTACCAAAAAGAAAGGAGCGGAGAAAAAATGATTATCTCTGATTTTTTCAATGTGTTGTTGTCAAGCGGTCTGACCATCTTTATTATTATCATCATCCTTGCGATCCTGATTGCTTCATATAAGAAAGCCAGTCCAAATGAAGTCTTGATCATCACCGGTGGATGTCTCGGAAAAAAGGGACCTTACTTGATTGAAGATCCCGAAACGCATACGCGCGTCAAAGTCGTCAAGGGCGGGGGCGCCTTTGTCATTCCGTTCATTCAGCAAGCCGAATTTCAAACGCTCGACACGTTCAACGTCGACGTTTCGGTCGAAGACATCATGACGATCGATGCGGTTCCGGTCGATGCGTCTGCCAACGCTTTGCTTCGCGTCGGCTCAACGCCGGAACTGATCGCCAAAGCTGCTGAAAAAACGCTCGGTTTGAGCGAAGAAGAACGCCAAAGCCAAATGATCGAAGTCGTTCGCGGCGGAGTTCGCGAAGTTTTGTCAGGACTGACACCGAAACAGGCAAATGATCGGGCCGAATTCCAGAATCAGGTCAGACAGAGCATCGAAGAAACCTTTGCCAATCTCGGCCTTGAAATCACGGCGCTTCAAATTACAAAAATCAGCGACAAAAATGGCTATTACGAATCTTTGAGCGCCAAGGAAATTGCCGATAAGCGTTCTTATGCGCGCCAAGCCAAGGCTGAAGCCGAAAAAGAAGCACAGCTTGTCGAAGTCAAAAACAAGCAGGAAGCACAGGAAGCACAGCTGCAGTCAAAACGCTACATTTCAGACAAGACCAAGGAAACGGACGTGGCAATTGCCCAAAACGATGCCCAGGTTCAAACCGAAAAAGCCAAGGCAGAGCAGGCCTATGCGATTGAAAAGGCAATCCAGGAGCAGACGCTTAAGGAAAAGGAGATTGTCGTTCGCGAAAACGAGTTGAAATCAACCGTAATCGCGCAGCAAAATGCTGAAGCACAGGCAGTCCAGATCAAAGCAGAAGCAGATGCCAATGCTTTGCGCATCAAGGCTCAGGCTGACAAGGACGCGCAAAATCTCAGCACCGATGCCAACGCCTATTCGATTCGCGAACAAGGTCAGGCCAGCGCTGACAAGATCCAGGTCGAAGGTCAGGCAAATGCCAAAGCGCAGGAGGCCATCGCCAAAGCGCTTGAACAAAACGGGCAAGTCGCTCTTGCCATGGCAATCATCGATAAACTGCCGGAAATTTCCGCATCCTATGCGCAAGCAGTCGCAAGCATCGATCAGCTGACCGTTTTCGACGGTGCTTCCGGAGTTTCAGGCCAAACCAACGAAGGATTGGCCCAATCTTTGGCATTCATCAAGGACGCGACCGGCATCGACGTGGCCGAACTCGTCAACAAGCGAGCTGATGGCACGACGACTTTGAATCGTCCGGTTCCCATTGAAGAAGATAAATAACAAAAATCAGCGATCCGTGCTTGTTTTGCAGCACGGATTTTTTGTCGCGTCTTTTTTCTCGCAAAATGCATAGCTCGTCTTTACACTGTCTTTTCGACCCAAAAAGACATGAAGCTTTTTTCGTCCATCGGTTTAAACGCTCAATTTGTTCCGAACGAAAGCCGGGTAGTCATTTTTCACGTCAAACAAAACATATGCTAAACTGTATTTGCAAGGGGGACTTAACATGAGTTACGTAATTCAAAAAAAGATTGCGAATGTTTTCAAAAAGCAAGTGTCAAAAAACGGCTTCGATCATGTCTCCGTGAGCTCGATCATGCGCGCAACAAATATCAGGCGCCAAACGTTTTACGAATGCTTCTTGGATAAATACGATCTGCTGCGTTGGCAAGTCAACGATACGCTAGAAGAAGTCATCGACAACAACATTGACTATTTGCCGTGGCAAAGCATCATGAAACTTTTCATCTATGAAGTCGATGCTAATCGCAGATACTATTTTGAATGCCTGAGTCAGCATGAAATTGACGTCTCAGACCTCTTCGCCCTTCATCTGACGGTTTTACTGGCTCATATCATGGACCGAAAAAAACTGAACAAAAACAAAAAAGCTCGTGCAAGTATGTGGATAACCTGCCTTGGGATCTCCAATTCGATTATCCACAACACGCTTTCCAACGAGCCCGTCGATTATGAACTTTTGGTTGTGCAAGCCATTTATGCGGTGGAGTTTTCCTTCAACGTTTCCTAGCATCAATGTCTGCAATCGGAACGCATGCCGCCTCAAAACGGTCTGACCTCCAAAAAACTACCATTCCGGTGCATCGACCTTTGTTTTCAATGCCTTCAACCAATTTTCGTCCTTAATTTTGAGAAGAGTCAGAGAAATGCCCTTTATACCGAACGAAGTCAAAAACGTCCCCACCTTGTCGAACCCGATGCCGATTTCTTCAGCCTCTAACAGTTCGCAAACGTCATTGTTGAAAACAAGCTGCTCCATTTTCGTCACTTCTCCAAGAGAGTTGACAAGCACTGCATACGTGTCTTGAGACTTGAAGCCAAAACTCAGCTTGAGCTTTGAAATCAGCTCGCGTGCAAGCATTTCTGACGACTCAAAGCGCTCTTTGCGATAGCCTTCTTCGCCGTGAATCCCGATTCCGTAATAGATCTCGTTTTCTTTGAGCAAAAAATTGTCGCCTGAAAAAGCCACTCCAATCGTTTTGACGTTTTCTGAAAGTTTGTCCGCAACCTTTTGCAGTTCTTCGACAGAGGCGCCTTTTCTCGCATAATCTCCCAAAATTTTGTGGAAAAATACAGTGCCGGCAACGCCTCTGCGTCTTTTTTCAAATGATGCAGCGTCCACCGATATATCGTCTTTGACAATCGCCACCCCGACTTTCCACCCTGCATTTTCCAAAAAAAGACGTGCTTTGCAGAATTCATCCACATCTTTTTCAAAGTTTTTCACAATGTAGAAGACACGTTTTTTGCTTGTCAATTTCTGCGTGACTTCGACAATTTCTTTTGCGGTCGGCGGAACGAACAATTCGCCTGAAATTGCCCCTGCCAGCATTCCGTCGCCCACAAATCCCCAATGTGCCGGATCATGTCCGGACCCTCCGCCGGAAATCAACGGCACGATTTCGTCTTTAAAATTTCGATTGATGAACCCCCGCGTGCTTTCGACGTGCTTTAACATTGGATACGCCCGTTTGATACCTTCTTGAAGATCGTCAAGCATCGTTTTTTTCCCATTTGTTAATTTCATGACACTCACCTTCTCAGAAAATAGCATCTCTAACCCAATTATACATTTCCAACCGAGAAATTCACGGACAATTCTACAAAACTGTCCGCTTTATTTGTAAACGCGAACATTTTAGAATATAAGCGATAGATAAATCAGAACATTCATCGGAGGTAATTGACATGAAAAAAATTATCAACAACCCTGCTGACTGCGTCCCCGAAATGGTGGACGGCTTGGTCAGAACTTATCCACAGATCGTTGAACAAATTTCCGACACGGAAGCAGTCGTCAGAAGCGACAAGGCATCCATGAAAGGAAAAGTCGGCATCGTCAGCGGAGGCGGTTCCGGGCACGAGCCGACTCATGCCGGTTTCGTCGGAAAAGGGATGCTCAGCGCGGCCGTTTGCGGTCAAATCTTTACGTCCCCTACCCCTGATCAGATTTACGAAGCCATCAAAGCCTCAAATAGCGGAGCCGGAGTCTTCATGGTCGTCAAAAACTATTCCGGTGATGTGATGAACTTCGACATGGCAAAGGACATGGCCGAAATGGACGACATCAAAGTCAAGTCAATCGTTGTAGATGACGATATCGCTGTTGAAAACAGTTTGTATACGCAAGGAAGACGCGGCGTTGCCGGTACGATTTTTATGCACAAGATTCTCGGCTACTATGCACAAAACGGTGCCTCGCTGGATGAAATTGACAAGATCGCACACGTTGTCTTGCCAAACATCAAAACGATCGCAGTTGCACTATCCGCTGCAACCGTTCCGGAAGTCGGCCGGCCGGGGTTTGAACTTGCAGAAGACGAAATCGAATTCGGAGTCGGCATCCACAGCGAACCTGGCTATCGCAGAGAAAAGATTCAGCCGTCGCGCGCATTGGCAGCCGAACTTTTGGAAAAACTCGACGAAAAACTGTCGCTGAACAAAGAGAAAAAATATGCGATGCTAGTCAACGGCATGGGCGCAACTCCTTTGATGGAACAGTACATCTTCAGTCACGACGTGCTAGATTTGCTTAATGAAAAAGGCATCGTGCCGGTCTTTTCAAAGGTTGGAAACTTTATGACGTCGCTTGACATGGCGGGCATTTCATTGACGCTATTTGAACTTAAGGATGACAAGTGGCTTGAGGCATTGAATGCCCCGGCCGAAACAATCGCATGGCAGAAAGGATGATTTTGATGGAACTCACAAAAGAATTGCTTGCAGAATGGATCAGTCGATTTTCTGAAAAAATCCAAAACAACAAAGGATATCTGAGCGATCTGGATGCTGCAATCGGTGACGGCGACCACGGAAACAACATGGCTCGCGGCATGCAGGCCGTTACGGAAAGTCTTGAAAAAAACGAAACCGCTGATACGACTCAGAGTCTGAAACTGATTGCCATGTCTTTGATCAGCAAAGTCGGCGGTGCTTCCGGACCTCTTTACGGCACTGCATTTCTCGAAATGGCCAAGGCAAGCAACGATACCAAAGATCTCGGCGAACTCTTGCAAGAGGCGCTTTCGGGCATCAAAAAGCGCGGCGGAGCACAGCCAAACGACAAGACGATGGTTGACGTTTGGAATAAAGTCGTTTCAAAGGCTGATGATTCATCTTTGACAAATGCGGACATCGAAGCTGCCGTAGAATCGACCAAAGACATGGTGGCCAAAAAAGGACGCGCTTCTTATCTTGGTGAGCGCTCGGTCGGGCACCTCGATCCCGGTGCCGTTTCAAGCGGATACCTCTTCGAAGCGCTTCTTGAAGCGGAGGAATCATTATGAAATATGGGATAACGCTTGTTTCGCACGTTGAAGAAATCGCTTATGGATTGCCGAAATTGCTGAAGCAGGTCGCACAAGAAGTTCCGATCACGTTTGCCGGCGGGACCTCTGACGGAGACGTCGGCACGAGCATGGAAAAAATTCTTGCGGCTTTTGAAAACAATGAAGCTGATGAGATTTTGGCATTTTATGATTTAGGCAGTTCAAAAATGAATCTTGAATTGGCTAGCGAGATGACTGCAAAAAAGATTCATCTTTACGATACGGCTTTTATCGAAGGAGCATATACGGCCGCAACGCTGCTTCAGGCAAACGTTGCATTGCCGGAGATTGAAAAGCAGCTTGAAGAATTGAAAATAAAATAATTTGGGGGTGTCGATCATGTTAGGATTTACAGGTGAGTTTTTAGGAACAATGGTTTTAATCATTCTTGGCGTTGGATGTTGTGCAGGCGTCAACCTCAAAGGAAGCTATGCCAAGGGATCAGACTGGACGTTTGTCTGCTTGGCTTGGGGCATGGCCGTTACTTTCGGAGTTTACGTTGCCGGAAACTTCGGTTCTCAAGGTCATCTCAACCCCGCCGTTACTTTAGGATTTGCAGCATTTGGATTCTTTCCGATAAAATCGGTTCTTCCGTACCTTCTCGGTCAATTCCTCGGTGCATTTGTCGGTGCGGCAATCGTCATTATTCACTATGAACCACATTTTCAAGCCGCCAAATCCAGTGCTGAAGGCAACAGCGTCGGTATTTTTGCAACAGGTCCAGCAATCAAAAATCCGCTTTATAATTTCTTGAGCGAAATGATTGCAACGTTTACGTTCGTTTTCTGTCTGCTTAATCTTGGTGATTTTACAAAGGGGCTCAAGCCACTGATCGTCGGGTTGCTAATCATGGTCATCGGGCAGGCTTTAGGCGGAACCACTGGATTTGCCTTGAACCCTGCCCGCGATTTTGCGCCAAGGCTGGCATATGCGATTCTTCCCGTTCCAAACAAGGGGGATGCCAATTGGGAATATGCGTGGGTACCCGTTTTTGGCCCGATTTCGGGCGGAATTGCCGCAGCATTTTTGCAAATGCTTCTTTAAAGATGTTTTTCTGCTTAATCCGAAGATTGTGACAAAAAACTTGAACAAAGCATCTTTTTAAAAAGGCAACGCTGCTCAACCAATTCAGCAAAAATTTCATCCAGATTTACGGACAAAGCCGGCTTTTTAGAGCATTTGTCCGTAAAACTGGGTATGAAACATCTGAATTTTTACGGACAAACTGCCATTTTTGACCATTTTGTCCGTAAACTACAGTGTTTTTGTCGAATGCAGCGCTCGCTCAGTCAGAACGTCTATGCAAGATTAAGGACAATTCCCATTTTCGGTTTGAGCCACGATTTTCCCATCCTCGAGACCTTTCGAATTCAATCGTGTCAAATGCCCATTAAAAAAACGGGCACTTTAACGCGTCCGTTTCACTGGTTCAAAAATGTGCAAGTCAAAGACTTGCTTCGATATAATGGCTGAGGGTCTGTTGACCTTCGTATGAAAAAGAAATTTCGTTCCGACTTTTCAGAACGTTTTCATTATATGATCTGATATTTGAAAGGACAAGCTGTTAACGATAACAAGTCTCCAAGCCCGGATCATTGTACCCACTTTACAAATTAGTACCAATATATTAAAATGTCATATAAAGAAAACGTTTACTCGAAATTAACGGAGGCATTTTATGAAAAAAACAGCAGATGACATTAAAAAGGAACAGAGCCTGAGCTTTATGTACTTCAATCGTTTCCTGATGCTGCGATATTTCACGGCATTCATGTTCTTTACAAATCTCTACTGGTTCGGAATGGCCCTGACATGCAGAAGCTGGTCAGCAGTCCTGCCGTTTTTGCTGATGATTGGCGGAATTGCCGTAACACTGGAACTGACTTCCAAGCTTCATACCAAAAAGAGTGCTGTTCCAGTCAGCAAAGGTTATTACATTGCACAGATTTCGGTCAACCTTGCAATCATCCTGATTTCGATGACGCCGGCATATTCTTTGTTTCTTCCGTTCTTGAACGGTAAGGGCCAGTTTTATGTCATCGGAATTGCCTTGCTTGGAATTCTGATGTCCGTCATGGTGCTCTTGAAGATCAAAAAAATCGCCAACGACCAGGACCGACAGTTCAAAGTCATCAAAATGTTTGAGAAAACAAATTAGACAAAATTTGAAAAAAGCAGGACAGAATGCGTTTTAAGCACTTCCGCCCTGCTTTTTATTTTCCCCGTTAAATTGTCAGCCAACACTGCATTTTACAAATTTATATTTTTCAAACTTTAAATTGATTCTAAAAAATCTAATGTATTTGCATATTTTTAGCCAAAATAATTGTATATACTTATCTTCGTGAAAATATTGGTACAATTTCTTGTTGGAAGCCCTTTACAAAATGATCCCAACCGATTATACTGGAAAATGTAATAAGGGAAGCGCTTACTATTTACAATCATCAATCATTCACTGCATCCGCAGTTAGTCTGTGCGTATCAAACTGCAATTATTCATTCGTACATTAAATGCGGATGCCGGTCCTAAGGAGATCTTTATTATGGCTGAAAAAGAAAGCAACTTCACAGGCTGGCTTAATGAGAAGATTCTTCCAAAAGTCGGCAAATTCGCCAATACACGTTTTGTCCGCGCCGTCATGGGTGCCGGCTACAGCATCATCGCCTTCACGATCGTCGGATCGATGTTCCTCGTCCTGAGCGTTCTCACTCAGGTCATCACGGTCCCGGCTTTCGTTGATTTTTACAACAGCACGCTTGGGCGCTTCAATAATCTCTTTACCGTTATCTATAATGCTACGCTAGGAATCACCGCCCTCTTCTTTACGGAATCTTTTGCTTACAGCTACACGAAAATCTATCAACAAGAAGAAAACCTTGATATTTCACCGTTGAGCGGTGCCTTTCTTTCATTGTTCGCATTGTTCGTCACCGTTCCGCAGCTTGTTTGGAAAAACGGCTCTGCACAATTTTTGACAGACACGAAAAATGCCGTTTTCTCCGGCTACGCGGTCAGTGGCTCCGGTCTTACGCGCATCGGTGCAACCGGTATTTTCACAGGACTCATCATCAGCATCTTGTCAGTTCAGATCTACCGTCTCTGCGTAAAAAAGGGCTGGTCGATCAAGATGCCAAACTCTGTTCCAAAGGGCGTTGCGGATTCGTTCACGTCGCTTATTCCAGGTTTCGTGATTGCATTCGTCGTTTTGATCATCGATGCCATTTTGATCATGTGCCATACTGACATCTTCAACTTGCTTTACATTCCGTTCTCATTCGTATCAGGATTGGTCGATACATGGTGGGGCGTTTTGATCATCGTCTTCTTGATTCATTTCCTTTGGTTCTTCGGTATCCACGGCGCAACGATCATTACGAGCTTCACGGGCTCATTCGCTTTGGCAAATATGGTCTCCAACGTTGACGGTGGTTTCCATGTCTTTGCCGGTGACTTCATCAACTCTTTCATCACGGTCGGTGGTTCAGGTGCTACGCTTGGTACAGCTTTGTACATGGCTTTCATGGCCAGGTCGCGCCAAATTCGTGAACTCGGCAAAGTGGCAGTCGTTCCTGGCATTTTCAACATCAACGAGCCTTTGCTCTTCGGTTTGCCGATCGTCTACAATATTAATTTGGTCATTCCGTTCGTTTTGGCACCAATGGCAAGTGCCATGGTCGGCTACCTTGCAATTGCAACGCACTTCGTTCCAAAAATTACTGCCCAACAACCATGGCCGACGCCAGTTGGTCTGAGCGGTTTCATCGCAACGCAAAGCTGGCAAGGTGCACTTGTATCGGTTCTTGCCACAGTTGTCGCCGCAGCAATCTGGTTCCCGTTCATCCGCAGCTATGACTTGAAACTTGCTAAAAAAGAGGCAGAAGGAGCAACGGAAGCTTAACGCCAAAATACCAAAAAAGCTTAGGATCTCAATTTTTGAGAACTTAGGCTTTTTTTTATAAAGTTTCAATCCATGCATCAATTTCCTCAAGCGGTGTAACCAGCCTGCTTGGTTCAACGAGCGGCGTAAATTCGATAATTTCGGAACTTTCAACATATGTATTGGGTGATATGCGCTTCATCTCATCATCGACGTTGAGCGGGATTCCTGAATCTGTCACAAAAACAGTTATCCTTTCAAGCGCTGCATTTTTCAAAAAGGACTCGACGCAAGGAGGAGCGTGATACCACCAAGTCGGCATCCCCAAAATCACCTTGTCATACTTTGACAAATCGACTTCAAGCTGTTTGATCGGCCGCATAGTCTCGTTGTCCGTCTCATTTTGTCCGATTTCCATCACTTCCTGGAGATTTTCCGGGTACGGTTCAATCGGCTCTATTTTGCAGATGTCCGCTCCCGTCTTTTCAGCAATACGCTTGGCTATCGACTCTGTATTCCCGAATTCAGAGAAATAAAGCACTAACTTTCCCAAAACGATCCCTCCATAGCTTAGATATTGATTATGATAGCATAATTTCTTTTTGAAATAAACTAAAAACAGCCTCGATGCGAGACTGTTCTTCAATACTGTCTTAATTGAATCCGTAGATTTTGCGGGCCATGCGGTAAACGTCAACAGCAGCTCTTCTGCCCAATTTGCCCGGAAGATGCAGGCCCATCCCCAAGGCTCCTCGCATCAGTTTATGATACAGCTTAGGGTTCTTTTCTTTGATGTAGTGCCAAAGCTCCTTTTTCTTATTCAACGCTTCCCTTGATCCGTCTCTGATAAGCAAAATCGACGAAACGGAAGTAATTACTTCAACATACTTTTCCATATACTTGCCGATATGCGACTTCATCTCGACGTTATCCGTGTAATAATCAATCATTCGCTTGTTGACAAAAATCTGCTGATCGATTCTTCCAATCATGACTTTTTCGTTCACGGACTGATCCTCGCGCCCGATGAAGTAGTGATAAAGCGTAACGTCCAGATAATACATGTTCTTTACATATTGGAGCGGTTCGAACACGTATAGATTATCAACGTAGAAAGTATGTGCCGGCAATTTGAGCTTAGCCTCGTCACGAACAAGCGTCGTCCGATAGATTACGGAGTGCATCAATAAGTACTTTCCAAACGGAAAATGAGTATCTTCCCATGTGAAAATGCAGTTCGTCGGAACGCATTTGCGATATTGCATGATTTTCTTGTGCTTGACGTTTTGCTTGTCATACATATAATTCGTAATCAGCATGTCAAGCTGCATGTCTTCTTCAATTGATTTTCTGAGAAATTCCATCACCTTCGGAAATGCCTTTCCATCCAGCCAGTCATCGCTGTCAACTACGCGCACATAATGCCCGGTCGCATGTTCAATCCCCGTATTCACAGCCTGTCCGTGCCCCCCGTTTTCCTGATGCACGGCCTTGATGATTCCCGAATAGCGTGCTTGATAATTGTCAACTTTTTCAGGTGTCTTGTCCTTCGAACCGTCATCTACCAAAATGATTTCAACGTCAGATCCGCCCAACAGCAATGACTGAACGCAGCGATCCATGTAGGCGGCTGAATTGTAACAAGGCACTACGATGCTCAATGTTTTCAATGTAATACCTTCCCTTTTTCTAATTGTCCACTTAGTCAAATATAGCAAACATAAAACATCTCGGCAAGTTCTGAACGAATGTTTTCAGAAAATAACTTGACGTTTTATCAATTCTTAACTAAAATCAAGTTTATTCGTTAAAGATTTCTAAAGGATGTGTCTTCGTGATCTACTTACGCGGCATCCTGATTGGATTTGCCTTCGTAACACCAATCGGAATGCAAAATATCTATATGTTCAACAATGCGCTTTCAAACAAAATGAGCAAAGCGCTTTTATATAACTTCTTGGTTTGGTTTTGTGACGCACTGTTTTCGTTTGCTGCATTTTACGGCATCGGCGCGCTGATTTCAGCTAATGAAATCGTTAAAATTATCGTCATGCTCGTTGGCGGCGCACTGACGTCTTACATCGGCTTCAATATTATTCGTTCTGCCAAACAGACTGCCATTGGTTCAGATTCAAAAAAACAAACGCTTAAACAAGCTTTGATGACTGCTCTCATCGTCAGTTGGGGAAATCCTCAAGCCATGATCGACGGTACCATGATGCTTGGCGCAAGTCGTGCCACTTTGACGTTTGAACAAAGCATCCTCTTTATTACCGGTGTCATAACCGCTAGTTTCATTTGGGATCACGGAATTACGATCGGTTTTAATCTGCTTCGCGACAAACTTCCGAAAAAGTTTTTGTTGGCAATCAACCTAATCAGCGGAATCATCGTTGCCGTCTACGGCCTGTATCTGATTTTAACAGGCATCACAGAAATCCATCAGAACGTATAAATATACTTTAATTTTTCTAAACTAATTTTATTGACTTCAGTCGGGAACTATATTACAATAAAATAGTTTCCTATGGCTGGAAACTGAAGGATAACTTCCCTTCACCTTTTCTATTTTCTATCGCTTGTAATGATTGTATCCCCTAATGCAATCATTCACTTGGTCCGATTCTTCGTCAGATGCACTTTGTACACGTGCTCCCCTAGTCTGGCGAGAACGGGCTTTTTTTCAAGGCGTGGAAGCGAGCGCTCATGACCCCACACGCAAGCTTGGGGCGACCGAAGGCGAGCTTGCCTCGTCCAGGGAGTCCTTGCTTGCGATAGGGGGAATGCGAGCTGGAACACGATTAGGACAAGGTGTGGAAGCGAGCGGTCATTACTCAGTACAACTGAATATTGATTAAAATACGTGCCATGATGGCGCGAATTTTTTCTTATTCTGGGCGGCACGCCAAGATCTCATTCAAATTTACGGACAAAGCGTCCATTTTCAGCGATGCGTCCGTAAACGGCAGTGATTTTGCCAAATGCAGTGCTGCGCATCACCTGCTCAATCACTGCATCTGAGTCAGGTTGCGAGCAAAACGGTGATTTCTGAGATGTGCCCGTAATCTGAGTCCACACTGTTTTTGGCGAAGGTAACCGAGTAGAATATTTTTTCAATTTTGGATGATTTTGTTCTACTTTCGAGACTGCGCGAACCGGATTTGGAGAGTCCGGTAGACAAAAATCAGACATTTATCCAAGTTTTTGTCTACTTTCAAATCCGCGCGCCCTGAATTTCGACCAGCCGGTAGATAAAAATCAGACA
>Ga0256406_1002852_pt1 | contig 23137 bp, 9 predicted proteins | sample RumenRJG_03DNA_FD_185986 | JGI IMG/M metagenome (GOLD analysis project Ga0256406, IMG submission 185986) | Bovine rumen microbial communities from Lethbridge, Alberta, Canada - RJG_03 | ecosystem: Host-associated > Mammals > Digestive system > Stomach > Rumen | place: Canada: Alberta | collected... | reverse complement strand
CTAATCTTGCCGAAGCTCAATGTGCAATAAGTCGTAATGATTTCTTAGCGAAAGTATATATCTCTCTTAAGGAGTGTAACGAGACTCTTTATTGGTTAAAGTTACTATATAAGACTCGTTTGCTCGTTAAGCCACAATTCGACTCATTATATAATGATGCCGAGGAATTAATGAAGTTGTTGACCTCAATCACTAAATCGACACGTAAGAACAACGTCATTACAGAGGAAAAAGTAATTCGTAATTAGTAATTAGTAATCAAATAATTAGTAATTTGTAAATAGTAATTAGTAATTAACACATGAAGATTTTGGTTCTAAACTGCGGAAGCAGTTCAATAAAATATAAGTTATACAACATGGACGACGAGAGCGTCCTCGCACAGGGTGGTGTTGAGCGTATCGGCATCGACAACGCATTCATACAGGTGAAGCTCCCTGACGGCACGAAAAAGAAAATCATGCGCGACCTCCCAACACACAAGGAAGGTGTCCAGCTGGTCTTCGAATGCCTCACAGACCCAGAGATAGGAGCCATCAAACGCCTTGACGAGATTGACGCCGTAGGACACCGCATCGTGCAGGGTGGCGACATCTTCAACAAGAGCTGCATCGTCACTCCAGAGGTAGAGAAAGGCATCGAGAGCCTCATCGACCTCGCACCGGTCCACAACAAGGGTCATCTTGCCGGCATCCGCGCCGTCGACCATCTGCTGCCAAACACCCCTCAGGTAACAGTTTTCGACAATGCATTCCACAGCACAATGCCCGACTACGCATACCTCTACGCAGTGCCTTACGAGATATACACAAAGTATCACGTACGTCGTTATGGTTTCCACGGCACCAGCCACCGTTATGTCTCCCACCGTGTGGCCGAGCTGGAGGGTAAGGATATCAAGGACATGAAGATTATCACCTGCCATATCGGCAACGGTGCCTCTGTAGCAGCCATTAAGGACGGCAAGGTCGTCGACACCTCCATGGGACTGACCCCGCTGGCAGGTCTTATGATGGGCTCACGTTCCGGCGACATCGACCCGTCGGCAGTTACATATATCATGGAGAAACTGCACATGCAGCCGCAGGAGATGGCAGAATACCTGAACAAGAAGAGCGGTGTACTCGGCATCTCCGGCGTATCCTCCGATATGCGCGACGTGGAGAAGGCCGCAAAGGAAGGCAACAAGATGGCACAGCTGGCTCTGACCATGTACGACTACCGCATCAAAAAGTACATCGGCTCCTATGCAGCAGTGCTGAACGGTGTCGACGCCATCGTCTTCACAGCCGGTGTCGGCGAGAACCAGGCCAGCATGCGTGAGGGTGCCACCAACGGTCTCGACTACCTTGGCGTGAAGATTGACAAGGAACTCAACAACACCGTCCACGGAACGGAGACAAAGATTTCCACCCCAGACTCAAAGGTTTCCGTTTGGGTCGTTCCTACCGACGAGGAGATTGTCATCGCACGCGACACCAAAGACCTCGTTGAAGGCCAGAACAAGTAATTCTCTTATTACATATTCTATAATAAAGGGTGCATCCTCCAGGATGCACCCTTTGTTATTTTATACTGACTTTACCTGCTAATTGATATTGGAATGTAGTGTCCTGACGAATTATTCCTGGCTTTAGATGAGCTTAACTCTTGGGTACGCTAGTATTAAAGATATGAATATGAGCAAGACATTACACTAGTTATGCGTACTGACTTACTCTAAAACATTGTAAATAAGATACTAATATCTAACGACGGAATAGAACTAAACAATGCCACAACTTGATAAATGCATGAAAAAATCCCGTGCCTTGCAGAGACACGCTCTCAATAACTCTGGCTAACGAGTGGAGCGAGTGTAGACTGTGGACTTCAGAAAAGAATTATCCGCTTGCAGGGTGCGGCTAGGTAGGGTTAGGGGCCGTCCGCTTACCACGATGTGGCGGACGGCCCCTAACCCTACCTAGCCGCACCCTGCAAGCGGATATACCTTCCGCAATAAGTGCCCAACTAAAAACCCTTCCCGCAATAAGTGCCCAACTAAAAACCAAATCCTTTATTGTTCATTGTTCATTCCTCATTGCTAATTTCTCAATGCTAACTGCGTATTGCTCATTGCTAATTCCTCATTGCTAATTCCTCATTGCTAACTGTTCTCCCTCAATTGCCGCAAGCCACGAGAAGAGGGCCACGGCTGAAGAGTTCCAGTTGATGGAGACCTCATTAGAAGCGAAGGCCGCTACATTATCCATATACGACTCATCGGGATATTTCGACGGATAGACCACCCCGTCAATCTCATTATCCTGCTGGAACATGTTCGGTCCACCTACGAGAAGGCCAGGCACTGGCTCGTCGATGCCGTCGGCATATGAGACACGATGATGCGGATGTATCGGCGACTTCCGTCCGAAGCCCGTAACGAAACAATAGCCCGTGGCATTTCTCCCAAGGATATAGTCGGCGACCTCCTGCGCCATGGTAACATAGCATCTGTTGCCCGTAAGACGGTAGGCATAAAGGAATATCATGCCGGGAGTGGCGAAATACTCACCCAAGCTGCCCCATTGGAAGTCGCCCTTCTCATTACCGCAAGGACACTGGAAATCGGATTCCCCCACACTTTTCATCTTGGCGTTGGCAAAGTCGATAATCTGCTGCTGGCTCAACGATTTTAGCAGACCGTCAACAGAGTCGCTCATCGCCAAGTCGCAGGTGGCCAGTCCTGACACGTCGAGCCACTGCGGTGAGGCGAATGCAGACGGAATATGCTTCTGTAACGCATTGTAATAGACACTGTCTCCGGTCAGCAGGTACAGTTCCGTGGCCGCCCAGTAGGTCTCATCACTGGCATTGACATCGGGATACTGTCCTGTAGTGATGTTCAGCTTGCTGCGCCGGTTTATAAGGTTTTGGTTATAGAACTTCAGCGGATGTGCTTTTGCCCAACTCCAGGCCTTCCGCGCCGCCTCAGCGGCAGTGGCGGAGAAGTCAGGATAGTCCTTGCTGCCTTTATATATACGTGCCGCCTTGGCCATGACAGCGGCGAAGTCGAGGGTTGCCGTAACACTTTTCTGCACCACATAGCGTGGGCTGTCGCATTCCGACGGCATGATTAACTTATTGAAATTGGCGTTAGTAAGCTTATGGTATACGCCACCGTCATCAGGATCCTGCATGGTAAGCATCCATCGGAGCTCGTACATCACCTCGTCAAGGATGTCCGGGGTAGAGTTATTGTTCTCCGGAATGGACAGTTTCTCCTTGTCGAAGAACGGCTTGTTGAGCTCATAGGCAGCGAGCAGCTGAGCCACCGAGAATGCGCCACTGACCACATATTTATTATAGTCGCCGGCATTATACCATCCTCCGGGGGAAGAGATGACACTGCCTTCGGGTCTGTTGCGCGATGCCGCACTATGATGTACGTAGACAATGGTGTCCGGATGTCCTTCCTCCCGACACCACTTCCCGGCATACCTCTTTTCTATTGGTATTCCGGACCGCTGGTAATAATAAGCCTGCAGAACGCCCTTGGCAACCTGGTCCAAGGCATGTGTGCTGACGGTGAACGGCACATTATAGCCGTCGGACGAGAAAGTATATGTACCCACTGTCCTCACGCCGGAGAAGTCGGCGATGGCCCGCTTCTTCCCCGACCACTGTGATGTGGCGACACGTTTCACCTTACCCGTGTAGACAGTCCTGCCCTTAGCGTCCTTTATAGCAAATGGCTGTCCTATTCTGCCATTTTCTATCACCGCCACCTTCTCCTGACCGGGATACATGGCGACCTGATTGATGCGTATGGCCTCATGATGGGTCTTCTGTGCCATCGCTACGACAGGCAGGAATATCAGTAATAATAGAAACCTTTTCATAAAAACTAAACTTTGCCGAAAACCGATATGATTGCAAACTTACACAAAAAAGTGAATATGAGCAAGCGCAAAGCTGTTTTTTCTTAGAAAAGAGCTGTTAAAGTGTCTTCGTCCAAAAGAACATCGGAGGCTGACAATCGACGAAGCCTAATTTCTGATACACGTGCATAGCCCTGTCGTTGTCGCTTCTAACCTCCAACGTCACCTTGCAGCAGTCTTCACGACGTGCAAAATCGACAAGAGAACTTAGCAACAGAGTGCCCAGTCCTTTGTCTTCCTTGCTCTCCACGACATACAAGTCGTGAACGTAAAGATAGGGCTTCACCTTGAATGTAGACGTGATAAAGAAGCATGTGGACAGTCCGACATACCTGTCACCGTCGGCAAGGAGGAAGCACCGGCACATAGGATTGCCGGACAGTTGCCGGACAAGGGCGCACTGCTGTTCCTCGTCGAGGCCGTGGTCCATGCCCCCCATGGGATTTATCATATACTGAGAAAGCAAAGTAAGATAAGCATCACGTTGCTCCGGGATGTTAAAGTCGCACTGCTGTAAGCGTATTCTATCCATTATAGCGTTTGGTTATTCATTATTCCTGCATTCATAACGTAACAACTTCTCATTTATTCTTTCTGAAAAATAAAAAAAGCATAATCTTCTTTGCTATTTGTCAGGTTTATTGTACTTTTGCCTTGAAAACTAAACTACTATAACAAAATGAATGACAAAATTGTTACTTTCGGTGAGATTATGCTACGTTTTTCCCGTCCGGACCGCTACCGTCTCTGTCAGAGCCACAACTACAGAGAGAACTATGGTGGCAGCGAGGCCAACGTCTCTGTATCATTAGCCACACTCGGCGATAACGTAGAGTATATCACACGTGTGCCCGACAATCCCATTGGCAGAAACGCCTGTCTGAGACTCAACGAATACAACGTCTCTACGGACCATGTGGTACGTGGCGGCGACCGTCTTGGCACCTATTTCTTTGAGGAAGCGGCAGCCATGAGAAGCTCCAACGTCGTCTACGACCGAAGCAACTCCGCCTTCTATTCCATAGAGCCACGGATGATCGACTGGGAGAAAATCCTTGACGGAGCATTTATCTTCCACACCAGTGGCATCTCAACAGCGGTAAGCAACAGCGCCTTCTGGACAACGTTCGCAGGAATACATGCCGCAAAGCGCAAACATGTGCTTGTGAGCTTCGACATCAACTACCGCAAGAACCTATGGAAATACGGTGTGCGCGCCGAGGACGTCCTGCCGGACCTGTGTAAGTTCGCTGACATTCTCTTCGGCGACCAGGGCGAATACGAGAAGATTTCCGGAATGCCACGCGTACCCTTCGAGGCTACCGACGAGAACTATGAGATAGACCTTCCGGCCTTTGAGGACTACTTCCGCAAAGTGGCGAAACAATTTCCACAGTGCAAGAAGTTTGTCATGGCGGCAAGAAACCAGATATCGTCCAACCACCACACACTGACGGGTTTCATCTTTGCCGACGGAAAGCTCTATCACACCCGCATCTACGATGTCAATCCGGTGATAGACCCTATGGGAGTGGGCGACGCCTTCATCGCCGCGTACCTTCATGCCTACACCCATTGGGGCGACGACAACCAGCACTGCCTCGACTTCTCGTTAGCGGCATCGGCAATGAAGAACAATGTCGTGGGCGACTTCAACCTTGTCACCGAGGAAGAGATAAACCGTCTGATGACTGGCGACAACGAAGACTTTAAGGTCTACGCGGAACTTCAATAACAGCAGCAACGGCATTCTACCTTTTTAGGAGGAAGCCCGAAGCTCAGATACCTATATCAATCGTGCCAACATCTGCTCGATGTCCTTTTGCCGTTTCTCCATTATGTCCTTCAGATAGATGGAGGCGGCAAAAAGGGGCACATTGGTCAGAGATTCCTGCTCGCGATAATCTGACATGGAGAAACGGAGGCCATGCAGTTCCGGGTGCGACCGCACGAATGTCATTAATGACTTTGCTTTGAGATTTTCCTCCGCCTTGACTTCTATGGGAATAATCATGTCAGCCAACTGTATGACGAAGTCAATTTCCAACTGCGAATTGTCGCGGCTGTAGTAAGTAATGGTAGTGTTGGGAATCGTCTGCATCTGCGTACAGACAAAGTTTTCCGTAAAAGACCCTTTTCCCTCTTTCATAGTGTTGGGCAACAGCAATGATACGGGTGGCGTGTTGCTGAGCGCTCCTAACAGACCACTATCTAGCATGAAGAGTTTGAACGATGACACGTCCTCATAATCTTTCAGAGGCATCGTCGGTGCACTAATGCGTGGAATCTTATAGACCAGTCCGGCGTCGATGAGCCATTGTATGGCAATTTCATATTCTTTGGCTCGAGCGCCTTTCTTTATGACACCATAAATAAATTTCTTGTTCTCCTTGGCAAGCTGCGAGGGTACGGAATTCCACACCTGATTGATGCGGACAACTTCTTCCAACGGAGCATGTTTGGAGACATCCTTACGGTAAGCCTCGAGTATCTCCATCTGTATCTTACGCACAACGTTAGGGTCTTTCGTATCAACGAACTTCTGCACCACCTCAGGCATTCCGCCTACGAAATAATATTCCCTCAGCAGCTGTGTAAACCTACTCTTCAACCCGCTGACAACCTTCCAGTCCAGCCGATGGAGTATCTCTTCCATTTTATACTCGCCTTTAGCAAGCAAAAATTCAGAGAAGTTCATAGGATACAATGTCATGGTATCCACTTTTCCAGCCGGATAAGATTCTCCATGGTGAAGCTGTATGCCTAACAGGCTACCCGCTACGGCAACATGATATTGCGGAACGTCCTCGCAGAAGTATTTCAAAGAGGCAAGTCCCTTTTTAGTCTCCTGTATCTCATCAAGAATGATCAGTGTCCTACCTGGAGTGATACTTTGACGGGTAATGGCACTTATGGTCATGATGATACGATCCATATCATAGTCTGTAGAGAACAAATCCTCTACTTGAGGATTGTTGTCGCAGTTGACATAGGCTACATTATCAAAGTATCGCCTTCCGAATTCCTTTAATATCCACGTCTTACCTACCTGACGAGCGCCCAAAAGAATGAGAGGTTTTCTATCTTTCTTATCTTTCCATGCAGCCAGCGCTGCCATAATTTGTCTCTCCATAGTCAGCTATTTTCCGCAAAGATACACTTTTATGATGAGAAAAACAAGAAACTTCACACTTTTATTAGTGAACATTTCATAAAAATACGCACTTTTATTAGCGAATATTTCACTCGTCACCACACTTTTTTTAGCGAATATTCAACGTTCAGCTACACTTTCCTTAGCGAATATACAGTACATTTGTACTCCCCCCCCTGTAGACACTAAAATATTTCAGCGATTCATAGAGACATACCGACAAGCAACCAAAAAGAAACGTCTACAACCACTCTGAGGTACCAATCCCGTTCTTTTTTTCCCCCCCCCCCAAAAAAAAAAGCACTACAAATTGAATACTATACTCCCGAAAATTGAATAACAGTTAAGAAATCGTCTGATGCTTTAATTCTCCGGCTTCCAATTTTTCCCTTTCCATTCACTTCGGATTAAAAAACTATTCGTATCTTTGCGGAGAGATTATTCTATCTGAACTTTAATAAAAAGGAGAGAAGCATGAGACTGACGAGATGGAGAACACTGATGATGGCATTGATTATTGTCCCTATGACCATAGCCGCACAACGTCCGCAATGGAACAAGATGTCGTCAATGGTGAGAGAAGCATGCAGGAACAGCATGCAAGAAGGCCTTTCCGATGCCACAGAGAGCAGAATGCCAAACCATCTGCCGGCGACACGGCGGGGAGAGCGACGGAAGATGATAGCCTTCGTGAAGCTCTCCGACAGCGACAATGACGTGCTCACACGTAACGGATGCAGGACGCTGGCGTGCTACGGGAGTCTCTGCATTGCGGAGATACCGATCAGCAACATCGCGAGGCTCTCTCTCGACAAACACGTCTGCCGCATTGAGGCACAGCGTGGCACGAAGATAACGATGGACACAACGGCAATCATCGTCGGTGCCCTGCCCGTGCAGCAGGGCATCGCACTGCCACAGGGATACACCGGCCATGGTGTCGTGGTCGGAGTGCAGGACATTGGCTTCGACCTTACGCATCCCACATTCTGGTCCTCCGACACGTCGCGATACAGGGTACAGGCAATGTGGGACCAGCTGTCTACCGACACCATCGGAAGCCACCTTCCCGCAGGCCGCGACTACAAAGGTCATGACGCGCTGCTCAAGATAAAACATCCCCGCGACGGAAACATACAGGCACATGGGACACACACGGCGGGGACGGCGGCAGGCAGCGGAGCCGAAGGCAGTGGTATTATCTCACCATACAAGGGCATAGCCTATGACGCCGACATCTGCCTTGTCTGCAACGCCACAAGCAATGACGCAAACCTCATAGACCCTGCCGACTACTACAAATACACCTATGCCCTGGACGCCCTCGGCTTCAAGTATATCTTCGACTATGCCGACAGTGTGGGCAAGCCGTGTGTCATCAACTTCAGCGAAGGGTCGCAGATGGACTTCCGTGGCGATGATGAGTTGTATTACGAGATGCTCGACTCCCTCTCCGGACAGGGCCACATCATCGTAGCCTCATCGGGGAACAGCGGCATGGGCATCACCCATATCAGGAAGAAAGCCTCAGAAAGCGAGAAGGCCATCGACTGCTACAACGGCAACGACTACCTGGGTATGACCACACGGTCGAGGAAAAACTTCACACTCTCCATACGTCTGACAAAAAACGGGAAAACAATTAAGAAGGACATCCCACTCTCAAAGGTCCTGGCTCTTCCCGATACCATCTATTCCGACTCCATCGCCGACTCCACAATGACAAAGAAAATCTACGCCACGGCCTACCGCTCATGCTTCAACAGCGACGACATTATATGCGACTGGCAGATAAACCGCGACACGAAGAACCGTGACGCAGGGTGGAAGATCACCGCAGCTCTATGCGGAAGACATGAGGTGGAGGCATTCCCGACATCCGGTGCCTTCTACCGGAGCGACGGAAGCCGTGAGACAGAGGACAACCTGTACTCCGTGCTCTCACCGGGCAGCGCGCCGTCGGTGATATGTGTAGGTTACACATGCTACAGAAAGACTCTGAAGAACCACGAGGGGAAGACCGTATGGACGAACCTCCCGGAGAACGAGAGCGATAACGGAGGACGTATGCCGTACTCTTCTGTCGGCCCGACCTATGACGGACGCATAAAACCTGACGTGATGGCACCGGGACAGAACATCGTGGCTTCTTTCAACAGCTTCGTCTATGACACGAACCCTGACGAGAAGTCCAAAGCGATAAAACTGTTCCAATACGACGGGCGCACATACGGCTGGAACCTGATGGGCGGCTCGTCAATGGCAGCACCAGTGGTAACGGGAGTCATAGCGCTGTGGCTACAGGCTAACCCACAGCTGACACCTGAGGACTGCCTGGACATCATCGCAAAGACCAGCACACATTACGACCCGTCACTCTCCTACCCTAACATCTATTACGGATACGGACAGATAGATGCAGAAGCCGGCATGCGCCTCGTCCTTGATAAGGCTGCCGCAGGGATAAATGAGATTGTCAGAAACAAAACGGCCGACGGACGTATATTCACGCTCGACGGCCGATATGTTGGAAAAGATGCCGGCAGCTTGCCGCACGGCATTTATATAATAGATGGTAAGAAAATCATAAGATAGCGGAAGGAGAGCCCATCCGGCACCTCCACTGGCACGAGCAGTCCGCCTTCCTATCACTCTGCAGTAAGCTCCAAGACATGACTTGTGCCCTCATTGAAGGACAGAATGTCCAGACCAACCTTCATAGTTGCTTCATTGTATGATAGGTCTATAATGTTAGTTCTAGTAAAAGAGCCGTCAGTCTGTCTATATAAAATTGTGTCTCCCAGATGGTACAGATTATATAAAGGTAAAAAAGGTTTGGGGTGTTTTATGACCTGTTACTGGTCATGGATTGTGTTTAAGAAATGCGAATCTTGGTTTTGTTTTTTTTGAGATTTGAGTGCCAAATAGAACCACTTTCGTGATTACGTCTGCAAAGATATACCGTTTTCCGGCACGTTATTCCACAAAGGAGCAGCAAGGGAGATTTTTACAAATCAACAAATCTCATAACACTCTGATAATGTAATAATTATGTTAAAATAAGAAAATTGTTTAGGGAGATACTTTATTTCTAAAATGAAATGATTATCTTTGCATCAGAACACAAAAAAGACAACTTTTATCTAAGGACATATATGAGACTTCTACCTTCTTTCCACATCAACGGACTCATCATCCTCCTTTTCATCCTCTTTACGCCATACGTCGCAAAGGGCAACCCCCTGCACGAGCATCCGGACCTGAAGACGCTCGACAGCTGCATAGCGGCGAAGCAGCAGACCGACGTCAGGTACGAACAGCACATTGCCGGCATGAAGCAGCAACTCGTCTATGCCAAAACCGACCACAAGAAAAGAAGCCAGCTGCTCTACGACATTATGGAGGCCTATTTCTCATATCAGTTCGACTCGACCCTTGTCTACGTGAAGAAGTGCTACAACGAGGCGGAGGCATACCACGACACACGCGCCGTCACAGACATACTTATCTATAAGGCGCGGCTCCTTGCCTACGGAGGGTTCTACAACAACGCCGAGGAACTGCTGAAAAGCATCGGCGACGACAGGCTCACCGACGACGGCCTGCGCTACGACTATGCCATCGCCGCCTACTGGACATACGTCTTCTGGAGTGCGTTCACCATGGACAACGAGTTCTCGGAGCGCATGGACAGCCTGAGGATGAACTACCTCAACATGGCCATCAGATACGCGGAACGGGGCAGCGCACAATGGTACTACCTCATGGGCGAGCGGTCATACTTCCTCGACGAGCCGACGACGACCTCGATAAAATGGTACAACGAGGCCCTGCGGCGCACCGACACATACGGACAGCTGTACTCACAGACGACGTTTGCCATAGCACGGGCGTACCGTCAGCTGCACAGAACCGACATGTACGAGAGATTCCTTATCTTGTCGGCACAGTCGGACGCCTTAAGCTCACTGAAAGAGAACGCGGCACTGCAGGACCTGGCGATGTCGCTCTTCGACCGCGATCACGACAATGCCACTCTCGCGCACCATTATCTCATGGTAGCAATGGACGACGCGACGTTCTTCAACAACAAACTGCGTAAGCTGGAGATCTCCAACCGTCTGCCACCTATCGTCAACGCGTACCAGCAACAGATACAGTCGCAGGACCGCGAGCAGCTCATATTCATCATCGCCGTCGTCATTCTCGCCGTGGGCACCTTCGTGCTGTACTTTTTCTCCCGACGGCGTAACGCGCAGCTGCATCTAAGCCAGAAGCTCCTGGAACATAAGAACGCGCAGATGCAGGCCGCCAACGGAAAGCTGCATGAGGCCAACGGGGAACTGTCACGCCTCAACGGGCTACTAAAGGAGTCGAACAGAAAACGGGAGGAATACCTCCGTATCTTCGTCGACATCTGTGCGTCGACCATGGACCGCATAAACAGCTACCGCAACCTGGTACGGCTGAAGATTAAGGCCAACCAGGTAAAAGACCTTCTGCGAACGATGAACTCGGACCGTATAGCGACGGCGGACCTGACAAAGTTCCAACTGCAGTTCGACAAGGCGTTCCTGGGCCTATACCCTGATTTCGTCAGTGAGCTGTCGAAGCTGATGGAACCGGGCTACAAGGTGGAACTGAACAAGGACGGCACGATGACCACGGGTCTGCGCATCTTCGCCTTCATCCGCCTTGGCGTCACCGAGAGCTCCGAGATAGCCACTCTCCTCTCCTACTCTCCCCACACGATATACAACTACCGGTCGGCAATAAAGAGCCATGCCATCGACAAGGAGCACTTCGAGGATAATGTCCGCGAACTGTGCAAGCAGTAGCGTTGGCATGGTTAACCCCTCACGGTCTGGTATAGGCGCTCTCAATGTCACTTTAGCCAATGTAGGGGTGGGTATCCCCATCCTTCAAGTGCAAGTGGATAGCAGAACCCAATGCAAGCCTGTGGGCTACAGTGAAGTATCATCCGCTTGCAGGGTGCGGCTAGGTAGGGTTAGGGGCCGTCCGCAAACATATGAATATTGAATTTATGACGGACGGCCACAAGGGCCGCACCCTGCAGCCGTCAGACACCACGCGCTGAATGGATACCTCACAGCCTCGGAGGGGCACTGGGTGTAATCCCCCATCTGCTTATCTGGATGCGCTCGCTCCACGGAAACCTCTGTCGCCCAATGTAGGGGTGGGGTTTATCCCCATCCTCCAAGCGCAACAGTGACTCACAGCCTCCGGAGGCACACTCTCAGTAACCCCAGACTAAGCGAGCGAAGCGAGCGCAGTCTGGGGACAGATAGAAAGGATAGTGTCCACCCAGTGCCTCTCCGAGGCTGTAAGTCACTGGGGCTCTTTGAGGATGGGGATAAACCCCACCCCTACACAGGCGGAACTCCGCTGGAGATACCACAAGGCGGCGCTCGCTGGTTATTAATTCTCTCGCAAAGGCGCTAAGGACGCAAAGAGGTGGTCACAGCCTCGGAGAGGTTGACTTTCCGGTAACCCCAGACTAAGTGAGCGAAGCCTGGGGTAAACCGAGCGGCGTTCCGCCTCTCATTGCCTAGGTGTCGGGCGACTGCAGGGTGCGGCCCTTGTGGCCGTCCGTAAAAAAACATGTGCCATAGTTTGCGGACGGCCACAAGGGCCGCACCCTGCAGCCGCCCGACACCACGCGCTAAATGGATACACGTCTGTCGTTAATTCTCATGTTACATTCTCTGCACCGAGACCGAAGGATTCCAAGGGGGTGGGATTTATCCCCATCCTCCAAGCGCAACAGTGACTCGCAGCCTCGGGAGGCTGACTCTCAGTAACCCCAGGCTAAGCGAGCGAAGCGAGCGCAGTCTGGGGACAGATAGAAAGGATAGTGTCCACCCAGTGCCTCTCCGAGGCTGTAAGTCACTGGGGCTCTTTGAGGATGGGGATAAACCCCACCCCTACACAGGCGGAACTCCGCTGGAGATACCCCAAGGCGGCGCTCGCTGGTTTTTTATTCTCTCGCAAAGGCGCTAAGGACGCAAAGAGGTGGTCACAGCCTCGGAGAGGTTGACTTTCCGGTAACCCCAGACTAAGCGAGCGCAGTCTGGGGACAGATAGAAAGGATAGTATCCACTCAGTGCCTCGGAGAGGTTCAGACACGTAGTGTGTACATACATAAAAGCTATCCCCACAGCCACCATAAGGTAAATAAGACAAAAAAGGAGCACCGATGCGTGCCCGATAAAGGCTGACGCGTCAGTGCTCCTGTAGATATATCAAATAATGAACTATTCTTATAGTGCAGCCTCAACCTGCTTGCGGACCTCCTTCATGTCAACGGTAGGCTCGAAGCGAGCTATCACCTCGCCATTGCGGTCGATGAGGAACTTGGTGAAGTTCCACTGTATGTCGTCTTTCTTGCGTGGCTCAGGATTTGCCTCGTTATAGAGCTTCTCCATTACTGCGGCGAGCTTGGGTTCATAGCCACCCTGGCACGGTTTCTGGCTCTTCAGCCATGTGTAGAGAGGGAGCTCGTTGGCACCGTTGACATCGCTCTTCTTGAACTGTGGGAAGTCGGCACCGAACTTCAGTGTGCAGAACTCCTTTATCTCCGCATCACTGCCCGGAGCCTGATGACCAAACTGATTACAAGGGATGTCGAGGATCTCCAAGCCTTTGTCCTTAAGACTGTGATACATTGCCTCCAGGTCCTCGTACTGTGGTGTGAAGCCACATCCTGTTGCCGTGTTTACGATGAGCAGGACTTTGCCCTTATACTGTGAAAGACTTACCTCATTACCACTCTTGTCGTTGAGACTGAAATCATAAACTGTCTTCATATCCTTATCATTGTTTTGCGCCATGCCGACGATTGTTATCATAAGCAACATGGCTATTGTTAATATGCGCTTCATAAGCGTTACTGTTATTTGTAATTATTGCAAAGTTATAATTCTTTTCTGGTTCCGCAAGAATTGCAGAGTTTTATTTTAAATGTATTAACCTTTCAGTGCGAAAGACGCGATGAGTTTTAAATACGTTAACTTTACAAACCATGCGGAGCCAGAAGACAGTTCATTTATGAAGTGGTATCACCTCAGGCGAAGGGAAATCTTCTTACTGCTGCCGTTGACACGGACGATGTAAACGCCCTGGTCGAGGTTTCCGGTGGTGTAAGTTTCCGTGTCGGCGATGCCATGCTCTACCATAGCACCATCGACATAATAGACCGACACCTTATCGCCGGCAGTGAGACCGCTTACAACAAGGCAGCCGTTGACACCACGGACGGTCCACGAGCTGTTGTCATCAGCGCCGTGACCCTTTGTACCATCAGGACGAATGCCACCAATGGTGAGCGTCAGCCGATTGTCGGTATAGCCCTTGGCGGTGTTCAGCGAGTAAGAGTCCTGCGTCAGGTCCACGACATCTCCCGTCGCTTTATCCTTCAGCCATACGCTCAGTCCGTCGAAGGCCTCGGCATCAGGCAGTGAGACGGTGAGCCGTCCGTCCTTGGCAGCACGGTAGCCCATAGCCATCTCTACGCCGACAGGTGCGTTGCCTGCCAGCGAGAGAGCCACGCCATTGTCGTCGAGGAGGTAGACCTGCGGCACGCTGTCGTTAAAGCTCTGCCACTTCACGCCATCGGAGCCAAGGTTGAAGGCGAGGGCCTTAGAGGCTCTCGTGGACGAGGGAGACATGGAAGCTATAGGAGCTATAGGAGCCATAGAAGCCATAGAGCTGGGCACCACTTCGACAGCATCGGAGGAGCCGTCGTCGTCGGTGATGGTTACGAAGGGCTTGGCGGCCGGTGATATTGTGCCGCTTTGCATTGCTGGCAGCGCGAAGGTAACCTTCTCTGTGTTCTTATCGCCGATGATTGCCGTCTGGGTGAAGAACGCAGAGCCGAAGTCGAGCGACGGGCCGTCGTCATAATACCAGCTTCTCGCAGTGGTGAAGTTATTGCCATCAGCAGTAACAGTGTAGAGGACGTGCGGCACGTTCATATTATACTTACTACCACTAACGACACCAGCGGTGTTGTATCCGCTGACGAGCCACGGCATACCCTTAAGGTTCCAACCCATGTTCTCCAGTTTGGTGAAATGGGCAGAGCCGTCTTCGGGCGTCTGGTTATATTGCGTCAGCGTCACCGTCTTGGCATTATTGTCTTCTGTATAGACATAATCGCCATTCTGACTTCCGAAGCCAGTGAAGCGTATGTCGGCAGCATCGCTAAGAGGCGAACCGAAGTTCAGCAGCCATCCGTCGCATGCCTCCATCTTCGAGGACGTCAGCGGCACCCAACATGGAGAGTTGGCGTCATGGAAATCGTAATCCCATGCCGACCGCCTCTCGCCATCATAGCTCTTGCCTGTGCCTAAGGAATACTTCTTCTCCGTGATGTTTCCATTGTCATCCGCCGTTGTTGTCAGTGCATTGGCGTAGTCGTACGGGAACGGCATCGACATAAGCGAATATTGTGTACCTTTAGGGAACGAACGCTCAGCGGCGACATACGCCACCTGCACGATGTTTACGTTTCCATATAGCGACGCGCCGGCCTTGAGCAAGAGATAACCCGGTCGGAAAGCATTCTCCTTAGTGAATATCTGTTTACTCTTGTCGGCGTCACTACCCAACGACAGCGACGCGTTCTTGCCGATGTACACCACACTACCCTCATGTGGATAGTGGTTGTCCTTTGCCTCGGCATAACGGTTCTCACCATCTGCTATGCGCCACGTCTCAAAGCAGCCCATATCGACATTGGCGCCAAGGGTGCGCGGGTTGCCGAGAACATCACGGTCTTTCTTCAAGTCGACGTAAGAAGCATACTTCTCCGGAACGACATCGTTCTTTCCCGCGTCGATGGCAAGACTGGCCTCATGAAGCTGATAGTAATAAGGAGCATGACTGGTGAGGTAGTCCGGAAGCTTATAGATGTTTTCCGGCCTGAGATAAGGCGCGAACGGATTGCCAGCCTTTTCATAGCAGTCCACGAACGAACCCTGAGTTGTCGCACCGTCATCGGTAACCACATTCTCACCACTCTTCGCATCGGCACTGTTATAGTCGAGGCTGTTGATGACCTCACCGCCATTGCTGACCGTAGTCTGTCCTGTTGTCGTCGCCACAGTGGTACAGTTGAGCATCGTACCATTGCTGCCCACGCTGACTATCGGCTGCCCATTCTCCACGGTGTTGCCATAGAGCAGAGCGTTATACAGCAGTCCGTACTTGAGGTTCACCACGGGATGACCGACACCCTTATCGTCTTTTCCAATGGTATTACCATCGACAATCATATTCCTCAGCACCAGAGTATCAATCTTGTCGGTGATGTCTATTGCCGGTGCCGTCAACGTCTTGTCGCTGTTCACCTCCATACCATCGACAAGCGCGCCGAGGTCATAATCCGTTGCCATTGTGGAGATACCGGCGATACGCGTACGCAGCGTCGACTTAGCGGCAAGACCGGGGCGGTCCGCCTTCACCTTATTAATATAATCGGCTATGGCCTTGTTTTCGAAGAAATGCGCTCCGTTGACACTCAGCACCTCTCCCGTAGTCTTATCCTTTGTCGGATCCGGCATCCCGGTATATCCCGTAGAGATACTTCCATAGACGCTCACGCCGTTACGAAGCGTTATCGTCTCCGGTGTGGCATTACTGTTCTTATCACCTTTGATGAAGACGTACGACTTCGCCTGTGCCGGGTTCTTGCCTACAGCCTTACCATTAAAGTAAGTGTATACCGCCGCGGCGTCGACGGCCCGCTGGATCATTCCACTGCCGTAGGCATTCTCCCAGTCCAGTCCCGTGAGCTTTCCGTTATCGACATGTTTCGGGTCCACGAAGAGCACACGCTGCATTGCCGACGAGCACTCGTAGGCGCCGCGCTCCATACTGCCGTCATAGAGACGCACCTTGTTGGCCAGGTCCTTGGTGTAGGCAGTATCGGCGAGCATCGTCAGGATATTTTTCTCATCAAGCGTAACTGGAGTACCGTTTTTGTCCTTAATGGTCATTCCCGGCACCCATCCCATCACCTTTCGGGCATAGAGCAGGTAGCTGGCGCGTGTCAGCGTGCGCACACCCGGATTGATATGATAGTCGCGCAGACTGACGTCCTGACCGTCACCGTTGACGAAGTTAGGCCCCTCCATAGCGTTGTAGTTACGGCTGCCGAGGCCCACGTTATGCAGGTGCTCATCATCCTCCTCAACATTCTCAATGCCAGTGATGGCATTGTACTGTACAGAATCGGTTTCTACGTTATTCGTTGAGAATCCCTCGTACTGCGTCTTCATCCCATTGTTGCGGTCGTCCTGCCAGATGATGGAGTTATAGAGCGAGGACGTGCCCGTAGCAGCGTCGCTAAGCTTAATATGTCCGCCGTTCATGGCGAAGGTACAGTTGACAACGCTCACCGTGTCGGTGCACTCCAGCGGGTTGCCCGAACCGGAGTGGAAGACACTATTATATATAAGTGTGCGTCCACCGCCCTTCTCCACGCGCACGGCAGGCACAGTTGTGGCTCCAGTGGCTCCGTTCTGCTGGAAGATACAGTTCTTGATGGTCAGCTTCGGCACGCCGGTGGCGTCGAGTTCCGTTGTAGTCTTAGTAGTATGATTGTTAGGATCGCTCTTGAACTGCTCCTTATAGTAGATAGCCGCACCGCCGATAGTCCCCGTGCTTTCCGTATGTTTGGCATCCGCATAGTTGTTGACGAAGGTCAGACCGTCGAAGGTGATCGGCATCACCTTGCCGGTGGATTTGGAGGATTTAGTGATACCTTGAGTAATGTCTATCGTCTCATCCGATGGGCCACCACCGGCCCGGTTTCCCTGCGTCTCCCACTGTTCGGCATCGGAGATAAGGAAGAGGTGGGCCATGTTGTCGGACGTCGATGTCGACTTCTTGGCCATCTCCAAGATGGTGGGATTCTGTTCGATGTCGCGTGCCCCGACAATCTCCTTACTGTATCCACCCTCGATGGTGAGGCTCTGTGCTATATAGTCATGACCGGAGATAATCTTCTTCTTCAGTGCCACCATCTCAGTGTTGGCGCCAGTGTGGATTTGGAAACCATTGTTGCTCTCGTCGAGGGTGTAGGTTGGCGAGTAGGTACCTCCCATAATCTTCACAACCTTCGGTTTGTCGTTACGGCTCAGGAGCAGCGTCTCGATGGCACGCTGCAGGTCACTGGTAGGGGTGTCCCAGGAACGTCCGTCGGCGGTATTGGCACCAGTTTTCTCCTCGTCCGACACCCACATCACGTCGATGCTGTCACCGTCGGCGACGGTGAGCTGAGAGTGTTGGTACTCGTACACGCCGATGTCGATATAGTCCTTGGTGGTGTTTCCCAACGGGTCGGCGGAGATACGGTTCATATTCTCCGTGCTCTCCTCGCTCTTGTCGTCGGCGTAGTCCATGTACTTATCCTTACCCAACGGCAGAAGGGTAAGTTTGAAGCTGTTTTTATAGTATTTGGAGAGGAGCGGATAGATGCCATGCGCTTTATACTCGCCGTTAGCATCCTTCTCATAGTCTCCTTTCTCATTCTGGTCTATCTCTCCCCATCCGGCATCGGTGAGCAGGTTGACGCGCGAGACGAGCCAGTCGGCACTCTGCATATAGCCGTCGACACCTGCCTTCGACGACGGCAGGATGAAGTTTGGACCGTCCACAGCCTCGTTGTTGTCGCTGATGATGACATTGTTGTTGGTTTCGCCTAAGAAAGAGAAGAGGTTGCCCAAATCATTATAAGTGACCTCCTTGTCCCTCAAATCAACTGTCGACGACTTCACGGTTTGTCCGTGTCCATCCTGGTAGGCACAGAAGAACAGCGCCTCTGTCTGATCCTTGCCGAAGTTGGCAAGCTGTTTATCGCCGTTCGCATCGACCTCATTGCCCCAGAAGATGCTGTTGACGGCGATGTGTATCTTATTCGACGAAGAGTTTGGCAGTGTGTTGTAGATAGACGGGAAACTGTTTGCCTTGTTGCGCACGGAGTTGCAGTTGAGGATGGCGATCGACGAGTTGTCGCCTGCCCACAGCACGCCGCCAAAGCCCAAGGTATTGTTGTTGGTCTCTCCGTTTTTGTCAGTATATGTAGTCGTTAACGTTCCCGTTCCCTTTTTTGCCTCGTTGTTGGCAAAGATACTGTTGACGATCGTCACCTCATCATTCGTGGCGATGGCACCGCCACCCGACCAGGCGACATTAGCACAGTCTTCGGTATCGGTTACGTCAGGACTCTTCGAATAGTTCTGCGCGAAGGCACAGCCTACGACGTCGAGCTGTCCGTTGGTGTAGATAGCGCCGCCGAGCCGGGCACTGTTGTTCTGGAACAGCGTGTTCGAAACAACCATCGGGATGCTGCGCTCCGGTGTGTACATGCCGGTTGTGCCATTTATACTGTTTTCATTGATCTTCGTACCATCGATCATGATACCACCGCCTCGATAGTACCACTGCTTGTTCTGTACCGACGTCTCATAGCCCATGGCGGACCCGTCACGAATGGTGAGTCCGTCGAGGATGATGGTCCGATTCAGACGGGAGGCGGTCGACTCCTTAGTGGCATCCGTCGTCGTGGTCGTCAGATTGTCACTGAAATATTCCGGCAGCTGACCAACCGACTTCTCGTCCGCATTGCAGTTGATGACATGATAGACATTTTTCACCTCCAGGTCGCTACCTACGGAGAGTCCTGAGAGAATGGTCTGACTCTTCATCTCCCACGGCTCGACGACGGAGTTCTTGTTGATGTCGTACCGCACACGACTGTTACGGATATCGTCGGTAGTGCTGCCATAGAGGGTGACGCCGTTGACCGTGACCGTCTTCTCCCCCGATGTCTCCTGACAGTACATGTGCTCCGGCTTGCTCACGTCGATACCCCCGATGACGGTCACGCCCTCGGGGATGTTGAACGTATTGGAGCGCACGTCACCTTGGTTGCCATACATATCAGTATAAGGATAGTATGTACCACCCGCCACGAAGACCTCGAAACGGTGGTTGCGCGGCTTCTCTTTTTCAGGTGTCGTGTCACCGGCTGTCTCATCCCGCTTTCTCACATTCATAATATAGTCGAAGGCGTCGCCGAGACGCTGGAAGGGGTTGGCGAACGAGGAGCCCACCTGCTTGTATATATCATCGCCACTCTCCAAGAGTGCGTTGGCATTGCTGTTGGAGACATTAGTAGGATGGACGACAAAGAGACGGTAGAAGACCTTGTCGGCTTGAATCTTGAAGGCGAAATTGATGGCACGGGCACCGATATCTGTCGTGACGTTGTCCTTCTCGACAAGTGCCGTACCATCATAAGCAGATTTCACCGCATCAGTGGCTGTCTGCTCCATACGCTTCACTCCGCTGATGTCGACGGAGTCGATGCCGGGGAAGAAGCGAAGCATATTGCGCATGGTGGTATAGGGCAGGGCGGCACGGGTCAGCACCGACGACTTCTGTAAGGCGTAGTACTGGTACGACCGGGTTTCGGTCGCCAGCTTGTCAGCCTGCCAGCGCACACCCTCATCTGACTTGCTGTTGACACTGATATTGTTCACACCTGCCTCACGGACATTCGTCACGGCGGTGTAGTTGACGGGGAAGTTCCACACGTCCTGCGTGGCATCGACATTGACGACTCCGGCGATATCGCTCTGGTCGCTGCTTGTGTTCATCCATACCACGTTACCGATGGAGCGCAGGTTGGTGTTGAAGAAGATGCCGCCGCCGTTCGATGTTGCGTTGTTGTACACTATCGTGTTATAAGCCAGGATTGCCCAGGTGGCAAGACTGGTGTTGTCGGGTTCGTCGATGGCGATGCCTGCCCCATACGCCGCCTCGTTGTCCTGAAGGATACATCCCGAGACGATACCCGACGGCTCTACATACAGTCCACCGCCATAGCCGGAGGCACTGTTGTTCTGTATCACGCAGTTGGAGATATCGGCGAAGCCCGTGACGACAGCGGCTCCACCGCGCTGGTTCTCCGGCAGCACCCCGTCGGCCTGTCCGTTCTCGATATAGCAGCCGTTGATAAGGGAGCGCGAGAAGAGGTTGTTGACCGGCGTCTGCTCCCATGTGGCCTTGTAGGTAGTAAACTTGTCGCTGAGGAGTTCGTAGATAGGCAGGCCATCGGCATCCTTTCCTTTGCTGATGCGGTTACCATTCTCATCGAAGACATAGTCGGTGAAGGTCACCACATGATAGGCGGTCGACGTACTACGATCGTAGTCGAATGTACCCTTGAGGAGCGTCTTTTGGTTCAGCGGGTCGCGCTTCTTGAAGTCGTCGTCCCATCCGCCCTGTACCTCCACGCCGCGGGGGATCTGGATACTGAACTGTCGGGGATTGATATCCACGTTCGTGTTATAATCGGTGGTGCGCGACGGGGCATAGCCACCATCTTGCACTTGAGCAAGCTTCACCACGACGTGATCGCCAGGATGGTCATACTTATACCTTCCGGCAGCGTCGAGCACCTGCTGCAGCTTGCCGTTACAGGCGGCATTGGCTGCTGAACTGGCATTGCGGACACCACCGCCGTTCTGGGAGACGTAGAAAGTGGCGACGTCGAAATCCGTATCCGTACCCGTCATGTCGTCCTTAGTTTTGTACACCTTATGTTTCTCAGTCCCAATCTTCGGCACAATCTCGCTGGCGCCGTTATACTCATAGGCTCCCTTGTCGATACGGCAGTCCTGAATGCGGTCGGCACCGGCAATGTCCTCGGTGACCTTCAGCGTCTGTGTCAATTCCGCGCCATAGGTCTCTGAGCCCAGATTGATACAATACTTTGCAAGATCTGAGGCGGGATTGATACTATAGGGGTTGTCGGTCTCAATAGAAGATATCTGCGTACCATTCGTCTCATCACCAGTTGGATAGATATACTGGCTCTCGTTGAACAGATCTTGTGCCCGGCAAGAATTATAATATTTATTGGTGTTGACGTTTGTTACGCCAGAATTAATATTGGCCTTTGTTGTCGAGAATGTATACGTATCAAAGATTACCGTGGTATCTGTAATCTGTGTACCATCGCTGTTTACACCTGCATTACCATAAACAACGCAAGGCACAGAGTGGTAGCAATTAAACATGTGCCCAGTTGCACCAATGGCACTCCTATATGTAGTTCGACAAACCTGGTTAAAGTTCTCACCGGTGCTGCCATAGCCAATATTCGCCCAAAAGACGGTGTTATAAAACTGCGAACATTTTGTGGAGAAATTATCATCAAGCCCATTCACAGCATCATCCCAAACACCCGGTGCACATGGCACATTACTTTGTGTTATTCCATAAACATAATTGTATGCTATCGTACTGTTATAGATTTGCGATTTCGAGCCCAAGAACATAGCTGCTCCCAAGCAGTTTCCTCCGTTGCCGAAATTCTCAACGATAAGGGAATTAATCACCTGGCCACCGTCACTTCTGACACCCGCGCCAGTCATTCTCAATTCTTTTTGCTGAAAGATTCTACCTTCGTTATTTCGAATGATACAGTCTTCAAGCGTTGCACCACTACCTATATAAATACCTGCTCCTCCTTTCTTCAGGTCTGTACCAAATTTGTTCACTGATGCTTTTGAAGGAACCTCATAGGTCATATAAGGCACATTCGATACCGAATCTTTCGTCACACTGACCTCCTCTGCACCTGCAGACGCCTTAGTGATTATTGTAGTAGTATAGGTTGTTTTTGGCGCAACTTTTACTGTAATGGATGATGGCCAAGACTGGAAGTAATGATTATATCTTATCAAACAGTTCTTCAGCGTTGCATTCTTAAGGATATAAGCACCGCCACCATATGCTAAAACTAAATTTCTATTATAATAAACTCAACTTTCGCAAGTGAATAATCCGAGATATATAGGTGCATAAAAATAGCTAAAGGCTTCCGTAAATCGCGGAAAATCAGTATCTTTCCTCTAAAAAAGCTTATGGCATCCACGAGTTTTAACTGATTATAGAGACATCTTTGCAGAACGGACGCATAAACAATCGGGCACGTGTGGTATTCCAATCGTGCCATGAAAGAGTAAAA
>Ga0256406_1002851_pt1 | contig 23138 bp, 12 predicted proteins | sample RumenRJG_03DNA_FD_185986 | JGI IMG/M metagenome (GOLD analysis project Ga0256406, IMG submission 185986) | Bovine rumen microbial communities from Lethbridge, Alberta, Canada - RJG_03 | ecosystem: Host-associated > Mammals > Digestive system > Stomach > Rumen | place: Canada: Alberta | collected... | reverse complement strand
GCTACCTCCGACGGCGACAACGTGGGCAAGTAAGCATCGTCTAACCCTTTAATACCATGTAAGCCATGAAACATAAGGAAACCTGGAAGTTCATCATCAACATGATTATCTCCGTGCTCTCCGCAGTGGCCACCACCATGGGCCTGTCGAGCTGCATGTAGGGATTTCATTCTGCCCGTTCCGTCCCCATTCCCTTAGCGCGGTCATAGGGCTTCCGGCTCACATACGAGCCAGGGAGTGGGGTACGGTTCATTCTTGGGAATTTAGATGAAAGAACAGAGCTTATTAAGTAAGGTGTGCAAAAGCGAGCGCACCTAAGTGCATGAGTAAAATAACGTTCTGATTAATAACCGTTTAACCGCTTGTTTTTACTGTTGCGTCCTTTCCGTGCAGCCCTCTGTCTGTTTGGAAAGCGTCGATGTTTGGAGGCGGTTAAATGTGATAATTTGAAAGATTTTTGCAGATTCTTGTCATCCTTTTCGCTTTTTTCGTGTCTTTAATATAAAAGAATGAAAAAGTGGCAAAGGAACGTAATATAAACGATATCATCACTGACAGTTTCATGGGCAAGCTGAACCATGACGATCAGGCAAGGCTTGATGCATGGCTGGACCAGGACGCCGGACACAGATTGCTTTATGTGCGTATGAGTCAGCGGGCAGATGTCACCTCACGTTATAGAAGATTCAAAGCCATAAATCCGCAAAAGGCATGGAAGCGGTTCAAGAACAAACATCTTGTCAACATAAATTCTTTCTCCACTATTTTTCGCCGTTTCCTGCCCTATGCGGCAGCTGTAATTGTCTTTGCCGTCGTTCTTGTGTTGACCAACAGACCGGACAGGAAAGAAAAGACAGTGACAGCAGTCAGATTGCCGGCGGAGGTAGAGCAGACAATTGTCTCGACCCAGCGTCACGGCAGGATGAAAGCCACAGTGGAGTACAGCAGCCACAGTGGACGCTTGGTGACTTACAGTCAGGCCTTGTCGCTTGCCACCCCTGATGCGGAGATGAGTTCACAGATGCAACCCAACGATACAGCCACGATGAGAACGCGCAGCGACAGTGAGTTCTGGCTGACGCTTGACGACGGCTCGCGTGTGCATCTGAGCAATAATACCACGCTGATATACCCGGTCAAGTTCTTAGGCAAAATCAGAACGGTATGGCTGGATGGTGAGGCTTATTTCTTCGTCAGTCACGACAGTGAGTCACAGTTCAGGGTCATTACGGCCCAGGGCATCGTCACCGACATAGGCACTGAGTTTTTTGTCTCTACTACAAACAATTCGGGAAAAACAGAGGTGACCCTTGTCAAAGGCAGTGTCAGTGTGAGCAGTCTCAAGGGTGGTGAGCGGAAACTCATTCCGGGCGAGAGGGCCACTATTGGCGACGGTCCCTTGCTTGTCACGAAGACGGAGACTGAGAGCATACAAAGTTGGAATACGGGCAACTTCGTCTTCACCAACTGCCGTCTTGACAAGCTCATGGACGTGTTAGGGCAGTGGTATGGCATCACCGTCATTTTCAAGGACAACGAGGCCCGGCGCATCATGTTCTCGGGAATGATAGAAAAGACAGACGATATAAGCCCCGCACTTGCCGCCGTCCAGTCGACAACGGGGCTGAGTCTGGTAAGGCATGGCAATGTCATTACAATTTACAAATAACGTCAGTATAACAGTATAAAAAAGCAAGAGAGATGAACAAGGAAAGACGATTACTAAAATGCCTTCTTGCAGTTCTGCTTTTCTTTGTCCTGCCGTTTGCGGCATCGGCACAGAAACAATTGCAGAGTCGTGTGACGCTCAATCTTAAGAACGTCACCCTGCAGCATTTCTTTCAGGAGATGCGCAAGCAGACGGGGCTTAATTTCATTATCAAGTCCGAAGACGAGAAACACGTGCCAAACATTACGGTAACGGCCAAGGACGAGACTGCTGAGGACGTACTCGGCAATGTACTTTTTCCATACGACTGTTATTTCAGTATCAACAAGAATCTTGTGACTGTTCATTATTCGCCGGCCAAGGATAAGGATGACAGTCGGTCGCGACGGATTTATGGCGTGGTCTTTGACGACCACGGATTTACAGTTCCCGGTGCGGCCATACGGGTATTGGGTACGGGTATTTCATCCGTTTCCGACGCTAACGGCAACTATTCCATCACCGTTCCCGCTCCCAGCATTCTGATATTCAGTTATGTGGGAGCCAAGGACTACCGTTATTCGGTCAGAACGGGCGCTGACAACGTGCATTTAGATGTCCATTTGAAAGGCGGACTTGACCTTGACGAGGTGGTCGTCAATGGTATCTACACACGCAAGGCTGAGAGCTACACGGGTGCGGCGACGACAATCTCTGGCAGCGACCTCAAGCGCGTGGGAAACCAGAATCTGCTGCAAAGCCTCAAGACCATCGACGCTACAGTGTATATCCCCGACAATCTCACGATGGGATCCGATCCTAACACTACGCCAACCGTCTCCATGCGCGGCACGTCGAGCTTCCCTGCTACAGCCTCATCCCTTAAGAGCACCTATCAGAACCAGCCTAATGAGCCGCTTTTCATCCTCGACGGCTTCGAGACCTCGGCCGAAAGGGTCAAGGACCTTGACATGAACCGCGTGGAGAGTGTGACAATCCTCAAGGATGCCTCCGCAAAGGCACTCTATGGCTCAAAGGCTGCCAACGGTGTCATCGTCATTGAGACAAAGCGCCTCGCAGGTACCGAGGCACGCGTCACCTACAACGGAAGTCTCGACCTTGAGATGCCCGACCTCACCAGCTACGACATGACCAATGCCTTGGAGAAACTGCAGGTGGAGCAGCATGAGGGAATGTATGACAAAGCCGACAGCTATGCGGGCTACGAGAATCTGCAGGCGCTTTACAACAGCCGCCTGAAGCTTGCCCTTGAGGGGCTTAACACCGACTGGATGTCGAAGCCGCTGAGAACCGGAGTGGGACAGAAGCATAACATCAATGTAGAGCTGGGCGATGCGCGGTCACTGCGTGGTGTGCTCAACTTCACCTACAATGATGTTGACGGTGTGATGAAAGACTCTTACCGGCGCAATGTCATGGGCGACGTAAGCCTCTCTTACCGGCACAAGAATCTCCTTTTCAAGAATATTCTTTCCGTAGTGTCCAACCACAGCCAGGACTCACCTTACGGGACTTTCTCCGACTATGTGAAAATGAACCCTTACTGGCAGGCTACAGACGCCAATGGAAACATTCTGCAGTGGGCAGAGAAAGACGAGAACAGCGGCACGTCCGGACTCGTTGCCAATCCCATGTATGACGCGGTCATCGGAACGAGCCTTAAGTCGTCGTACAGTGAGTTCGTAAACAACTTCTATGCCGAGTGGAGCGTTTTGCCCGACCTGAAGCTCACCCTCCGCTTGGGTGCCGAGCACAAGCGCAATGACGTTGACCAGTACTATCCGGCCGACCACTCTATGTTCGCACATTATCTTCAGGATAACACAGACTGGACCCGCCGCGGCCTGTACATCATGGAGTCAGGCAAGCAGAGCCAGCTCAGTGGCGACCTCAACGCCAACTGGCATCACAACTTCGACAAGCATCATGTCTTTGCCAATGCCGGTTACTTCGTTTCTGAAACGAAATACCAGGCTTACCAGTTCCGCGCAGAGGGCTTCAACAACGAGACACCAGCCGACATCACCTTTGCCTCTCAGTATGCGAGGAACATGAAACCTACGGGTTATGCCTCGACCAACCGCGAGATGAGTTTCCTGCTTGCTGCATCCTACGATTACGACAACCGTTACCTTGCCGACTTCACGGAGCGGGAGAGCGCCTCGTCACTTTATGGGTCAGACAAGCGCTGGGCCAACAGCTGGTCTGTGGGCTTGGGATGGAACCTTCACAACGAGCCTTTCATGAAGAGCCAGAAATGGCTGAAGGAGTTCAAGCTCCGTGGCAGTATCGGTCTGACAGGAAACCAGAACTTCTCCACGAATGAGGCCATCGCGACCTATTCTTATTACACGGGGGTTGTCTATGACTATCTGACGGGCGCTTATCTCAGCCGTATGCCTAATCCCAACCTTCGCTGGGAACAGAAAAAGGACTACAATGTAGGTTTCGACTTCCGTGCTTTCGGACTTTCCCTTTCTTTCGACCTTTACAAGGCCGACACGAAGAACATGCTTACGGACGTGAGCACGCCCACCTCTACGGGATTTGCCTCGGTGAAGGACAACTTGGGTCTGGTTCGCAACTCCGGCGTAGAACTCAAGGCCACATACATTCCGTGGCAGTCGAAAGACGGCTTCCTCTCGCTCTATGGCCAGTTCACGTACACGAAGAACCGCATCGTGCATCTCTCTGAGAGCATGAGAGAGTATAACAACCGCATGCTCAAGCAGGCAGAGGAAAGCAACCAGACCACGCCGGTGCTGATGTATCAGGACGGGCTTTCTATGAATACCATCTGGGCAGTGCCTTCTGCAGGCATCGACCCGCAGACTGGCCGGGAGATATACATCAAGAAAGATGGCACCCTGACCTATACTTATGACTCGTCCGATATGATAGCAGCCGGTGACGCCACACCCAAGTACCGTGGCAATTTCGGATTCAATGTCGAGTACAAGGGCATTGGTCTTACCGCTACCGCCACCTACCTTGCCGGAGGCCAGATGTACAACTCCACGCTTGTGGACCGTGTGGAGAATGCCGACCTTGAATACAATGTTGACAGGCGTGTCCTTACCGGCAGATGGGTAAGGCCTGGCGACGTGACAAAATACAAGGGCTACAATACCAGCGGAAATATAGAGGCCACCCGCGCGACCACGCGCTTTGTGCAGGACAGAAACGAGCTGACCCTCTCCTCTCTCAGTGCCTACTACGAGTTCCCAAAGTCAATCTATTCCAGACTGGCCATGCAGCGCCTGCGTTTTACGGTTTACATGAACGACGTATTCACGCTGTCTTCGATAAAGGTTGAGCGAGGCACGAGCTATCCCTTTGCACGGACTTTGTCATTTGCGTTAACAGCAACATTCTAAAGATTATTTGATTTATGAAAATATATAAGTTTATCATCGGTATTGCCACGCTCGCGTCATTGTCTCTCACCAGTTGCAACGATTGGTTCGATGTGACCTCAAGCAACGAGATACGCGAGAAAGACCATTACAGCAGCGACAATGGTTTCAAGCAGTCGCTCATAGGCTGCTATCTGAAAATGGGAGAGTCCGGTCTCTATGGCAAGAACCTCTCCTGGTTTATGCCCGACTATATAGCCAATCAGACGCGACTGGTCCCTAACGGATCGGCAAATGAGGCTTTAGGATTCCAGGTGCATAATTACAGGGCGACCCAGACACGAGAGACATGCGATGCCATATGGTCGTCGGCATACAACGTTATCGTCAATGCGAATGAGGCGCTTCAGAATATGGAGGGCAAAGAGTCGTCGATGAACGAGATTAATTATCATGTCATCAAAGGCGAGTTATTGGCCGTCCGCGCCCTGATGCACTTTGACTTGCTGCGGCTGTACGGCTACGGCAACTGGGCAGCGCGCAAGGCAGCGCTTGACGCCAAGGCCACGATACCTTACGTGACAACCGTGGATAAGAACATGACACCCCAGGCTACAGGTGCCGAGGTCTTTGCCGGCCTCGTAAGTGACCTCACGCAGTCGATAGACCTGCTGAAAGATTATGACCCCGCCTGCGGAGTGCACGACAAGGATTTCTACACTGATGTCAACAGTGACGGTTTCTACAACCGCCGCAACACCCGGCTCAACTACTATGCCGTGGAGGCGCTTCTGGCACAGGTTTATATGTGGGAGGGAAGTGCCGACAGTCGGCAGAAAGCATTGGCGCTGTGCAATGATATCATCGGCAAGCTTGGCGGTGGAAGAACCATCATCTGGAAAAGCGACCGTGGCGGATCCGACAACACCTTCGTCGTGAGCCTCTCTACCGCCTCTACGCTCTCTGCCGCCACGTCGAGCCTTATCGGTGAGGCCCTGTTTGCGGAGAATGTCAACAATCTCTCGAAGCTGCTGACCAACTACATCCGTCCCTCCTATGCGGATGTCGACTACAATGCCATCTATCTGACGGAATCGCAGATGAAGGATATCTATGATGACCCCTCGACGCCTGATGACGAAAGCATCGTGGACGTGAGAGCGACAAAACTGCTTTCTGTCAACATGGAAAGCGCGGTGGTGGGATATGTGCCTGTGAAGTTCTACCAGGATCATTTTTCGAGTTCGTCGGCCTATTACTATGGTGATAAGATACCGGTAATCCGCCTGCCGGAGGTTTACCTGATGGCAGCCGAGTGCCTGGCGGCACAGGGCAATGTGGAAGAGGCTGAGAAACTTGTCAACCATATCCGCGAGGCGCGTGGATTGTACACGCCTCTCTCCGGCCTTACAGCTGAGCAGATGCAGGCTGAGATTGGCAAGGAGTACAGAAAGGAGTTTTTGGGTGAGGGCCAAATCCTCTATTATTACAAGCGGACGGGAGCCGTATCCATCCCTAATTTCCCGGATATGACAGACAAGGACTATCTGTTGCCCTATCCCGACATAGAGACAGCAAGTGGACGCGTACAATAAAAGAAAGGACAGCAAAGATGAAAATCACAGACAAGATTATATTCGCATTAGCGACTGCATGCGCCCTGAGCGCTTGCAGCAAAGACGAGATTGACACTTACAATGAGGGTGATGACGCCGTCAGGTTTGTCAGTGCTGATGTGTTGCCTGCAGAGCGTGCCGTGGGTGGTAGTGCCTACAGTGTTGATGATGACATCCTGTACGAGACATTCTCCTTCCTGGATGCTCCAGACGCGAAATATCATGATTGCGACATCAGGCTTGCCCTGATAGGCAAGACTGCCGGGCAGGACAGAGAGGTCAGTGTCAGCACGGAAGGCACCACGGCGCCGGACACCACTTACCAGATACTGAAGGCGGTCATTCCTGCCGACTCCATCTATGGTTATGTGCGTGTAAGACTGTATAACGTCGCCGAGCTCAGCGACTCCACTTACAAGCTCAGCCTTACCATTCAGGGAAATGACAAGCTGGTTGCCGGGCCAAAGGAATATCTCAAGTCGCAGTTGTCCTGGAACAACCAGATTCCGGCTCCATCAGCCTCCAATTATATCCGAACCTACAATATGCTCGTCAGCGGCATGAGAAATTTTGTGTCAACGAGTCTGGCAGCCTACAGTCCCAATGCCTTGAGGGCCATCGTCGCCGCCACAGGCTGGAACGACTGGGACGACTACAGCGTACACGGCGCCAAATTCAACAGGGACGGATACAAGTACCTGCCGAGATATTCTTGGATATATGTTGACAATTCCTACAAGGGCTATGCCGCCAAACTGGCCGATTGGCTGAAAAAGTATGAGCAGGAGCATGGCGCCCCATTGCTGCATGATGCCGGAGCCTTGAAAGGACAACCGGTGCAGGCAAGAACTTTTTAACCACTAAAAAGATAATAAGATGAATAAAAAGAAAATAGCATACCTCCTGTTGTCAGCAGCCGTCGTGGCACTGCCGTCGGCGTGCTATGATGACGACAGCACCTTTGCTGACGGGCATATCAAGGACGTGACAATAAACAGTTCCGACAGTTCGGTTCTCTATGTCAATTACCTTGACGAGTTGGACATCAATCCGGTCATCAACCGCGGAGAGCCCTCAGACACGGCAGGCCTGACCTACAAATGGCAGATCTCCGAGGGAACGTCGGCATCTACGTCGCAGGAGTGGATTGACCTCGGTAATGAGCCGTCCCTTCATGCCGTGATTAACAACGAAATCAATTCGAGACCTTATGACCTGTGTCTCACGGTTACCGACAACAGCAACGGCGGACTGCAATACCGCAAATGGTGGAGCGTCTATGTCAGAAGCTCATTCCTTGACGGCATTGCCGTAGCTGACACCCGCGACGGAGCAACGTCAGACCTTAATCTCATCATGGGAAAGAACCTGACGCTCAACTATGACGGCCAGAAGGACAAGGTCATGCACGACATCCTGCAGAAAGCAACAGGCAAACCCTACGACAAGCCAATAACCGCGCTGACATACAACGCGCAGGGCTACATGAGTATGACCCATGTCAATAACCTGTGGGCTGTCTCTGATGACGGCGACCTGGCCTTGTATAACCTGAAGGACTTTTCCCAGACTGCACGCCTGTCTCAAGGCGGCATACTGACTTATATGCCCGACGGTATAAAGGTTCTGAAAGTCTTCTCTGCCGGCATGCAGTATATCATGCTGAATACAAACCAATATTTCTATAGCACCAACTCCATCAATAACAGCAATTTCGGCTGGTACGATACAGGCGGCGGCCAATATCCTATTGACAACAACGTTGTCATGGCCACATCAAGCAAATATGATTACCAGTTAGTAATGTGGTACGACGCTAAGGACGGCTGTTTCGTTGAGGGAAATCCGAACCCGATGTCCAACAATTCACTGGCCTATGACACCGACATTGCCGCAAACAGCTATTTCGACCCCCAGCACATGAGTGGCTACACGGCACTCACGGCTGACGAATCGGTTGACGGGTCCGTACCGGCATTCCTGCTCAGGAACAACGCCGACGGCAGTTACGCCATCTATACTTTTGTAAGACATATGAGCCGGCAGGGCGAATGGAATGACGACGGTACTGAATTCACCGAGACTTCTCCGGAAATACCGGCCTCGGCAAGAATGAAATACGACATCCCTGCGGAGGGCAAGGCTTTGATCGACAAGGCGGTCAGTGTCTTCTTCGCGGCCAACCAGGCAATCCTCTACGTTGCGACACCGGCAGGCATTTATACGATTAACTTTGCCGGCGCTCAGGCGACGGTCAATGCCACTCCGGTGTTCACCCCGGCTTCAGGCGAGACCATCACCAAGGCAAAGCTCTATCGTCAGGGCGTTGACATGCAAGACCAGTCGATGCTTACCGGTGGCAACTACGCCGAGCTCCCGCTCAACAGAAAGGCCGTCATGGTAGCCACACAGAGCTCCGAGTATGAGGGTAAGTTGTCGCTCGTGCCGATGAAGCAGATTGGTACCGGCAACCTTGATGCGTCAAGCGCACAGACATGGACCGGGTTCGGAAAGATTCTTGATTTCTGCACAACAGCATACTAAACAAGATTGAAGACAGAGTAATGAACAGAAGAAGCATGATTCTTCTTCCTTTGACGGGGCTGTGCCTCTCCGTAATGGCAGGGGTATGGCACCCTCATTTGCTTTTTTGGAAGAAGAAAAAGACAGTGGCCAAAACCGAGACAGTAGTAAAGAAAACCGAATACGAGAAACTCTTCGGCAAAGGCGACAAGGTGGCAAAGGGCTTTATCACCCTTCACCAGAAAGACGGTAAGGTCTATTTTGAGATGCCGCTCAGCCTCTTTGGCAGGCAGATGTTGCTTGGCTCAACAATAACCAGCGTCTCCGACAACGGCAACGGTATCGTGGGCTCAAAGCCTGCCAGTCCCTTGCTCATACGTTTCACGAGAAATAAGACCAACGTCCAGCTCAGGCAGGTTGACAACAGTTTCGTCACACAGGACGATGCCATAGACTCGGCCTTCCTCAAGAGCCATACCGACATCATCCTTGCCAACCCCAAGATTGTGGCATGGAACAAAGACTCTACGAATGTGGTTTTCGACATGACTTCGTTCTTCGTGTCTGACAACAAGAAGATGCCGGTCTTCGACAACAACTCGGCCTATTCGTCGGGTTACAGCCGTACCACGAGCTTCAGGAGCGACTGCTCTTATCTTTCTGGCATAAAGGCTTTTTCCGACAATGTCTCCGTCAAAAGTGTGCTCTCTTATACATTCTCGCTGACGAAAAGTGGCAATCAGGTGGTGAAAGACCGGCCGTTCACGGCAGAGGTCACGCGCTCCATCATGTTGCTTAAGGACAAGCCGTATAAGCCCCGGATGGCCGACTACCGCATAGGCTATTTCTTCACGGAGCGGCAGCAGCTCAACCCTTCTCCACAGACATCCGTACCGGTGTATTACACTAACCGCTGGGACCTGCAGCCACGCGATACGGCGGCATGGCTGCGAGGCGAGGTGGTGGAAGTGACGAAACCTGTCGTCTTCTACATCGACAACACTTTCCCCGAGAAGTGGAGGCCGACCATCAAGGAGGCGGTCAACCAGTGGTCGGAAGTCTTCGAGAGTGAGTGCCGGTTGAAGAATGCCGTCGTTGCCAAAGACTTCCCGACAGACGATCCGGAGTTCGACCCCGACAATATCAAGTACAACTGCATACGCTATGCGCCGATCAGCATCAGAAACGCCATGGGACCCTCGTGGGTGGACCCGCGCTCAGGCGAGATACTCATGGCATCGGTCTATGTCTATCATGACTTCATCAAGCTCATCCGCGACTGGCTTTTCGTGCAGACGGCGGCTGCCGACCCTGACGTGCGCACCGATGAGATTCCTGACACGGTCATGAACGACGCCATACGCTATGTCATCGGCCATGAGGTCGGTCACTGCCTTGGGCTGATGCATAATATGGGCGCGTCCAACAATGTGCCTGTTGACAGCCTGCGCAGTCCTGCCTACACGCAGAAATACGGCACCACTCCCTCCATCATGGATTATGCGCGCTTCAACTATGTGGCACAGCCTGGCGACAAGGAGCGTGGCGTGAGGCTCACGCCTCCGCGTTTCGGTGTTTACGACCGTTATGCTATTAAGTGGGGATATACGCCCGTGTTCGGCAAGACCGCAGACGAAGAGGCCAGATATATGGAGAAGTGGATTACCGACTCGCTGCGTAAGAGTCCGCTCTACCGTTACGGCAAGCAGCAGTTTGCCATACCTTTCCCCGACCCGCGGTCGATGAATGAAGACCTTGGCGACGATGCTGTAAAGGCCACAAAATATGGCATAAAAAACCTGAAATATATCATGGGGCACATGGATGCATGGCTCGACGCCAAAGACAAGGACATGAGTTATCGCTCGGAGCTGCTCCAGCAGATTATTCAGCAATATGCTTTGTACACCATTCATGTGGCAAGCAATGTCAGCGGCTATTACCTGAACGAGACCAAGGACGGTGACGGCCAGACGCATCTGCGAGGCCTGGACAAGGCAAGGCAGGAGGCGTCGCTCCGATACCTCTTTACGATGTATAAGGACTTGGACTGGATGGACAATAAGGCGCTGCTCAGCAAGATGACATTGTCCGGTTCGCCTGCCACGACCATGCGCAAGTATGTGTCCAGATTCATCATCTCGGCACCGTTGGACGTGTCATGCTACAATGGCATAGACAAGAAGAGCCTTCAGCCGGATGAGGCTTTGGATATGGTATTCGATTTCGTTTGGGAGCCGACCGTCAAGGGACGCTCACTGACCGAATGGGAGCGTACGCTGCAAGAGACCTACGTAGGCAATCTGCTGCTGAACAGTGGCTTCAAAGTGCCAAAGGGCTTTGGGGCAGCGGCGTTGAGCGGCAGTACTGACATCGACAGGTCTTTGCTCAATGCGTGCAGTCCTTTCTCTGTAGGAGGCTTCGAGCAGATTCCGCGCTCAATATTCAACAGTCCGTCCCTGACACAGGCCGACATGTATGCCTTGCTGCAAAAAGCCCGCAGACTCATCCTGGCGAAGCGTAATACGGGCAATGGCGACACAAAGGCGCACTATACCTATCTCTTGCGCGTAATTGAAAACCAGACAAAGTGAAATGGAGGTGATCAGAGCTATGAAGACAAAAATGATTTTAGTGGTGTTCCTGCTGTTGCTTATACTCCCCTTGTCAGCGCCGGCAAAGAAAAAGAGCAAAGCAAAGGACAGTGTCAGCACCGCTGCCGTGACAGTGAGCTATCCGTGGTCAAAAGTTTTCAAGGATACCAAAAAGCCGCTTGTGAAAGCCATTCACAGCGACCTGTCGCTTTATCTGTACGACGGTAAGGTCTATATGGAGGTGCCGGTGCGCAATTTCGGCCGTGAATACTTGCTTTCCTCTACCGTGACCCGCTCCAGCGAGCCTGTGCTGAACGGCATACAGGCCAATGCCCAGCAGATATTTCTTCTTAACCGTGTTGACTCCAGTGTGGTGTTCTCCCGTCCGCGGCCTTACTACCGCGTCAGCTCCTCAGACAGTACGGTGGCGAGGGGACTGGAGCTGGCAAACCGCATGGCTGTGTTCCGCAAGGAAAAGATTGAGGCATGGAGCAGCGACTCCTCTAAGGTGCTGTTCGAGACAAGTTCCTTTTTGAGTGCGGCCAACCCCGACATCTTCGACATCAAGGGCAGTTCATATGGTGAAGGCATTGCCATTGCTTCTTGCAGTCTGAAAAGCAACCTTGGCTTTTTTGAGAGCGTGAGAGCGTTCAGACGTTGCGTGTGTCTTTCACAGTCGGTTACGGGCAAGCTCTCGCTGAGTGCGGGAATAGGCATAATAGCCGATGCTCCCGACCTTCAGGCCTCCGTACAGACCTTGATAGCGCTTCTGCCCGATGCCGGCCACGCCATGATTCCCCGTGAGGCCGACGGCAGTGTGGGAACCGGCTATGTGAAATATACTGACTACCGTGACGTCAACAATGTGCATGACGGATATTATGCGACGCGACGGCGGTTCGCCGCAGGCGACAGCATCGTGTTCTATGTTGACACGCTGATGCCTGAGACATGGCTCGCCGCAGTGCAGAGAGCGGCCGACGGATGGAACGGGGCGTTTGAGCGGAACGGGCTCGGAAAGCCTGTCGTCCTCAAGCCTTATCCTAAAGACAGCGTTTTCAGTGCTGCCGATCCTATGACGGACATCATCTCCTATGCCAACAATTCTTCATCGGCTGTGACGTTGAGCATGCCTGTTGACTACCGCACGGGAGAGATCCTTGGCTCGCATATCTCCGTGCCGCGCTCACTGGCTGACAACGTGCGGCGCTATGGCGTGTGCAAGATGGCCGAGGTGGACAGCAGGTACCGCCAGTTCGACCTGCCCGACGACCTGCTGTGTGAAATTCTGCAGGCTTACATGCTCAAGGCTTTTGGCAGGGTGCTGGGCTTGAGCAATAACCTTGCCGGCTCTGCAGCCTATAGTCCTGAGCAGCTTCGTGATCCGTCCTTCACTCAGAAATACGGCATCTCCGCCTCGGTGATGGACAATCAGATTTACAATTATGTGGCAATGCCCGGTGACAGGGAAAAAGGCGTGGTGCTGACCCCCCGAAAGCCGGGGGTATGTGATGAGTTCGTCATAAAATATCTTTATGCCCCGGCCAAAGACGACAGTACGCTCAAGGCTTGGGTTGCGGAGCATTATGGCGACCCCCGCTATTTTTATGGCAAGCCAAGCATAAGGCACGCCCTCGATCCCCGCTGCCAGAGCTTCGACTTGGGTAATGACCCGTTTACGGCCGCTGGCAATATGCTGCACCATTACAAGTACTTTGTCAAAAACGCGCCGTCGTGGTACAACTATGATAAGCTGCCGCAGAACTACCGCTTGCTCTTCCCCGAGTTTGTCATTGTTGACCTGAACTCGCTCATCCACACGCTTACGCCCTATGTCGGCGGCGTCTGTCAGAACGAGTACCAGCCCGGCAGCAGTGTGCCGGTGACGAAGGCTGTGCCGGAAGCACTTCAGCGCAAGGCCGTCAGGGAAATATTCCGCCTGTTCCGCGATTTGTCGTGGCTCGATGCCAATCCTGAGTTCTACCAGAACTCAAGTCCTGCAGGCGAGGTGGGCAAGTGGGCTAACAGGCAGAACCTGCTGCTCATTCCCTTGCTGACAAACCGTATCAAGTATATGGATGAAAGCATTCACCACAGCAGCGACCCATATACCCAGGCTGACCTGCTGCGTGACATAAGTGCCAACGTATTTGCCCCGGTGATTGCCGGCCGGAAGCCGTCCGGCGACGACATCAGGAACATCAACGCGTACGTGGCTTTTCTTGCAAATGTGAGTCCTGCAGTATCGGCTTTGTCAAAAGACAAGCCAGAGGCTGCCGCGCTGAACGGCGGGGTAGAGCCTACAAGGGAAATAGACTATTATCAGCAGACCAACCTTGGTCCTGTCATTCTGAAAGAGATGGAGAAAGTAAGAGGCTTGCTGCTCAAGGCAAAATCTCTTGCCCAGGGCATGGACAAGGACAGACTGCAGTTCTCAATAAGAACAGTGGACAAGGTGCTGAACGTAGACCGTTAGGACTCAACCGTAATACGTCTTAGTCCCAGTTCTTTCCATGAGAGATTTCCAATCGGTTTGACTTCACCTTGCGGAACATCCAGGTGAAGTTGACCGTGAAGTAGGAGCCATAGTCCTCTTGGGTCTGGTACGACACGTAGTTGTCACGATACAATGTTTTCTGGTTCTTTCTTGAATGCAGCAGGTCGAAGACCGAAAGGCTCAGTTCTGCCTTGCGCCTGAAGATGTTGGCGCCGAGATAAAGATTTACGATGTGCTCGTGCGTCGTGGGAATGGCCTTCCCATAGCGGCGCAGGCGGTAGTCGTAGCTGGCATTGGCAAAGAAATATTTCCACAGGGGACGGTACGAGGCGTCCAAATGGCCGGATAACGCTGAGTTCCATGTGCTGAATGCTTTCTCTGATGAACTGTTGTTGTCGTAGCTGTAGGCCAGTCTCGTGTTGAGCCTTAGTTTCTTCACGGCGCTTGTGTTGAAGCCAAGTGTAGCGGAGAAGTGGTCAAGTGCCGACGCATTCCTTTCATTGTTGTAATAATACGGTGTACGGCTGTGCCGGTAATCACAGGAAAGATGCAGCAGGGATTTGATCTTGATAAAGGGCTTGTCATAACTGATGTCAGTGCTTACATTCCATACCCCGTTAACATTTCCGTAAGTGTTTAGCGTACTGCTCTCTGCGGCGGTATAGTGCCATTGTGGAAGGAATGTGCTGTTGGCAAAGTAGATGGACTTGTTGACGATAGCGTTCTGAACAGCGCCGAAGCTGACTTGGCCGTCCATCATTTGCCCATATTCGTCAAAATGATATTGTAGCCTAAATTGCAGCTTATGCGCTGTGGATGCTTTCAGACCTGGGTTGCCGCTTGTAAGGAAATAGGGATTGCTGTTGTTCAGCAAGGGGCGCAGTTGCGAATAGGTCGGCACGTTGCTTTCCAATGTGTATTGTAATTCACACTGCTGGATTTTTTCAGTGATAAAATCGTATGTCAGCGCTGCTGATCCGACAAGTGCATTGTAGCTCTTGCTGAAATCATACCGGTTCCATTTGATGTCTTTGTCGTTGACCTTTGTGTTTTGCCAGCCGACATCAAATATGAGGTGGTTTAACCAGATGCTCAGTTTCGGAGTTTGCACGGTCTGGTGACTTTTATACGACCATGTGTTGACGGTGTCGTTCAACAACGTGACCATATCGGTGCCGTCCTGCCTGTTCTTTGTCCAGTTCCAATTGATGTCATAGCCTAACGAGATGCTGCTAAGAGGCGTGAAGTTGTAGGCAATGTTTGCGCCTGCGCTGGTGCCATAATCCTTTGTATGGCTCTTGATGACCGTGTTCTCCCTTGTGCCATTGATGATGTTTTCTCTTTCAGAGCTGTTGTCAGACTTGCTGATGCTGGCACCCCAGTCCGCCGACAGCGTCCAGTTGCCTTTCAGGATTGACCAAATAGCCGTCAGTCTGTTCTCATTGACCGTGCCGTAATCATGATTCGTGAGGGAACTCTTGATGGCTTTACCGTCGGTCGTGTTTGTCATCTCAGACTGGTTGAAGTTCCGTTTGTGCTGATTGCTAAAGTTGTAATCAATGGCTATGCGTCCGGCTTTTGGGGTCGTCAGGTCAAATTTCACGTATGCGGCATGCCTGTTGTCTTGAACCATGCTGTTGTTGGTGCTTTCGAGCGTGCGCTCAGAGAAGGAGGAGGACGGGTAGTATCGCTGCCTCTGGTTGGCATAAACCTCTGTAGTGTTGTGGGTAAAGTCGTAACCGCCTTTCAGGAACCCCTTGTTAAGCCCGGTCTTGTCTTTCCCGCTTTTGCTGTCGAGATTTCGCTCGACATCCACACCGGCGAGACTCACAACTCCATAGTTTGGCAATGAATTTTGTTTATGGGAGAGAAAAAGCGCGGGGATGGTTGACTTTCGGGCAAGATTGTTGTTCATGAGAGATACCTCTGCCAGCCACTGGTCGGAGAAGAAGTTGAAATTGCCGCCTTCGAAGTGTCTGACGTCATGATGGGTGCTGTGGCTTTTCTCAGTATTGCCGCCCACGCCCGCGAGAACATTGAAGTCGGTGGAATTAAATATCGGTTCTTTGGTGCGTATGTCCATCACCATCCGCCGGTTGCGCTTGTCGCCTTTCCGCTGGTTCTCGCGGTCTTCTTCGTAGGCGTTGATATTGACGACATCAGTGGCCGACACGTGGTCCACGGCATTCATGGGATTGGTGCCGAATGTCTTGTTGCCGTTGACATAGGTTCTCTCCACGTTCTTTCCATGGATACTGACATTGTTGGCCGACACCTCCACACCGGGCATCTGTTCCAGAATTTGCCTTACATTGTCGTTCTCATAAATGGTCACCGCCTGCGGGTTAAACCGTATGGTGTCGCCGCGCATGACCATAGCGGGGGCATGCCCTTTTACCACAACGCCTTTCAAGTTAATCACTTTCTGGCCAATCTCTTCATAAATCCTCGTCACGGAGTCTTTCTTGACTGTTGCCTCCTTTATAACCTCAATAAAGCCGGGCGACTTTGCATAGACAGTTACTTTGCCGACAGGTACGCGTGAGAAGAAAAAAACAGAGTTGTTAATATGGTCTGGAACCATGGTGTCCTTTCCGGCAACGAGCTTTACGGATATGGGATCATCATAGGTCATGCTGCCAATGCGGTAGATAGATACTGCCACTTTCCCATGTTCTTTTGACGGGATAGAGTCCTGCTCCCCGTCAATCCCTTTCGCCCCTGCACTGAGCCAGGGAAGCATTGCCGAAAACAACAACAACAATGATTTAAGCATTAGCGATAAAGCAAATAAAAAAAGACGTACTCAATAAAAAAGGTTCTCTCATAGTCTTTTCGTTTAGTGTTACATGCTTGCAAAAATAAGATATTGTTTTTAGATATGCAACGAATATTGCCATTTTTTATCTAAATAGAAAGGAAAAGCCGTAATTGGCCAAGAAAGATGCAATCTCACAAATTCTTCGCCTGTACGGAAGGGTGTTTTTACCGTCACATGAGGCTTTGGACAGTCCGCATAAGCGTTAACGACACTGCCGAATGGGGCAAACGATGTTTCCGAATGGCCGTACCGCCGAACTGTGGTGGCCGCTTCAATGAATTGTGGCGACCGCTTCATTGAACTGTGGCGGCCGCTTCATTGAACTGTGGCGCTCGCCACAGTTTCCCGTTCAACCCATTTCGCATTGGCGTATCCCCGACGGGGACACGTCATCCTGGGCATCTTTATTCGTTTGGTCAAAATATCTGGCTAAAAGTTGCGGGTTTCAATTGTTTTAATTAAATTTGCATCAAATTATAGTTATTATGAAGAAGTTTCTTTTAATATTCATTATATTTCTCGCATGCTCGATTAATGGTCTGGCGCAAGGGTATTATGGGGATGAAGCCTTGGATTATGCAGAGAAGCATGCGTGTCAGGATCTTACAGTTCATGTGGTTTCCAAAGAAACAGACTCCATTCCTGATCTTTCTTTTTACCTTGTTCACAACGACAATGCTTTTGTGCCGACCTTGGATACGGTTACGATTAATACAAAGCCGCGTACTAAGCCCTTTACGCTTTTGGGAAGTATTAAAAGGAAAGGAAATGTTTTATTCTTCAAAACCATTATTTATGGGCAATATGAGCTTCATCTTTTTGTAGGACATAAGGAATATATCAGGAAATTTTATTTGTCAGTAAAGGAACCGTTACAAATTACCATCAAGGTTGACGAGAAATAGCAAGACTTTATTCGGTGTGCGATTAAGCCCGCGTGTATTCTTGTGTATGCTTATTATTTTGTGGGCATGCAGGGGCAGCGCACAGGATATTTTCCCGAAAGGGTCATTGTCCGTATTCGTCATTAACTCAAACAACGACTCCATCAGAAATGTCAGCGTAAGGCTTCTGTCGGGTCCACAATCAATCTTTCCCGACTCTGTCTCCGGTAACGAGCATGTATTCCGCAGGCTTGGTGCCGGCTATTATATGCTCGTCGTTTCTGCCGACGGTTATGAGACCGTGAAGGATACCGTTGATATTCTTCAAGAAAGGCACACGGTGAAGGTGGCACAGCTCTCCAACCATGCCATCCAGCTCAAGACGGTCATCGTGAAGGGACATCAGCCGGCTTTGGTGTATAAGGGCGATACCATTGTCTTTAATCCGGGCGCAGTAAATATCGAGGAAGGCGATGCCGTAAGAGAAATCCTCGAACAGATGCCGGGAGTGGACATACAGACGAGAAAGGTGAGTGTGCAAGGGAAGAATATCGAGAAAACCTATGTTGACGGCAAACGCATCTTCGGAGACAATCCCATGACAGCCATCGACCATGTCGCGGCCAACGATGTGGTGAACATTAGGATGTATGAAGAAGAAAACAAGGAAGAGCAACGGCGCGGGGAAGCAAAGCGCAGGAGGTGGGTGTTCAATATCATCACCAAGAGCAAAATGATCAACTCGCGTGACGGCTCGCTCGTAGCCGGACTGGGGAAGACGCTCGGGACCCGGCAAGGCAATGAACATCAACTGAGAGGAGTGGCCGGAGGCATCTTCAACTTCTTCTCGGAAGACTTGCTGCTCAATGCCAATCTCATGCATAACAACATCAATATACCTTCCAACTCCACACGGTTGCTCTTTCAAACGAGGAATGTCAATCCCACCTATGGAGAAAACAGTTGTGCGACAGTCCAGGTGTTAAAGACGCAGCCTAAAGAGAAATTCGGAATCTACCGCCTCGACTTCAAGTACGGCTATCTGCGGAAAGCGACAGAACAGGGCAGTACGCTTATGCGCGATTTTAATCCTACAGCCGCTTTCCGGTCGAGAAGCTATACCAGTTATACAGATGGCTTCAGTCAGGACAATAGCCACAAGGCTTCGCTATACCTCACGGCGAGCATTGACAGTGTCAACGAGCTGAACCTCATGGTGGATGGTGTCGCCGACAACAATCACACGGTGAACCTGCAGAAACAAACGGATGTCGTTGACGAGGCCGCGACAAAAAACAACACAACAATCCGTAACCGAACCGCAGGAGGTAACCTGTCGGTAATGATGTCTTATTATTACCACCTTAAGCAAGTTCCGCTGACTGGTGTCATTGAGGCAAAATTCACGCACGACAGCCATAACAATTCCGGTAACAGACTGTCGGAGGGTGTCTTGAACAACAATCTGCTGTTATCTGGAAAACATCGGACAGACACATGGGAGACATCTGCCTCGACAGGCAGCCTCATTGGAAAGAAGGGAATGCCATGGGTTGGAGAGTGGGAAGTGGCATACAAATTCAGCCACTCCTCGGAAGCATTAGGCCGTGAGGGAATTGATGAGGGTACGGGAGTGATGGACTCGCTCAACAACTATCTCTACCATTCACACCTCGCCACACACTCACCGTCTTTCTCCCTCGGTGTCGCTCATGGCATGGATGTCTCTCATATCATCGTGTCATGGAACCGCAATATCCTAAAAAACACAAAGGTGGAACTTAACCGCCCCCTGCAATATGAATTCAGCAACTGGAGCGTCAACTGGACAAACAAACTGTATAAGTTCAACTCAAGACTGATAACAGAGCTCAACTATGTAGTGTCGTCAAAGCTGCCTGAGCTGCAGCAACTGTTCCAGGAGACCAACAATGTAAACCCTCTGTATGTGGTTAGCGGCAACCCCAATCTGCGTCAGACCATCAACCACGAGATTACTTTCAAGAACGAGATACGCCTCAGCAGGAAAGGGCTGGTGCTGACGATAAACGCTCTGTATGAGAATCATGACGGGCAAATTGTTGCAAGGGAATGGTATTTTGACAATGACAGCTACATGCCCGAGTTCAACTATCTTGCACCGGCACACACAACGTTGAGCAGTTATGCCAACGTCAGCGGCTCATGGTCCCTCAGGACGGAGGGTATGCTTGAGATTCCACTGACGAGCCTGCGCTCGTCTATAAGAGTTTATGCCAACAATGACAGGCTTAGAGAACCTTACTACTACAACAGCGTGCGTGACGCGGCGAGGATAAGCAACGTATATGGCGGACTGATACTTCGCACGAGCCTGTTGCCGCATTCTTATATCACGATGCAGCCGAGCATTGGCTACCGCAAGGCGTCATCGGTGAAAAGCAATTACAACAGTGAAATTCTGACGACTGGGGTAAAATTGAACATTCAGCTTAAGCGCTTCCTCAAATACTTCTTCCTGAATGCGTCATACCAACTTAACTGTATGGATTACAAGACCTTGGACAAGACCGACAACGAAAATGTTGTCAATCTCTATCTTGGCGCAAAACTGTTCAGAAGCCGGGGTGAAATCAACTTTACAGCATACGACCTGCTCAACTCCTACGCAGCCCGGAGATCGACAATGACGGAAAACTATACCCAGCGGACGGAACAATTCAATTACGGACGGTTCTTCTGCGTCAACTTTGTATGGAATTTCCGAAAAGTAAAGGTCCCGCGTCTTGATTCCGGACGTGGCATAGCATGGTAAATCATGCGGAGCGTCATATTTTTCTATGTTATAATGCGATATAAAAATGTTTTTTATTAATTTTGTATCGTGATATTATAAGGAAGCGTCTACAGGATTTCATTGAGGAAGATTGATATTTCCGTCATCAACCGGTGGAACAACAACTCTTTTAAGTTGCTCTACGAGGGTTATTACCGTTCCCTTGCCTTGCTTGCCGGCGACATAACGCAGTCGGCAAGCGTTGCGGAGGATTTGGTAGAGGAGGTGTTTGTCAGTCTTCTTCGCAAGCGTGTCAATTTTGCATCCCAGCAGGCGCTGACTTGCTATCTGTACAATGCCGTACGCAACAGAGCCATCAATTACGTGCGGAATAACAACAACAGCGGAATAGATGTGGAGCTCTTGGAGGAGGAGTTCACGCCTTATGCCATCACAGACGATGCTGATACTTTCGACGCCGAGAGGATATTGACAAAAATCATGTCAGAGATTGACAAGATGCCTAAGCGGCAGCGCGAGATTTTTCTCATGGTCATGGAAGGACGCAAGAACGCGGAGATCGCGCATGCCATGAATATCTCGGAGGCAACGGTCAAGACACAAAAAATGCGGGCCATGAAGCGCCTTCACGACAGGTTCAAAGTCAATATCCTGCCTTTGCTTTTCTTTGGCATTTAGTACCGGCTGCCTTTGCTACAATAAAACCGCACACTCAGGCAAGGCGGAGAAGACAATAATGCCGATGCCGGGCCGGTCAAATAGGGATTAAAAAGAGCCGTAAGGGCGTCAGGCAAAAAAAAATAGGGCATCGGTCTTCTGTTATTGGCGAAAAATAATTAAGTTTGCATGCAGATTACAACCAATTATTCAGTCAGCATCATGCATACCCAGTCATACCGTTATCTCATGCTTGTCCTCGTTTTGTCGCTCTTTGCCGCCACGTCGTGGGGCGCCGGCCGGCAATCCCACTCCAAACGGCCGAAGGTGGCCCTCGTCCTGGGCGGAGGAGGCGCAAAGGGCGCTGCCGAGGTGGGCGTGCTGAAAGTTATCGAACAGGTGGGCGTGCCCGTTGATTACATCGTCGGCACAAGCATCGGCTCCATCATCGGCGGTCTGTATTCCATCGGCTACCGCGCCGACGACCTCGACTCTCTCTTCACCCATCAGAACTGGCTTGAGCTGTTCAACGACGCGCGCGTCCACAACCAGGGCAAGCTCAGCAACATCCGCGGCCACGGACTGATGAAGGGGCGCGGCATCATCCAGTTTCTCGACACGCTCATCGCGCGGAAGACGGATGCCGTCAGCGTCGCGGGCTATCCCGACTCAATCGACTTCAACCGCCTGCCCATTCCTTACCGTGCCGTGGCCTGCGACATCAAGACGGGCAACGCCGCCGTCCTGGGCGACGGCAACCTCACCTTTGCCATGCGCTCAAGCATGGCCATCCCGGGGATGTTCAAGCCCGTCCGCCGCGACTCCCTGCTCATGCTCGACGGTGGTCTGGTCAATAACCTGCCGGTCGACGTGGCGCGCGCCATGGGGGCCGACTATGTCATCGCCATCGACCTGACGCAGAACAAACACCCTGACTATCAGCCGAAGACCATCCGTAAGTCGATGCCGAAGGTAGCCAAGTGGCTGCGCACGCGCCCCGATTTCGTCAACTACAACCGCAACCGCCAGGATGCCGACGTCTACATCAATCCCACGCTCAAGGGTTATAACGTGATGAGCTTCAACCAGGGTGACATCACCGACATGATTGTCCTCGGGTGGAAGGCCGCCTACGACCAGCGAGAGGAACTGGAGAAACTCAAAAGCCTCCCGGCTCCCTCCAAAAGAGGGGGAGGCTTTTAGTTGAAGATATCCTAATTTTCGTTGAACAATTATACGGCTAATGGGAAATTTGATTACCTTTGCGCCGTATAATTGACACATTATTAATAATAGACTAACAATAATGAAGAAGAACATCATTACCGCTGTGGCTCTGGCATGCCTCCTGGCAGCCCCCGTGGCTCAGGCCGCAGCCGCCAATGCAGGCGTTGAGATGACCGAACTGGCCACCCCCAAGAAGAAAACCACAAAGAAAAAGACAACTAAGAAGACTACTACCAAGAAGTCAACAACCAAGAAGTCGACTGCTACGACGACAGCAAAGGAAGACTCCTCGAAGACAGCGCAGACCGCCACGTCGACCTCATCATCGAGCACGGGTCTCGGTTCAGTGCTGGGTGGCATCCTCGGCGCCGCCACCGGTTCGTCGAGCAGTACCGCCGGCAGCATCCTCTCCGGACTGACCTCCATCTTCGACGCCAACAAGCAGGCTACGGCCAGCGACCTCGCAGGCACTTGGAACTACACCGAGCCAGCTGTGGTGTTCAGCAGCGAGAATGCCC
>Ga0256406_1002849_pt1 | contig 23147 bp, 14 predicted proteins | sample RumenRJG_03DNA_FD_185986 | JGI IMG/M metagenome (GOLD analysis project Ga0256406, IMG submission 185986) | Bovine rumen microbial communities from Lethbridge, Alberta, Canada - RJG_03 | ecosystem: Host-associated > Mammals > Digestive system > Stomach > Rumen | place: Canada: Alberta | collected... | reverse complement strand
ATATACCTTTGTCTGACAACACTATACATGAAAAGAGAGAGGGTTGGCACGCACCAAACCTCTCTCAAGTTACTACGATATTGATATTGGTTTATTGAGGGTCATCAAGACCCAACTGAACAGTTACTTAATATTTAACTAATCATATACACGTTTACGAGCGTGCAGGCAGATGTCTTTGCCTGAAATCATCAGGCACCTACGTCTGCAGTGCCTGTGCTTTTGTATTGTAAAAGCGGATGTAACACATGCTTTCTGTCTTCGACATGATCACATCAGCCATTTGCATTTTTCCCTGATTTTCTGACGATCGTTATGAGTATTGAGGTACGGAAAAAACTGAAATCCAGAGAGGGTGCTTCTCTGATGGCAGCACTCCTTCTGTTTCTGATCTGCGCCACAGTCGGATCTGTGATACTTGCAGCGGCAGCCAGCAGCAGGGGTAGAACATCCTCACCCGATACGGATGCCAATCGGCAGCGATACTCCCTGGAGTCGGCTTCCAGGGTGATTATAAATGATATTCTCGGAGATACTGCGGCAGCAGATTATCAGGGCCTTACGGTTGGCATCAATCAGACTTGGTATGTCCATCTTTCTTCCGCGGATTATGCAACGAAGCAGCAAAATAAGGCAACAACCCTGGATTCCAGCTATGTTTCAACAGAATCCGATCTGACATCAGCAGTACTGTATGACTCGGACAGCTATATCAAGAACCCCCCGACTCAGGTGAGCTATGGGGATTTTGTCATGATGGTTGACCAGGATGCTGCAACCGGAAAAGACAAGTATCCGACATATTCGCAACTGAGTGAAAGTGGCTCTGCTGCGGATGAGAAATATGCCTGGGATTTGGGAGCGGATAATGCTGCAGCCAACGTGAGCTGGACAAAGACGATCAACGGGAAAACGTACGCGGCGTACAGAAATACGTTGTTGACAAGTACAGATCAGTCCCTGCAGGATACCCTGTGCCTGATGGAAGATGAGGTCTTCCGGCATTACTGGTATGCGATTAACAATACGACGCAGGAGAAGGTTCAGAGTATCCAGAAGACGACATATACAGTTTCTACTTCGCTGACCCAACAGTTGGATCCGTTAAAGAGTGCGCCCTCCGGCAACTGGACCTTGATAACCGGCAGAATGGACAGCACCTATTCGGTCGGTACAGATGAGAAGAATCCTATTGAGATTGATCCGCCTGCAGCAGTAGATGGCATTGATACCAAAATGTATCCTGTCTATGCGCAGGTTTCACTGGATCGGGACGGTGTACTGACGATTCATCTGTACTGTGGAAGCGACGATGGTACAACGGATACTACAAGAAGCGTAATGCAGGATCCAAAGAGTGCGTCGTCTTCTCTCTATCTGGTATTTGAGCCGGAAGGGGACGGACCGACACTCAAGTACACGACAACATCCAACAATCTGACGACCGATACTCATGATTCTATCTATGTTCAGACATCTGCCGGAATCACGCAGGCTGCCGGGAGCACAGACGATCTCAGAAATTTATATGACAGGCAGGACGTTATTCTTCACATTACAAAAGATCAGCAGCCGGATACTGAGAGCGACACTGCAGGATCAGACGGCGACAGTTCCGGATTACATCAGTACACCTATGACGTATATACAAAGGTGACACCGAAACAGACTCTGACCAGTGAGAAGCGCAGCTGGGATTACAGCGTGACTTGGAAAAACGTCAGCATTTCGACAACAGCACCGTCTGCAGAGTAGGACAGCATGAGAAAACACAGTGTATCAAAAAACAGAATACTGTCGAGGAGAGGAGAATCCCTGACCGAGACGCTCGTCTCGGTTCTGGTAATTGCTTTGGCACTCCTTCTTCTGGTCTCTATGGTGACGGCATCGAAAAATCTGATTGAAAAGTCGGAGACGACGTTCACTAATAATTATGTCGCCAAGAATCAGGCAGAAGAAGGAAGTACAGGCAGCACGAAGAAATCCGACGGTACTGATTCCAGTACAGATACCATTTCGATTTCCGGCACTCTGCAGGGCAATGTGACTCAGAATACGAATGGGATCACAACTACAACGAGCGACGGAAATTTCAGTTATGCGCTGAATCACAAGGAATCGGTCAATGCGGTAGAGACAGATACCGGGATCTATACGTATGAGCCTGTAAAGTAAGAGCAGCTAAATGAAGAAAACAGGTTGTGAAAAACGGAATATGCGCGGCGCTTCACTTGCGGAAATGCTTGTGACAGTCCTGATTCTCTCCATTGCTATGGTTGCGGTCGCAGGAGGAGCTGCATCTTCAGTCAGGATCTACCGGCAGCTTCGGCAAAAGGCAAATGCACAGACCCTTCTTTCCACGCAGATCAATATTCTTTCCGGCTACCTGTATGACAGTAAAGTTGAAAAAAATGATCTTGAGACGTCGTCGGACAAACAAATCGTGAAGAGTATCTATGTGGAGAACAAGGGATACTATACATTTGTAAATATGACAGATCAAACCTCTGGTAAGTACGGCATTTACCAGAAGCAGGCAGATACAAGAGAAGGCCTTTCCAATATAAAGGACAGTGAGGCGACGCCGTCTGTTACCGGCGCATCGCAGCCACTGAAACTGTATGCAGACCTTCAGGATAATGCCATTTACTACAGCAACGGCTGTTACAACTTTACCGTGGAAGTCAGGTCGCAGGACGACACGACGAAGGTGATCGAGTCACAGGAAGTCTGGATTCGAAGTGAACTGATGCCGTGAGGTACAGGATATGAAGTGGGCTTCAAAAGACAATAATCGAACAGGGAAGGGATTTACGCTGGCAGAACTGCTGATGACGGTTGCAATCATCGGCATTCTGGCAGCTTTTGGTTTTGTGGCAGTCGTACAGCATCAGCGGTCACTGAAGCTGACGGAAATGGACAATGCGGCACGTGAGATCTTTGTGGCAGCGCAGAACCATCTGAGCGAAAGCAAGAGTTCCGGTGACTGGGGCAAAATTTACAGTCAGTATAAGGATCAGACAATTTCGGATTCGGTTACCACTTTGTACCTTGGCAGTATTTTTGATCAGACCCAGGATAAAACTTTCACGGTGGAAGAGTCGGACAACACCTCAAAACATGACTGGCGCAGCATCACGGTTACGCCGCAGGATGTGGTGGACCTCAGGAAAAATACGGCACTGGGAGTCATGCTGCCGGCGGGAGCTACGGATGAAACTCTGCTTTCCGGCGGCTGCTATGTGGTTGAGTATGATGCTTTGACTGCTACGGTCTATGGCGTCTTCTACACGGATAAGACACAGGCTGGCGTGGATGAGAGCGATATTAACACAATTGACAGTGCAGCCGGCGGAAGGCAGGATGGCACCGGTAATCGCAAGCAGTATCACAAGAGCGTAAACGGTACCAGCTATACCTATGCCATCGGCTATTACGGCGGCGCAAGCGCTACTGATACCACAATCAGTAAGACAACCGTAAAGTTCACCGTTCAGAAGCCGACTCTTCAGCTGCTGAATGAGGAACGGCTTCTGCTGGTTGTACAGGATCCAAATACAACGGATTTGAGGAACCAGTCAACAGAGCTGAAAGGTGCAAGTTACAGTTATCAGCTGACCTTGACGGTGCATGATTCGGACGGTCACCAGATGGACATCAGCAGTGCTGTGCCATCCTATACAACGGGCGATGGGAAGACGGTTTATATCCTGGACAGCGTTGCAGATAAAGATCAGGCACATTTTGTGAAGCTGTTTCATTCGGCAGATGGAACAGGTCTGACTCCCGGAAGCAATATCTATGTAACTGCTGACGCAACGGTTACCTGGAATGACAATACGGACAGTACAGCCAGTGCATCCGCACAAGCCACTTCGGAAACACATAACAGTCTGTTTGCAGATGGCTCCGGTTCAGATGCGGGTGCTCTCATTGAAAACGGACGTCACCTGCAGAATCTTTCGACGTCTGTCTCCGGTGTGACAGATGCCTATGCAAAGGCACACCTGAAAAAAGATATCGCATGGAATACAGGTGACAGCAGCGCGGAATCTTTCATCAAAGGCCTGAAGACCGAGGAGAATACCTATTCTATTTCGACAAAGACTTCGACGCTTGACTTCCGCAGCATCTACAATACGTCTCTGACATCATTTGAAGGGACAAAGGTAACAACGGAAGGTACGGACGGAACGACAGCATCATATACGCTATCTTCCTTTACGGTAAAAGAAGATACGGGTAATGATGGCGATGCCGTGGACGCCGGTCTCTTCAGCAAGGCAGTTGCGGACTTTACCGTACAGAACCTGACCCTGAATTCGTTTACAGTTACCGCTGCTAAAGATGGCAGTGCGGGTGCACTGCTTGGCAGTTATCAGCCGGGGACAGCATCGTCGCGGCTCACCGTGCAGAATGTCCTTGTTCAGAATTCGAACGTCGGAAAGGAGATCAGTCAGAGCTCCAGTGCGGATGCGAATGCGGCATCCGGAATGCTCGCCGGCAGTGTTAAAGCCGGGATTGTGAATCTGAAAGACTGCAAGGTCCAGGGCACCATTGCCGTATATGGTACGGATGCAGGCGGACTTGTCGGATCTGAAAAAGCAGAAAGTGTTACTTTGCAGAACTGCAGTGTCGGGGAGAAAACCGGGACTGAGAAGATGACCGTATCTTCTGCATCGGCATCGGGTGGTCTGATCGGCAGACATTCCGGCGGAAGCCTTCTGATCAGTGGCAGCAATGTACAGGCGAAGAAAATTGATGTAACGGCATTTTCCGGGCAGGGAGCAGCGGGCGGACTCATTGGAGCAACCAAGGCGGCCAAGGCCGATCAGGGTAAAACGGCTGACCTTATTGACTCGCTGAATATTACAGGGTCATCGGTTGAAGCCGGTAATATCTCTGTAACGGCCGGCCGGCATGCAGGCGGTGCGATCGGGCAGTACAATCTCTCAAATGTTGCACTGAAGAATAATGCCAACAAGAAAAATGCCACACTGACTCTCAGCCAGGTAGAAGTAAAAGCTGACACCGAACTTACTGTCAGTTCTGCCGGAACCGGAACTGCGGCACAGGATACCTACACTGCCGGCGGTCTGATCGGAGAATTGAAGGATTCGATCACTGCGACACTGGCACAATGCAATGTTACTGCACCGACGGTAAAGGTTTCTGCAACTGATATCTCGGGACAGAGCAGCGAAAATACCCAGGTTGTAGCTTCCGGTGGAATAATCGGGCAGATTTATCTTTCGGGAAACTGTGCGCCTGATACGGGATCACAGGCACTGAATATCCAGGTAGTGAATTCTGATGTGACAGCATCAACGTCAGCCGAAATCTCTGCCAAGACAAGTAACACGTGGATGAACAGCGCGGCTGGCGGATATTTTGGAAATATAGTCCTGAATTCAGGGGAAAAGACAGCTCCCTGTATCAGCATCTCAAAAGCAGACGTCATTACTCCTGAATTATCTGTATTATCTGTGACGTGCAAAGATAATGCTGGTGACAAGGACAGCAATAAGAACAATGCCGGTGGGATGATTGGGTCAGTATATGCAGCCGATTTCTATGCCCACAGCGAAAACAGGGCCGGAATTCAGATCGCCGACAGTAATTTAACAACGAGCGGCAATAATAATTCATTTACTGTGTCAGCGGACGATGATGCCGGTGGCTTTATCGGCCTGTCCTCGGAACGCACTGATTTCTCGGTTGCTTCCTGCAAACTTGACGTTTCGAACAGTGCGGTTGTCACTTCAACATCAGGGAATGCGGGCGGTCTTGCAGGATCATGTGCAGGAGCAGACAAAGAGAAGTCTCTTACGGACACGATCAGCGAATACTCGATCAGCGCGGACGTATTCAATGTAACAGCCGGGCAGAATGCCGGCGGTCTGATCGGATCCTTTAACAATCGCGGCAATTTGGCACTGAAACTTTCGGATTCAACGGTTCAGGCTGAAAATCTTACTGTTGCCGGAACAAATGATGCGGGCGGAATTGCCGGCAGCCTGGAAAATCAAAGAGAGGATCAGACTGCTGTCAGCGTCACAAATTGCAATGTCAATGGCGGCGCGAAGGGACTGGTGCATTCCGCGAGAGGCAATGCAGGCGGTTTTATTGGCAGTGCATCAAACAGCAGTTTTACAGATTGCTATACCACACTTCTTGTTGATACGGATTCGAAAGATAAGAAATATGCAGCAGGCGGTTTTGGCGGTTCACTGAATAATGTGACAGTCAATAGCTGCTATGCCGGTGGCAGAACGAAGGACGGAGTATACACCAAAGATGGAAAGGCCATCAGCAGCGGTTCGGTGGTGCTGACCTATGCACAAAATGTTTCCGGTCCGGTTGCGGGTGGCTTTGCAGGGATTACAGACGGGACAACTTCGATTCGCAACAGCTATTCAACCTGTTCCGTTTACTCAAGCGGCTCTTCTCAAAATGACTGTGCAGGTGGTTTTATCGGAAGCATATCCAGCAATAAGGACGAGCTCACAACCATTAACAACTGTTATTGTACCGGCCTTGTCACAACGGAGAACAGTAAGGCGGCGGCAGGATTATTCGCGGGTAAAGCGGGCCAGACATTTACCGGCAGTAATAATTACTGCCTGAAAGATCTGGAAGGCAATGCAGAAAATATTGTTGGAAGTGACGCTAAAAATACAGTATTAGCAACGACTGTTAGCCATGACAACACAGCTATAGCGGCAGTGGCATCAGACAGAGCGACAGCATACCCGTTCGACACTTCAGACTCGAATAAGACAGACAACAAATATCCATTCAAGGCGCTGGCCCAGCTGAGTACTACAGACAGTACGATATTGGAGCATTATGCTGACTGGCCGACACAGTTTAAGGAGGAAGACAGTAATCTTAAGACCCTGGATAGGGACGTTGCAATCCTGTATTACGAAGAGGTTCAGCATTCAGATGGGAAAAAGGAGTTCTACTATCATGGCTACAGGATGAACTTCAGTGAGAGTGCTACAGGGCAAACGGAAGAAGACCTGATAAAGAACAATAAGTTACAGGAGATCCAGACGAAGGATACTTTAACTTCGAGATACTCGGATCGTATGGCCATCATAAATGACAGTGATCCAAGTGTGAATAAAGGAAAGGGAGAGGAGTATGTCATTGAAAGCGGCTATGTCCTGATCTTCGATGATAACAGTACAACCGATCAAAACAGAGGATATGTATCTGGCGATCCTAGCCAAAGTAAAGCACACCTGTATGTAAATACCGGTGCCGGATCCGCTGTTGACCTGTTTGCAAATGGAAACGGCAATAGCGATATCGTTGCTTTCAATGATAAAAGTTATGAAAATAACACAAAGAGCCTTGCTGAGGAACTTGGATATAAGGATACAAAACTTTATTACATCAAACCTTCAGCGATGACGCAGTGGACCGGAGATCGACTGGAAAGTGCCTTTCTCCTTCAGTTTTCACCGGATACAAGTAAAACAGCTGCTCAATTTTATATTAACCCGTATTTATCTGATACTGTGAGCCCGACGCAGACAGCGATACAGACCGGCGGGTCGTATAATATCGACCTTCGCAGCGCATGGCAGATGATTCAGCTTTTCGCTAATAATACGACGGGATCCAAATATCTTCACAATGCTGGTCAGACTGTAAATGTCTATCAGACGATGGACATCAGCTTTGATAACAGCAAAATTGATTTCAGTGAGATGGGCGAGCCTGTTGATTATAAATCGCCGACCGTGGATTCCATGACGGGTAACTACTATGGCGAAAAGTATACACAAGTGGGAGATCAAATAAATCCGTCCACCCGGGTACATACACTGGCATACCTGACACAACCGATGTTTCAGGATCTTACAGATCATTCAAATGGAAACAAGCAGGGAGAACAGGCAATACCAGCACAGCTGGCTTTCTTACATATTCAGGACCTGAGATCAAATATTGTCGGAATAAATCACGGAAAAATCCACGATCTTGCAATCGACAACTCCAAAGTGGTTGGTGAACAGCCGACCGTCACAAACGTGATTGCGCAGGAGAATGCCAATGAAGCTGGCGCGCAAATTTACAATTGCCAGATTAAGAATATCACGACGAGCGGCGGGTGCGTTACCGGTAAGAATGAGGGATCGATTATAAGTGTGGACATTTCAGATTGTGAAATCGGAGGAAATGGTATCACAGATGAAACTTCAAACTCAGGAAACTGCCAGATTACAAGCTGCGCTATCAAAGATTCACACATAACCCAAAATGGTATCTGTGGCAATATGCAGACAACAGTAAGCAATTGTTCCATCAGAAATTCGAAAATTGATGCCAATGGTATTGCCGATACGATCTCGGGAGGAAACTTATCCAATACAAAACTGACGAATGTTACGATCGGAGGAGCAGGACTTACTAATCAGAACAGCGGAACGATTGACAGTTGCAACCTGGTGAATGCTCATATTGTAAAAGCGGGTGCTGTTAATACTAATACCGGCACCATAAAGAACTGCCACCTTTTTGCAGATGCATCCCTGTATCCGAATCCTAAAAGCCCATATTATAAATGTGCAGACTCAAGCAACGGCTATATGCTGACTACCGTTGGCCTTATTTACAACGAGAACTCTACAACAAGTGTCTATACAGAACCTGATAATAACGATTATTACAGCGCTGGATTTGTGCAGATCAACAAAGACAATGGCAACATTGTTGGCTGCTCCTTTACAGGCAGTGTATATGGAGAATATAAAACAGCAGGATTCTTTGGGGAAAGCAATGGACTGAAGAACTGTTATTCCAATGCTTATGTTTTTTGCGGTGACAAAGAGAATGCAATAGGCGCTGGATTTGGAATTAAAAAAACAGGAAATGGCAACATAGAGTATTGCCACAGTACAGGAAAAATAAAGGGCGGAGACCAAACGATACAGGCAGGATTTCTCTATTCAGACAAAGTGGATTGGACTATTGTGAAGTTCTGTTATTCTGCTATCTGGTTCATGAATCATAACCAAAAGGACGATGCGTTCTGCTGCGATAGTTGGGAAAATACTACGAACGCCTTTAACTATGACAATAGCAGCAAAACGAATGCTGTTCTGAAGGTGAATGATGCCTTTGTTTCAAAATTTACTGATGTTTTGTCGGTTTCCATGGAGGATCTGACAGTTGAAAATAATAACCAGTGGGGAAAGGCAGCAGGTGCTGGGAACTCTCATCCTTATTATGTAACACAAACGAGAGGGGACGATGGTCAGGCGATGGCTGATCCTTATCCGATGCCTTCATACAATAATGCAGTGATACCTTCTTACGGTGACTGGTACGTAACAGGGACAGAATATCTGGAACCATCAGTCGTTATTACAGATGTTAGTGGCAGCGTGATTAATGGGAAAACCTACCGGTCAGTAGAAGTTGGAAATACAATGAAACTGCAAGCGACATCTTATCCGGGTGGAGGATCTATTACAAACTGGACTTCTAGCGACACTACTGTGGCAACAGTAAGCTCTGATGGAACGGTAACAGTTCTTGCAGGAGGTAAGACAACGATTACTGCTACGTCAGCGGATGGAAAAGAAACGGCTTCTGTTTATATCAAGGGCAAATCCAAAATTGTAGTAAACTGGCAGGCGTTCACAAACCAAAATAATATTACTATTAGTAAGCCAAATCGGATTAATGCCGGAACATTTGTTACAGATAATGACGGGAACATGGCTCTCGTGTACAGTACGATATATTGGATTGTATTACAAAATTGTAATACAATCAGTAGCTTCCTGGCTCAGCCTGCTGCCCAGAACCACGCGAAGGCGGTGAGTGATATAACGGTTTTGCAGATGCCGGATGAGGATGACCTTGAGGTTCAGGTGTCATCTGGTGATGTTGTTCTTGCAAATGATGGAAAATATTATTTATACATTAATGAAAATCCTATTTACATATCATATAATTATAATAATTTTGACGCCAATTATTTATGGTCTATGCTCCAGAAGTCTGAAACATGAAATGCCTTTGCCTTAAGTAAAAATTCTATCTGCTCTGCAGATGATTCGAAAAGTTATAATGCAAGTTTCACTAAAGGGGATATTCCTTGGTTATGTGTTAAAGACTCTTTTACGATGACAGGGGACGAAAACATCAGTTTGAATCGGATAGCCGATCATGATGTGACATGTTGGCCATTTGACAGGTATTTATAGGGTATTTTCGATTACTTGTTTTGCTTTGTACCTGTATTGAAGGCCACGGGGGTAAGTGTTAAAATATTGTCAATGCGGTCTGCCGCAGATAATGAGGTAAATCTTTGATACTTCAATCAGGAGGAATATCATGAGTGCAACGTTTGATGAAATCATTTCGAAGGTAAAGGAGCTTCCCGCAAAGAAGCTCTCCGTCGCGGTTGCCCAGGATGTGAATGTCCTGGAAGCAGTCGCCAAGGCACGTGATCTTGGGATTGCAGACCCGACGCTGTTCGGCAATGAGGCAAAGATCAAGGAGATCGCGAAGGAGAACAACATCGATATCTCCGGCATGCCCATCATCAACGAAGAGGACGATGTCGAGGCTTCCCTGAAGGCTGTCAAGATGGTTCACGACGGCGATGCCCAGATGTACATGAAGGGCGAGCTGCCGACCAAGACGTTCCTGAAGAGCGTTCTGAACAAGGAAGTCGGTCTTCGCACCGGCAAGACCCTCTCTCATGTCTGCATCTTCCAGATCCCGGGAATCAACCGTCTGCTGTTCTTTTCCGATGTTGCATTCCTTCCTTATCCGACACTTGAGGACAAGGAGCAGATCATCAACATGGATGTCAAGGTTGCCAATGCCTGCGGCGTGAAGATGCCGAAGGTGGCTCCTCTTGCAGCCGTTGAGGTCGTGAACCCGAAGATGCCGGTCACCGTGGAAGCAGATCAGCTCTCCAAGTGGCAGGACGAGGGCAGAATCAAGAACTGCATCGTCGACGGACCTCTTTCCCTCGACCTTGCCATCGATCCGGAGTCCGCAGCCCACAAGGCAGGCGCTTCCGACAGAAAGATCGTCGGTGATGCCGATGTCCTCCTGTTCCCGGATATCCACGCAGGAAACCTTGTCTACAAGGCAATCGTCCACATGGTCCCCGGTGTTGTCAACGGCAACATCCTCATGGGCACCAAGGCACCGGTGGTCCTGACCAGCCGCTCCGACACCGTCGAGGTCAAGGTCAATTCCATCGCCGTCGCAGCCGTTGTGGCAGAAGAGCTGAAAAAGACCGGCTGGGACTGATACAGCCGGACAAAAGGAGAACAACATGGCCATCAGAAGTCTGATTATCAACCCCGGATCCACCTCCACGAAGATCGGTATCTTCGAGGATGAGACCCTTGTCATGGACGAGACCCTCCGCCACACCACGGAGGAGATCGGACAGTTCGATTCCATCATCGCCCAGAAGGATTTCCGCAAGAACATCATTCTCTCATTTTTAAAGAGCAAGAACATCGATGTGAAGAGCTTTGATGTCATCGTCGGCCGCGGCGGCCTGGTCCGTCCGATCCCCGGCGGCACCTATGCCGTGAACGATGACCTCGTCCACGACCTCACGATCGGCTACGGCGGACAGCACGCATCGAACCTCGGCGGCATCCTTGCCCGTGAGATCGCAGACTCGATCGGTGTTCCGTCCTTTATCGTTGATCCCGTCTGCACCGATGAGATGGCAGATGTGGCACGGTATTCCGGAACGAAGCTCATCAAGAGAACCTGCATCTTCCATGCGCTGAACCAGAAGGCAGAGGCTCGCCGCTATGCGAAGGAGCATGGCAAAAAGTATGAGGACCTGAACCTCATCGTCGTCCACATGGGCGGCGGTGTCTCCGTCGGTGCGCATGACCACGGCCGTGTGGTCGAGGTCGGCAACGCCCTTGAGGGCGATGGCCCGATGAGCCCGGAGAGAGCAGGTGCAGTCCCTGCAGGTCCGCTGATCCGTCTTGCCTACAGCGGCAAGTACACGGAGAAGGAACTCTATCACGAAATCGTCGGCGGCGGCGGATTCAACTCCTACCTTGGCACCAACGACATGCGTGAGGTCTCGAAGATGGCCGACGAAGAGGGCAACGAAGAGGCGAAGATGGTCCGCGAGGTGTTCATCTACAAGATCGCCAAGCAGATCGGCGCCATGGCAGCAGTCCTCGACGGCAAGGTTGATCAGATCATCCTGACCGGCGGCATTGCGTACGGCAAGAACATCACGGACGCGATCTCGAAGAAGGTCTCCTTCATCGCTCCCATCACCGTCTATCCCGGTGAGGACGAGCTCCTGGCACTGGCGCAGGGTGCTCTGCGTGTCATGAAGGGTGAGGAAGAGGCGAAGACCTACAAGATCCCGGACGACGAGAGATAAAGGTTTTTAATCTGGATTTTTATTAAGATCAGGGCGCATCCCGAAAACGGGGTGCGCTTTTTGTGACAGGGAAAAGAGGAGAGGAGTTTTCCGTGAGTGACGTGACAGGAACAAAGAGCGGGGCGGCGAGGTTTCTTCCGGCTTTACTTACCATCGGCCTTGCCGCCGCGATGACGGGAGCCGCGGAGGGCTTTCAGGACAGTGAGATCATCTTCCCGGAGATTGCGGCGCTCTCTCTTGGCTATGTCTTTTCCGACAGGAGAGCCTGGTGCGTGAACTCGAAGCGGATGTTTCTTCTGATTTCACTTTGCGCGGTGCTGGGGTTTTGTCTTTCGGTGTTCCTTCCGGGACCACTGTATGTCAAAATCCTTCTTGCCTACGGTATCGCACAGCTCATCTACCTCTACTCCGGGACAGGTCTTGCGCCTCTGATCTCCGCCGTGGTGCTGCCGGTCCTTATCGGGACGCGGTCTGTCTCCTACATGATCTCCGCGGCGGTGATGACCCTTCTTGTGATTCTCTGTCATCACCTGCTGGTGCATCTTGGAATCCGGAAGGAGGAGCCCTATACGCCGGTGCCCCGTCCAGGCGGTGCTGCCTTTGCGCGCATGGCACTGCGGCTTGTCATTGTGGCGCTTCTCGGGATCCCGGCTCTCATCTTCGGGTACCGGTTCCTGGTGGCACCGCCGCTCCTTGTTGCCTTTACGGAGCTGGTGGATCACTGGAGACCGGGAAGTGAGAAGAAGCCCTGGAAGGTGGTGCTTCTTCTTACGATCTGCGGCGCTGCGGGAGCCGGGTGCAGGGGGCTCTTTACGGTGTGCCTTGGACTGCCGCTTACTCTTTCGGCTGTCATCGCGGTCATTCTGATGCTTCTTGTCGTCAGAGCCTTCCGTCTCTACATGCCGCCTGCAGGGGCCATGATGATGCTTGCGATGCTGATCCCGGAGTCTTCCCTTGTCCTGTACGTGCCGGAGGTGTTTGCCGCCGCCATCGTGTTCATGGGGACTGCAGTTCTCTGGAACAGCAGAAAGAGGGCCTGATCCGGTGTCCGTTCACAGGTTTTCCCTGTTTCTTCCTGTTTCCGAATCCTTCACGCTTTGTTAATTTATTCCGTGGCTCAATGGTGTTATAATAAACCCCGTGTGCGCAGGGGCATAGTATGCCCAAAGGCTTTTGCCCTGCGCCCTGACCGTACGATAACATTTATTTTCGAGGACAATATTCTATGTCAAAACTTTCCGATAAGCTCTTTGGTACGCACTCGGAGCGGGAGGTGAAGCGCATTCTGCCGATCGTCTCGAAGATCGAGAGCATGCGCGATGCAATGCAGGCCTTATCCGACGAGGAACTGCGCGGCAAGACGCAGGAGTTCAAAGACCGTCTCGCAAAGGGCGAGACGCTCGATGATGTCCTGCCGGAAGCCTATGCCGCTGTCCGTGAGGCCGCCCGCCGCACCCTGAAGATGGAACCCTATCACGTTCAGCTGATCGGTGCCGTGATCCTGCACCAGGGCCGTATCGCCGAGATGAAGACAGGCGAAGGCAAGACCCTCGTCGAGACCATGCCGGTTTACCTCAATGCCCTGGAGGGCAAGGGTGTCCACGTGGTCACCGTCAACGATTACCTCGCAAAGCGTGACTCGGAGTGGATGGGTCAGGTCTATGAGTTCATGGGCATGACCGTCGGCTGCGTGTTGAACCCGATGAAGAGCGAAGAGCGGCAGGCCGCCTACAACTGCGACATCACCTATGTCACGAACAACGAGGTCGGTTTCGACTACCTTCGTGACAACATGGCCATCTACAAGAACCAGCTCGTTCTTCGCGGTCTCCACTATGCGATCATCGATGAGGTGGACTCCATCCTGATCGATGAGGCGAGAACCCCGCTCATCATCTCCGGTCAGTCGGACAAGTCGACGAGGATCTATGAGGCCTGCGATATCCTTGCAAAGCAGATGACACGGGGCAAGGACCAGGAGCAGTACACCCAGGTTGATGCGATCATGGGTGTCGTGCAGGAGGAGGACGGCGACTTCATCGTCGATGAGAAGGACAAGATCGTAAACCTCACCCAGCAGGGCGTGGCAAAGACCGAGCGCTTCTTCCACATCCGGAACCTCGCAGATCCCGAGAACCTCGAGATTCAGCACTGCATCATCCTCGCCCTTCGCGCAAACTACCTGATGCACAAGGACAAGGACTATATCGTAAAGGACGGCGAGGTGCTCATCGTCGATGAGTTCACGGGCCGCGTGATGCCGGGAAGACGGTATTCCGACGGTCTGCACCAGGCAATCGAGGCAAAGGAGCACGTCGAGGTCAAGCGCGAGTCGAAGACCCTCGCGACCATCACCTTCCAGAACTTCTTCAACAAGTACGACAAGAAGTGCGGCATGACCGGTACCGCCATCACCGAGGAGCAGGAGTTCCGCGAGATCTACGGCATGGACGTCGTGTCGATTCCGACAAACCGCCCGATCGCGAGAATCGACCGCGATGATGCGGTGTACAAGACAAAGAGAGAAAAGCTCAACGCCGTTGTGGAGCGCGTGAAGGAAGCCCATGCGAAGGGACAGCCGGTCCTTGTCGGCACGATCACGATCGATGCCTCCGAGGAGCTCTCCCGGATGCTGCGGAAGGAAGGTATTCAGCACCAGGTCCTGAATGCGAAGTACCATGAGATCGAGGCACAGATCATCTCCCATGCAGGCGAGCACGGCACCGTGACCATCGCCACCAACATGGCAGGCCGTGGTACCGATATCAAGCTCGACGACGAGGCAAGGGCAGCAGGCGGCCTTCTCGTCATCGGCACGGAGAGGCATGAGTCCCGCCGTATCGACAATCAGCTGCGCGGCCGTTCCGGCCGTCAGGGAGATCCGGGCGAGAGCCAGTTTTACATCTCCCTTGAGGACAACCTCATGCGCCTGTTCGGGTCGGAGCGCCTGATGAGCATGTTCAATGCGCTCGGCGTCCCGGAGGGACAGGAGATCAAACACAAGGCCCTGACCCGTGCCATCGAGTCCGCCCAGAAGAAGATCGAGATCAACAACTACGGAATCCGCAAGAACCTGCTCGACTACGACGAGGTCATGAACGAGCAGAGAGAGGTGATCTACGCGGAGCGTCTTCGCGTCCTGAACGGCGAGTCGATGCGCGATTCCGTCTACAAGATGATCACCGACATCATCGAGTCCGCTGTCGATACGACGATCGGCGAGGTGGACAATGCACAGCAGTGGGATCTCAATGAGCTGAACGAGCTGATCCTTCCGATCATCCCGTTAAAGCGCATCACGCTGGACCGCATCACGGATCAGACCAAGGACGGACTCAAGCAGCAGCTCAAGGAAGAGGCCGTCAAGCTCTATGAGGACAAGGAGGCGGAGTTCCCGACCACCGAGGCCATCCGCGAGGTGGAGCGCGTGGTTCTGCTTCGTGTCATCGACACGAAGTGGATGGCGCACATCGACGACATGGAGCAGCTGCAGCAGAGCATCCGTCTGCAGGCCTATGGTCAGCATGATCCGCTGGTCGAGTATCGCCTTGCCGGTGCGGACATGTTCAACGAGATGAGCAACGCCATCCAGGAGGATACGATCAGAATCCTGTTCCGTATCCAGGTGGAGCACAAGGTGGAGCGCGAGCAGGTGGCGAAGGTCACCGGAACGAACAAGGACGATTCCGTGCAGCAGGCGCCGCAGAAGAAGGCAGAGAAGAAGATCTATCCGAACGATCCCTGCCCGTGCGGCTCCGGCAAGAAGTACAAGAACTGCCACGGCAGAAACCTTGTCGAGGGACAGTAGTCTGCCCGATCAGGGATTTTATATTCAGAGATTTAAGGTTTAAGAAGTGTTTCAGGACCGGGAGATGCGGGTGCCATCTGGTGTTTCGCATCGCCCGGTATTTCAGGCGTAAGTTTCTTGTAGATCGGTAATCGCATGATATAATTTTACCGAACACAACAACAGCAGTACTTTGAAGATATAAAAACAATTATTCTGATATTACCGTTTGGTAATCATCGGATCATAAATTTTGTTTCTGAAGTATGTTGAGTTCTCTGGCCTTAACAGTCAGAATCCCAATCCGCTGGCCTGCTGTTACCGGTTTTGGGCGGATTTAAGTAGGAGATTTGTATGGTACAGCTCGATCAGATGAAAGTAGAACTGCAGAATCAGGAAGCCGACATGCACGAGGCGATCGACTCTCTGAACCTCCCTTACAAGAAGGAGCGGATTGAGGAGCTCTCCCGTGAGATGGAGGCTCCGGATTTCTGGAATGACGCCGATAAGGCAAACGCCAAGATGAAGGAACTGAAGGACGATCAGAAGACGGTTGCCGAGGCCGACGGGCTGGAAAACCAGTACCACGACATCCTGGATCTGATCGAGATGGGAAACGAGGACGGCGATGAGTCCGTCATCGATTCCATCCGCGAGGAGCTCGATGACTTCGAGGAGAAGCTCGAGACCATGCGTCTTTCAACGCTCCTTACCGGGGAGTATGACCACAACAACGCGATCCTCTCCCTGAACGCGGGCGCCGGCGGCACCGAGTCCTGCGACTGGTGCTCCATGCTGTTTCGCATGTACAGCAAGTGGGCAGACCGGAAGGGCTTTACGGTCGATGTGATGAACGTCGTGGACGGCGATGAGGCGGGCTACAAGTCCGTCGACTTCCAGATCTCGGGTGAGAACGCCTACGGCTTCCTTCGCTCCGAGCACGGCGTGCACCGTCTGGTGCGCATGAGCCCGTTCAATGCCCAGGGTAAGAGACAGACATCCTTCGTCTCCTGCGAGGTCATGCCGGAGCTCGATACCACCGTCAACGTGGACATCAATCCGGACGATATCCGAATCGATACCTACCGGTCCTCGGGTGCCGGCGGACAGCACATCAACAAGACATCGAGTGCGATTCGTATCACCCACTTCCCGACCGGTATCGTCGTCACCTGCCAGAACGAGCGATCCCAGTTCCAGAACAAGGAGAAGGCGTTCGAGATCCTGCGTGCAAGACTGTATCTTCGCCGCAAGGAGGAAGAGGACGAGAAGCTTGCGGGCATCCGCGGTGATGTGAAGGACAATGCCTTCGGCTCCCAGATCCGCTCCTATGTCCTGCAGCCCTATACGCTGGTCAAGGACACCAGAACCGAGGAGGAGACCTCCGATGCCCAGGGCGTTCTGAACGGGGACATCGACCGGTTCATCAATGCCTATCTGAAGATGCAGGCACAGCAGAGGAAGACTAAGGTACAGTAATCCATGTGGCATGCCAGAATCCGGCTGACCCCGGCACAACTTTACATCCTCCACAGAAGAGGCGGCAGAGTGTACCTGCGGGCATATTCAGGCAGGAACTGGCGAAGACGGGAGAGCAGGCTGGAGGAGTACGAAGGACCTGTAAGGTTTCCGGACGAGGATCCTCTCTCTGAGATACCGGAACCGGAGATGGAAGAGAAAGTACTATCCGAACCCATATCCTTTGAACTTGCCCTTTCCGGAACCGATCTTCCGGTCCTTCGGGATAGCGGTTCCCATGCTCTCTGGCATGTGGATGTTGTCAGGGAGAAGGGACTCGTTGTCATCGAGCCCGCAGGGCTTCCTGTCGAAACAGACAGGGGAGAAAGAAGCCTCTGGAAGGTGGCAAAGGTCACCGAGAAGGGACTGGTCCTTGTCGAAGAAAGAACGAAGCTCCCGGTTCTGGTAAGAAAGGTACGTCAGGATCTCTGGCTTCTCACGCCGCTCTCTTCCTGGAAGAAGCAGGAAGGTGAGGAAAGCGCTGATCTGAAGGACGATACAAAGGAACAGGCAGGAGAGACGGAAGGAGCGGAAAGACAGTCCACGGATCTCTCGGCAGCTCTGTCGATCGGCGGTGTCAGTGTCCTCACGGAGCGGGCTGGCGAAGAGAGGAATAAAGTGGAAGAAGGTTCCGCTCCTGCCTTTGCCCTTCGCATTGTAGATCAGGAGCGGGGACTGGCGCTTGTCCGGCCGGTGAGTCTTCTGTTCTCCGATGTGGAGAAGAAAGATACTGAAGAGACAGAGGAGACAAAGGAAGTACCGGAGCCTGCACCTGCATCTGCAGAGGAAGCAAAGGAAGAGACACCGGAAAAGCCGGAAGAGACTCCGGAGAAGAAAGAAGAGCGGAAAAAGGAGCCCTTAAAGACCGATCCGAAGGAGGCCTTTGTCCGCGAGGAGGAACCCGATCCGGTTCCGCCGCCACCGCCCACGATGACCGAGGAGGAGCTCATGGCATCGATCGAGGCCATCCTCTTTGCGATGGGCGATGCCGTGGAGATCACAAGTCTCATGAAAGCTCTCGGGCGCACGAGGCAGGAGATCGAATCCGCCATCGAAAAGCTCGTCTACCGCTATCAGCAGGACGGGGACGGGATCACGATCCTTCGATTTGAGGACGCAGTGCAGATGGCGACAACGGCGGATCAGTACTCGAATGTCATCCGCCTGGTACAGGTGCCGAAGCGTCCGCCGCTCTCCGATGCGATGATCGAGACACTCTCCATCATCGCCTGGCAGCAGCCGGTGACAAGGTCCCAGGTCGAGGCGGTCCGCGGCGTCGACTGCGGGTACTCCATAAACAAATTGCTGGAGCAGGACTTCATCACCGAGGTGGGAAGAAAGGATGCCCCCGGGCGTCCGATCCTCTTCGGGACGACGGAGCAGTTCCTTCGCTTCTTCGGTATCCGGAGCATCGAGGATCTGCCGCAGCTGCAGCCGGGACTCGTCGAGGAATTGAAGAGTGAGGCGGAAGCCGAGGTCGATGAGAGACTGAACAAAGTATGAATCATCTGACAAACCCGCAGGGCTGTGGCTACTGCGGGTTTTCTGCATTGAAAAAGACGTTCCGGGGAACGACCCTGACTTCCACTTTGGTGCCTGTATTCTCTTCAGAGGACAAATCCTTCTTCCGGCTTTGCATGGACCTCCTGTACTGGACACGGCAGCGCTAAGACCGTTACAATGCAACCGTATCGCTGATTATCATCATGGAAACCTGAGATTTGAGGAGGTATTCGCATGTGCAACAATCACCCCGTATCCGACCTTCCGGACAGACTCCCGGTGATGGAGCAGACCGGTCTCATCGATGGCACGGAGCGTCTTCTCGATGAAGCCGATGCGGCGGCAGCAGCATCTGACGAGCGCCGTACAGAAGAGGAGGTCTTTCAGGGCGTGCGGAGCAGGATCCATTCGTAACCGGCCAGGTGTTTGTTCCAATCTGTCTGTTCTGTCTGTCTTTTTGTCTTTCTTTTCTTTCAGGGAGGAAAGATTTTTTATGTCTGCGCTATTGTTCTGCAAACGAAACGGATTTGGCGGGGATAGAAAAATATTCACTTTTGAAGGAGATATTTCTTCAATTTGTAATTGACGGCTTTGTAATTGACGTCCTCTTCCGTCGGGTGTATAGGATAATTATGAGATTATTCTAGGGATAACCTCGGAAAAGATATTTCTGAAAGTGATGTTCCGGGTAAGAGGGCAGTTTGAGGGAAAATTCATCCTTCTGCCATGCAGACCTGAGGTACTTTGGAAGAAATCAGACGTTATACCGCCTGCTGTCCTGTCTTTTTGGAACAGCGGCTTTCGAATACGGGGAGAACGATGATGTACAGTTTTGATTATGCAGTCGCCTATCTTGCACAGGAAGCCCTGTGCCTGGGGCTGATCCTGATCATGGCGATCCGGATGAACCGGGATGTCGGGGCGGTGGATGAGATCCGGCTGTTTCACAGGCTCTCTGTCTGCAGTATTGCCCAGATCGTGTTTGAGATGCTCTGGATGTTTTCCTGGTCCCTGATGCCCGGGATGCCAAGGGCCGTGCTGTACCTGTGCTGTCTTTCGGACCTTGTCTGCACCGGGTTCATCGTCTTTTTCTGGTACCTCTTTGTCGATATGCGGCTGACCCCGCGCCCTCTTCTCGAGAAGCGGACCCGTCTTACCAAGTTCCTTCGGTTTTCACCGGTCCTTCTCATGACCGTCCTTGATTTCACCTCTCTCTGGACCCACTGGGTGTTTTATCTCGACGCAGACGGCAGGTATGTACGGGGGAGCCTGTACCTTCTTCACTGTGTTCTCATCTTTTACTACTACGGAGCCGTTCTTCTTCTCTTCTGGAGATACCGCCGCACCAATGAAAGGCAGAAGAAGGAGATCCGCCTGTACATGCTCTTTTCATCCCTTCTTGTGGTCGGCGGCATTCTGCAGGTGACGATCGGCTATGCGCCGTTCTCGATGCTGTTCTTTACCCTCGGGATGTTCCTCATCTTTGCAAACCTCCAGAGCCGGCAGATCGATACGGATGCGCTGACAAAGCTGAACAACCACGGCCGGGGCATTGCGCTGATCCGAATGAGACTTGCCAATGCCTCGAAGGAGCCCTTCTACCTGTTTCTTGCAGATATCGACGGCTTCAAGAAGATCAACGACACCCACGGGCACATCCGGGGAGACGAGGCGCTGCTTCTTACAGCCGATGTGCTGCGGCAGCTGATCGCCCCGTATCACTCGGGATTTCTCTCCCGCTTTGGAGGGGATGAGTTCCTGTTCGGGATTGCAAGGGACGATGTCGACCCGCAGGAGATCTGTCATGAGCTCGAGGGACTGCTCCTCGAAAAGCTGGATACCTCGAACCTGCCGTTTCGCTTTACGATGAGCGTCGGGTATGCCCTGGCAGAGAGGGAGGATCTGACCCCGGAGGATCTCATTGCGGCCGCGGACCGGAAGCTCTACATCCACAAGCGGGAGCTCCATCAGGCAGACAGACAGGACGTCCAGGGCGGCATCGGCAGAGCCGTCATGTGGCGACGGATCCCCTCTGACAAGGGGATCCCGGAAAAGTATGCGGAGACCAACAAGAGCGAAAATGCCGCGCAGCGTGCCCTCGGAAGTCAGGAGATGGAAAAGTATGTGGTAAGCCACCTGGACGAGGCCATGGAGAAGGGCTGGATCGTGCCTTACCTGCAGCCAATCACCCGGACGATCACGGGCTCTCTTTCAGGGGCGGAGGCCCTGGCACGCTGGGGGGATCCGGTCTACGGGACCATCATGCCCTCGGTGTTTGTCCCTGCCCTCGAGAAGGCAGGACTTATCTACAGGGTGGACTGCTTCATGTACAGGGCGGTCTGCGGGATTCAGAGCCGTCGCATCGCAATGCATCTGCCGGTGATGCCGATCTCTGTGAATCTCTCCCGGCAGGACTTTGACAAGAAGGACATGGTCGCCTTCGTCGTGGACGAGGCAAAGCGCTGCGGGGTCAGCAGGAGACTCATAAACCTCGAGATCACGGAGAGCGTTCTGGTACAGGACAAGGACAAGATGATGTCCGTCGTCTCAAAGCTTCGGGAGGCCGGGTTCGAGGTGTGGATGGACGACTTCGGAAGCGGCTATTCGTCCCTCATCTTCCTGAACGACTACACGCTGGATTTGATAAAGCTCGACATGGCCTTCCTTCGCTCGTTCTCAAAGACCTCAAGGGAGATCATGAAGAGCACCGTGGACATGGCAAAGCATCTGGGAATCCGGACGCTTGCGGAGGGCGTGGAGACAAAAGAGCACATCAGATTTCTGAAGGAGATCGGCTGCGACTTCATGCAGGGATACTACTTTGCAAAGCCCTTGAGCGTCCCGGATATGGAGGTGTATCAGAGTACACGGAAGACACAGTCCGAGACGATCGAGTGGAAAGGGTTCTACGACAGGGCAGACCGGTGCGTCGTCGACAGCGATGTACCCCTCGCCGTCATGGAGTACGATTCGAATACGGACAGGATCCGGTACCTGTTCCTCAACAAGAAGGAGAGGGAGCAGCTCAGGGGCCTCGGGCGCTCGAGCCGCGAGGAATCGGCAGCGGTCTTAAATGATCGGAACAATCCGCTGCATGCAAGGCTCCAAAAGTGCTGCCGGCATGCCATCCGGACCGGAGAGAGGGTGACGACGTATGCCGTCGACAACTCCTTTGTGCTTCGGATCGGGTTAAAGATGGTGGCGTCTCAGGAGAATCGCTGCATCCTGCAGGTGTCGATGGCAAATGTCACAAACGACAGGAAGCAGAAGGTCGGCAGGATGCCGGGCCGGTCCCTGACGGATATCGTGCTGCTCTTTGACGACGTGCACGTGCTGAATCCCGACAAGGACACGGCGCAGTTCCTCTTCAGCAACCTGGGCTTCGACGAGGGCTCTGACCGGCGGGGAGCCCTGCGTCAGGGTCTCGAGTATTTCTGCTCGCACTTTGTCCACCCGGATGACCGGGAGAGCTATGCGAGGTTTGCAAATGCGGATACGATGATGGAGCGCCTGAAGCGCACACCGGACGGAATCCTCCGGGCATTCTTTCGGGTTCTTGTGCCGGACGAGAAGGGCGTTCGTGTCTACCGGTGGATGGAGTTTGATCTTCTCATCGTCCCTGGCTCCGACGACAGCGAGGTGCTCTCCTGCATCAAGGGGATTGAGGCGACCGACGGGAGCAGCACCGCACAGGAGCTGACCTGCACGATGCCGCTTGAGACGGCGGTTTCGGCAGCTTCGGGGTCGTAAAGAAGATCCCTTCCATAGAGAAATCCCGGCAGGGCTGTGCGGCTCTGCCGGGATTTTGTGCGCCCGGCGGGCGCACGCTCTAATGGGTGAAAGTCCCTAACTCGCCCGGCAGTGGGAAGAGTACAGCCGAAGCCAAGGGCGTTAACGTGAGAAGACGTCTGGAGGAAGGTGGAGGCAAAC
>Ga0256406_1002848_pt1 | contig 23149 bp, 16 predicted proteins | sample RumenRJG_03DNA_FD_185986 | JGI IMG/M metagenome (GOLD analysis project Ga0256406, IMG submission 185986) | Bovine rumen microbial communities from Lethbridge, Alberta, Canada - RJG_03 | ecosystem: Host-associated > Mammals > Digestive system > Stomach > Rumen | place: Canada: Alberta | collected... | reverse complement strand
AAAACACTTGCCAAGATCAAAATAAATACTTAATTTTGTAACCTATTTACGAGCATATTGCCTTAATGTGCCCAATAATAAACAATGTCAATAGGTATAAGTATAAAACGTTAGGTTAGGATGCGTCAACTTAAAATTCAGAAAAGTATTACAAACCGCTCGAGCGAGGCTTTAGACAAGTATTTGGTTGAGATCGGTCGCGTTCCAATGATTAGCGTTGATGAGGAGATTGAGTTAGCACAGACCATCAGGAAGGGAGGTAAGGAAGGCGAGCGTGCCAAGGAGAAACTCGTCAAAGCCAACCTGCGCTTCGTTGTGTCCGTCGCTAAGCAATACCAGCATCAAGGTCTGGGACTTACCGACTTAATCGACGAGGGCAACATCGGATTGGTGAAAGCCGCCGAGAAATTTGATGAGACCCGAGGCTTCAAGTTTATATCCTACGCTGTTTGGTGGATTCGCCAGAGCATTCTGCAGGCCATAGCCGAGCAGAGCCGTATCGTTCGTCTGCCTCTCAACCAGGTGGGAGCACTCTCGAAGATCAACTCTGAGATTTCCAAATTCGAACAGAAGAACCAGCGTCGCCCGTCGGTGCAGGAGTTGAGCAGCCTGACCAATATGGACGAAGCCAAGCTCGACCAGACCATCAAGGCCGACAACCACCATATGAGTATTGACGCGCCTTTCCAAGAGGACGACGACAACAGCATGGCCGACGTACTGGCTTCAGGCGAGGACAGCCGCGCTGACAAGCAGGTTGACTACGAGAGCATGGCCAAGGAGTTGAACACTGTGCTGAGCAACGTACTCAAAGACCGCGAAATCACCATCGTGAAGGAATGCTTCGGCATTGGCTGTCACGAAAAGGGACTTGAGGAAATAGGCGACCAGCTGGGGCTCACCCGTGAGCGTGTACGTCAGATTCGCGAAAAGAGCATTGTGAAGCTGCGCGAGAGCGGCTACGCCAAGCTGCTTATCAAGTACTTAGGATAAACAAAGGAACAGAGGTCAATAGGGATCAGCCGATTGTGGTTTAAAAAGTATCCGAATGGATCGGTCAAAAAGAAGAATAAGTAAGTAAAGCAAGGAGGGGATGCAATGAAGTGTAGAAATACTTCTGTGCATCCCCTTCTTTTATGTATATGCTCAGAGAGCTTTAGCAAACCCCGCAATAAATTGCAAATCATGAAACATCTCGCACTCATTATTTTATACGTCCTGGCATTTACCATCCCATGCTTTCCTCCTCTCATGGCCATGGCGCAGGTGCCTCCGACGGTTACTCTCCTTAAGCAAAAAGCTTTTCCCAAGACCATTCCACCGGGCAATTATAGCGGCATCAGTTGGTTGGGGGGCAATCGTTATGCAGTCGTCAGCGACAAATCGGCAGAGGATGGCTTCTTTGTTTTCGAAATTGATATTGATTCTGTCTCAGGAGAGATACTTAACGCACGCAACCTCGGCTTCCACAGCAGTGGCAAAGCCAACCGTGACGATGAGGGCATTGCTTATAATCCCCAAAGCAATACAGTGTTTATCAGCGGTGAGTCAGACAACTACATTTACGAGTACGACATAAGCGGGCAGCTTACCGGGCGCTGTATTCCTCCCATCCCACGCTATCGGCAATTGCCTGGCAACCTAGGTCTGGAAGCACTCAGCTACGACCCTATTGCCCAAAGACTATGGACCTGCAACGAGAGTGGTGACGTCTACATCCAATCATACGACAGTCTGCTGCGACCACAATCCTCCTATACCTACCAGATTGACGCTCCACTTTCAGACCGAACGAAAGCCAACTTCTTTGCGCATGGAATAGGCACGCTTTGCGCACTGCCTGACGGCAACCTCCTGCTGCTCGAGCGCGAGTTTTATGTTCCCAGGAAAAAGCTTGGCTCGTTTGTCAATTGCAAGCTTTACTTCCTTAGCATCAATACGTTGACAACGTCATCGAGCTCTTTATCGCCTGTCTCTCCCCCAAAGACATTATTAGCTCAATGGAAGACCAAACTCACGATTTTCGACCGCAGCATTGCCAATTACGAGGGCATGTGTCTTGGTCCGACGCTAAAAGACGGGAGCCGCGTCATGCTTCTTGTTGCGGATTCTCAGGATCAATACCACGGGGTACTGAAGGACTGGCTGAAGAGTCTGAAACTGGGCGGTCTGAAGCAGGTTGATCTGAAGCCTTAGCATCCCGCACTTTCAGACGATTGTATTCATCAAAGAAATTCTTACGGCCAACAACCAGCGTAAAACAAACTGCCAGCAGTGAAGCCGCCATCAACATGACAGCCAGCAATACTTGCATGGCTGCGGCCGTCAGCACGTCTGCTCCCGCCATCACCATACCACAAAACAACACAGGCGACACAAAAAGCACAACATACGACAATCGTCGCATCTCCACGACCATTGCTATTCTCAAGCTTCGGCGAACAAAATAACTGATTGCCTGACGGTGACTCTCACCATTGCCTAACAGATAATAATACAGTTGTCCATGGTTGCGCAACCCAGAAAAGAAAGCATCAAGCGCCTTGGCATTACTCATGATGACACCTCCTGATAGCAGGATCATCATGGACAGAAAGAGACTGGCAGTAAGCATATTGTCAGTCTTCATGACGAGCAACAGCACATAGACACTCACAACGCCAACCGCCACCACGTTGCCACCCAAGAGCGGGAGGAACAACAGCTTTGGCTTGAGCCGGGCCTTGTAAAGAGTCATCCAAGTGGCAAACACACAGAACAGCAGTCCCATGGCAATGTCATAAACCACATTGTCAATCATCACACCGCCATAGACGACCAAAGCCATCACAGCCACAAGAAAAGCCAGGCGCCCGATGGATGTAGCCAACTTCTGTGTAAGATGCAACCGAAAACGGTAATCAATATAAAGTGGGACAACCATCAGCAACAGTCCCAGAAAAATGCCAGACAATACTATCTTCATCGTTTAGAGATTTACGAGTTTGTTACACTCATGTTTATTTTCCCTGCAAGTGTAGATCACCTCCGACCCCATCGACACCAGCTCACGGATAATCATGGCGGCCTGCATCACTTGCGGCACCCCGTCAATCAGCACGATGGGTCTGCGCTGTAACAAAGTAAACGACAGCAAGATCGTGCGTAAGTCAACAGCGTTGATTTTATCAAGTGTCTTATCAAACAGCGACTTGTCAATACCCACATGCTGCCATTTCTCCAGCAGTTTTCCTTTATCAGGTTTCTCTCTTGAAGAGGCAAATGCCATGCTGTACAGCTCACTCAGTTTGACAGGGTCCTGCGGCAAGCTCTGAGGGAGGCGCTGCGGCACGTACGCTATCATCTTTCTGAAGTAAGCGCCTGCGCCCGGCGTGATGAGCTCTCCGTCAAGAGTGATAAAACCTTGCGCAACAGGTTCAAGTCCCATCATGGCCAACAACAGCCGGCTCTTGCCACTGCCAGACGGACCACAGAGGCACACCACGTCACCCGGATCAACGACAAGCGAAAACGGTGAGGACAGACCACCTTTTTCGGTCATCACACTTGTATTCTTGAATTCCAACATTTCTTTTTAATCATCCCCCTAAGCCCGTCCACCGTACATTTTTACAGTACTCGAGCTTCGGTGTCACTAAGCTAACGACAAAGTTAGCGATTTTTTCTTGTAACCCTCCGTAATTTATCTTTTTTCTTGCAGGTTATTCGGTGCTTTTCAATTTAATTTTATAATTTTGCAATATTAGTATACAGCATAAAACGACAAACCACCGCGATATGGCACTATCCACATATTACTTGCCGGCAGAATGGGAGCCCCAGCGTTGCATCCAGCTCACCTGGCCCGATGCCCATACCGACTGGGCACCGTATCTTGATGACATCACGACGACATTTATTGAGCTCTCGCAGGCCATCACCCGCTTCGAGCCACTCATTATAGCCGCCAGCGATCCCGACGCTGTTGCCAGCCAGCTGCGACCGGCATTGGATGCAGCACGATGGTCGCGCGTCCATCTTTACGCCACTCCCATCAACGACACATGGGCACGCGACCATGCACCTCTGACGCTGCTCAGCCGTGAGGATCATACCTGTCGGCTGCTCGACTTCCGTTTCAATGGATGGGGCGAGAAGTTCGAATGGCAAAAGGACAATGCCATCACGCGTAACCTTTCCCGGCAAGGGGCCTTTCTGGGAGAACTGGTACCACACGACGACTTCGTGCTCGAAGGCGGATCCATTGAGAGCGACGGTCAAGGCACCATCTTCACGACAGCCTGCTGTCTGCTGGCGCCCAACCGCAACCAACCGCTTTCGGAAGACGACATTACTCTGAGATTGAAGAGCTGGCTACAGGCCAAGCGCATCGTATGGCTGCATCATGGGCAGCTGATAGGTGACGATACCGACGGACACATCGATACCATCGTCCGCCCCTGCCCTCATAACACACTTGTATACGTGGGATGCGACGATACCAAAGACAGCCAGTTTGATGATTTCCAAGCTCTTGAGGATGAACTCAAGACGTTAAGGACCCTTGATGGTCAGCCTTATCGTTTGCTGCGCCTGCCCATGCCCCATCCTATATACGACGACGGCGATCGGTTGCCAGCCACCTATGCCAACTTCGTCATTCTCAATGGTGCCGTCATCATGCCCACCTATCGGCAACCAGCCAATGACCAGGCTGCCAAGACTGTGTTGTCCCAAGCCTTCCCCGACAGGGAAATCGTATGTATCGACGCCTCTACCGTAGTCAGACAACACGGATCACTCCACTGTCTGACCATGCAATATCCAGCCATAGAATAACAAACAATAAGCTATATGACTCTCAAAACAGCACTTATACAGCAACATAACGTAGCCGACACACAGGACAATATCCGACGGCTCACCAACAGCATAAAGGATGCTGCAGACCAAGGCGCACAACTCGTCGTGCTACAGGAGTTGCATAACTCTCTTTACTTCTGCCAGACAGAAGATGTCAATCAGTTCGACCTTGCCGAGCCCATTCCCGGACCATCCACTGATTACTACGCGCAGCTGGCCAAGGAACAGGGCATCGTGCTCGTCACGTCGTTGTTTGAGCGCCGCGCTGCAGGGCTCTACCACAACACTGCTGTCGTCTTCGACAAAGACGGCACCATTGCAGGCTGCTACCGCAAGATGCATATCCCCGACGACCCTGCCTATTACGAGAAGTTCTATTTCACTCCCGGCGACCTCGGCTTCCATCCCATCGACACCTCAGTAGGGCGTCTTGGAGTGCTGGTTTGTTGGGACCAATGGTTCCCGGAGGCCGCACGCCTCATGGCCCTGCAGGGTGCACAGATTCTCATCTATCCCACAGCCATCGGCTATGAGTCAACCGACACCCCTGAAGAGCAACAGCGGCAACGCGAGGCATGGACGACCGTGCAGCGCGGTCATGCAGTTGCCAACGGACTGCCCGTGGTAGCCGTCAACCGAGTAGGTTTCGAGCCCGACCCAAGCAAACAGACCAACGGCATACAGTTCTGGGGCTCCAGCTTCGTGGCCGGACCACAGGGAGAACTGCTTTACCGCGCGCCCGACAACGAGGAGGCGTTGGCGCTGGTCGACATCGATCTTCAGCACAGCGAACAAGTGAGACGCTGGTGGCCGTTCCTGCGCGACCGCCGCATTGACCAATACGGTGACCTGCTCAAGAGATTTATCTAAGCCATCGGGGATGACACCAGAAAGAAGGTTTAAGAAATATCGTTGGCTGCTGCCTTTGAGTGGGCTCTATGGATTGGCCGTCGAGCTACGCAACTGGCTATTCGACAGAGGATTGTTGAAGCAGCAGTCGTTCAGTCTGCCCATTATCAACGTGGGCAACATCACAGTGGGCGGCACGGGCAAGACACCGCATGTGGAATACCTTGTGCGGCTGCTCTCACCTCTCACGCAAGTGGCCGTGCTCTCACGAGGCTACAAGCGTAAGACCAAGGGCTATCGGCTGGCAACGGCTTTGTCCACAGCAAGCGAGGTGGGAGACGAACCGTTTCAGATGAGCCATAAGTTCCCCACAGTCTACGTTGCCGTCGATGCCGACCGTCCCGACGGCGTGCGCCACCTCATCAGCGACACACCAACCGCCGACGTGGGCGCTATCATCCTTGACGATGCCTACCAGCACCGATACATCAAGCCGGGACTTAACATTCTGCTCACCGACTTCAACCGGCTGTTCATCTACGACTCACTACTGCCGGCCGGACGTCTGCGGGAGTCAGCCAAAGGCAAAGACCGGGCCGACATCGTCATCGTCACGAAGTGTCCGTCCGACATTGACGCCTCCACGATCAGCCTCACGGCCAAGGCGCTGCGCCTGCAGCCCCGTCAGTCACTCTACTTCACGACGTTGCGCTACGGTCAGCCGTACAGGCTCTTTCAAGACGATGGTCAGCCCGTCTCACTGCCTCCACTCAATGCACAGACCCAACCGGCAACGATGCTCGCCGACCGGCACGTACTGCTTGTCACAGGTATCGCCTCACCCAAGGTGATGGTTCGCGACCTAGGCAACCGCTGCGCCAGTCTCACACCCCTCACCTTCGCCGACCACCATCAGTTCACTACCGCCGACGCTGAGCGCATCAACGACACTTTCGCCGCTCTGAAGGAGCCTCGTCTCATTATCACGACAGAGAAAGATGCAACAAGGCTGCTGCTCACCGACGGACTGTCACAAGACGTACGGCAGCACCTTTACGTTCAACCCATTGAGGTGGCCTTTCTAAACGGACAACAAGAATCATTCAATAATAAAATCATAAGTTATGTACGAGAAAATTAAGGAAACAGCAACATGGCTTAAGCAGCGCATGACAACGCAGCCTAAGACGGCCATCATCCTCGGCACCGGCCTTGGACAACTGGCTTCAGAGATAACAGACGCTAAGGAGATTGCCTATAAAGAAATTCCCAACTTCCCAGTATCCACCGTTGAGGGACATGCCGGCAAGCTCATTTTCGGCAAGTTGGGTGGCAAAGACATCATGGCCATGGACGGCCGCTTCCATTTCTACGAGGGCTACTCCATGAAAGAAGTCACCTTCCCCATCCGCATCATGTACGAGCTCGGTATCACCACGCTGTTTGTCAGCAATGCCTCAGGTGGCATGAACCCGAACTTCAAGATCGGCGACCTGATGATCATTGACGACCACATCAACTTCTTCCCTGAGCATCCTCTGCATGGCAAGAACTTCCCCACCGGTCCCCGTTTCCCCGACATGCATGAGGCTTACGACAAGCAGTTGCGCGACATGGCCGACGCCATTGCCAAAGAAAAGGGCATCCACGTGGTCCACGGCGTCTATGTGGGCACTCAAGGTCCCACCTTCGAGACACCTGCCGAATATCGTATGTATCATCTGCTTGGCGGTGATGCCGTGGGCATGAGCACGGTGCCCGAGGTTATCGTGGCACATCATTGTGGCATTCGCGTGTTCGGTATCAGCGTCATCACCGACCTTGGCGGATTTGACAAGCCAGTAGAGGTGAGCCACGAAGAAGTGCAGGAGGCTGCCAATGCCGCACAGCCCAACATGTGCAGCATCTTCCGTGAAATGATTAAGCGCATCTGATACTATGGAGATAAAAGAATTGGGTGAATTCGGTCTCATCCACCGTCTCACCAAAGACCAGCCGCCACACCAGCCGTCGACGCTGAAAGGAGTGGGCGACGACTGCGCCGTGCTCTCCTACCCCGACCGTAAGGTGCTCGTCACCACCGACATGCTCATGGAAGGCATTCATTTCGACCTTACCTACAACAACATGGCGCAGTTAGGTTACAAGAGTGCGATGGTCAACCTCAGCGACATCTTTGCCATGAACGGACAGCCGCGGCAGTTGCTCGTAAGCATCGCTTTGGGCAAGCGCTTCAAGGTGGAAGACCTCGACGACTTCTATCGCGGACTGCATGCCGCCTGCGACAAGTGGGGCGTCGACGTCGTCGGTGGCGACACCTGTCCGTCGCTCACGGGATTGGCCATCAGCATCACCTGTATAGGAGAAGCCGAGGAAAAAGACATTGTCTACCGCAATGGCGCCAACGAGACCGACCTCGTATGTGTGTCGGGCGACCTGGGCGCCGCCTACATGGGACTGCAACTGCTGGAACGGGAAAAGACCGTCTACTACGAACAGCTGGACAAGATCAACGCCAAGATACGCAAGGCCAACAGCGAGGGCAACAAGGCACTGGTCAAGCATCTGCAAGAAGAAGGCATGAAGCTCACCAACTTCCAGCCCGATTTCGCCGGAAAAGAATATCTCATCGAACGGCAGCTCAAGCCGGAAGCACGCGGTGACATCATTCAGCTGCTCCACGACAACAACATCCACCCCACAGCCATGATGGACATCAGCGACGGTCTCAGCTCCGAGCTCATCCATATCTGCAAACAGAGCCATTGTGGATGCCGCATATACGAGAAGAGTATCCCCATCGACTATCAGACCGCAGTGGCTGCCGAGGAGTTCAACATGAACGTCACCACCTGCGCTATGAATGGCGGTGAGGACTATGAACTGCTCTTCACCTGTCCCATAGGCGACCACGATAAGCTCGATGCCTTGGAAAGCAATGGCATCCGCCAGATTGGCTATATCACGAAAGAAGAGCTCGGCTGCCGTCTCATCTCACGAGGCGACGGTGAGGAGTTTGACATCACTGCACAAGGCTGGGCCTTAGGTGCTGACGATACTAAGGCATAGACCAGAAGGCCAGTCATTTGAGAACGCCGGCGTTTTGGGAAGTCCAGAAGACAGAAGTCCGGAAGTACAGTCATATGTCTAAAATCTGGTAATCAGATAATGAACATATGACTGAGCTTCCGGACTTCTTAACTTATCTGCAAATGACTGGACTTCTGTACTTCCGGACTTCTTAACTTATCTGCAAATGACCGGACTTCTGTACTTCCGGACTTCTGAACTTCTATAGAAGACTACGAAGCCCCTCTGTTAGCCTGCATAGCGCATCTCATTGAGCAACTGCTTCTGCCGGTCACTCAGATTGGTAGGCAGCGTCACATTATACGTGATGATAAGATCGCCATAGGTACCGTCGCCCCGGTCATAGCCTTTGCCCCGCAGACGCACACGAGTGCCATTCTGCGTCTCCGGCTTTACCTTCAGCTTAATCTTCGAGCCATTGCTCAACTGGATGATCACCTCACCACCCAACAGAGCCGTGTAGAGGTCAATGTTCACCTTTGCATTCATCTCACCCGTACTCGTGCGGGCAGAACGCGAAGAGAAGCCATGACCAGCGCCATGGCCAAACAGATCCTCAAAGAAACTTGAGAAGCCGCCACCGCCAGAGCCAAAGCTTGAGAAGTCGAAACCATCAAACGGCGAACCGCCACCCGACGAGCTCCAATGAAACTCTGTACCACCGCCGGCATTGCCGCCAGCCTGATTGAAGGCATCCGCCTCCTTCCAGTTTTGGCCATACTGGTCATACTTCTTACGCTTCTCAGGGTCGCCAATTACCTCATAAGCCTCATTCAATGCCTGAAACTTGGCTTTCGCCTTCGGGTCATCGGGATGAAGATCGGGATGGAACTGCTTGGCTCGCTTGAGAAAAGCCCTGCGCACATCTTTCTGTGGAATGTTGCGGTCTACACCTAAAATCTTATAATAATCGATAAATGCCATAGTCTAAATCCTCCATTTCTTGTTCTTATACTTTTCCAACAAAAAATGTGCCATGACCCGATTTCTATCTTGACTTATGGGAAATAATACACCACCGGCAACTGTTCCACCTCCAGCCAGTAGGCGTTGAGCAGCGATGTGTCATGGGTCACGCTCTGCCATGACGCTGGTAAGACTACACGCCTGCGCTGCGTAGCCTGACCGGCATCGGTCACACACACGGCCCACACACGGCCCTTGAGGTTGGGTGACTGACGTTCTTGCGCAATCACCTCCATGCAATGGTCACAGTCAGGGTCATAGACAAACAACACCCTTGGACGGGCTTGCGACAAAGAAGTGTCCCTCACCGCGTCTTTCCCAATGACAGTAGCTGCCAGCGAATCAGCCAGCAAGCCAAAACGCGAACGCAGAAAACTGCTGAACAACGCCTCATTGCGCATGGGCGACTCAGCATCAGTAAGATACGATGTGGCCAGCACATACCAATGGGCTCGCAGACTGTCAGACGACAGACTGCCATAAAAGGCATTGATATTGTCATGCCGCACTTCTGCGGGCTGAGCCCCCAGCCATGCCAAGTAGTTGACAAACTCCTGTTCTGTATTTATCTTACTGATGACCTGCGCCTGCAGAGGCATCAAAACCATAGTCAGCAAGGCGACCATCCATCCTTTCATCTGTTCCTTGTTCATCATAGATTCTAAATTGAGAAGTGACAGAGCATTCCATCAACAATCAAGTCATGCAAAACTACGTATTTCCACTGACTTAACCTTTGATTTCACGATATTTAATACGCTGACAGTCTTAAGACAGGCAGGCAGGCCAACGTCGGCATACCAGCTGCTACCTTTAGACAGCACTGCCACACACTCAATGCCGCGCATCAGGCTTGGAGCAAAATTATGTCAAGATTATTTATGTTAATAAGCCTCTGACAATCGCCTTCAAGCCAACAAAGCGTCTCCCTGCTTGAAATATGCCAGTCACAAGCCATTTCATAACAAACTGAAGATTAACCTGTTATATATTTTACAATCAACAATACATCAATTTTCCTTCGGAATATCGCCGAAAAGCCGTCGTCATTTCGGCGAAAAGTGGCCATCATTTCACCGAAAAGCCATTGACATTTCGCCGAAAAGGCATCACCGCTACGCCGAAGATGTGATGGCACAGCCATTTTAGGACGATATTGTCTCGATTTTGGCCAATATTCGTCACGGCGAAGTGTTAAAATCAAAATGGTACTTTGTAAATGAAATTCCAAGTATATTTGCCATATATGACAACCATCCCACACGTTTGTATCTACAGGATATATCCAGCTCACCGATGTCACTTCCCCGGCATGACGCGGCGCTCCACAGCTGCCATTGACGGGCCAAGACAGCCAGAAACTCACCACATTACCCTAAATAAATAGAAAACTTGCTTGCTGTTGTGCGAGAATTTGTTTAAATTTGCAAAAATAAAACAAGACAAACCTCTCCATATAGCCAACCAGACCACAATAAAATGAAACGAAACATTCTTTTTACCTTGCTACTCATCGTCTGCTGCCTCAACAGTTGGTCGCTGACAGGCTCGCCGTCGTTCTTTCACATTGGATACGCCGATGGACTCTCCGACAACAAGATCAACTGCCTGCTCAAAAGCAGCAGTGGCTATCTGTGGATTGGCACCTCTTCAGGACTCAACCGCTACGACGGCGTGCGCATCCGCACATGGTTTGCACAACCGGGCATGGCCACGAGCCTTCAAGACAATACCATCAATAACATCACCGAAGATGCCGACCAGCAACTTTGGCTCAACACGACGCAAGACTATTGCATCTTTAACCCACGCACCGAGCAATTCAACAACAATCCTGACGCTTGGCTGAGAGCACACGGCATCAACGGCCACGTAAGCAAGCTGACAGCCGACAGCCAACACAACCTTTGGATCCTGACCGGCCAACGAAACCTTTACTACTACGACTTTTCCAAGCATAAAGCTTTTTGTGTCATCACAGCCAAGCAACAACCCAGAAGCCAGTACACCGACATCACAGTGAGTGGACAGTCACTTGTTATCACCTACAACAACGGACTCGCTCTGTGGATCAATACCAAGACACGAAAACCCGTCAAACTACTCACCGAAATGTATAAAGCCACACAAGGCAAGACCGATAATTATCAAATTTACATCGACCACCACAACAACTTCTGGATTTACGCTTCCAATCGCCTCATGCGCTACGACCACAAGACCGGCCAATGGCGTACCATCAGTAACTATTTGGTCAAAGACATTGGCGAAGACCAGGCAGGACGCATCTTGCTCGCCACCGACCACAATGGTCTGGTAGCATTGGACGCTGTAGGCAATCAAATGGCACAATGGCTGCACTCTCCCACCGACCTCATGTCGCTGCCCGACAATACACTGCAGACAATCTACACCGATCCCATCGGCATTGTGTGGATTGGCACCTATCGACTGGGCCTGGCTGCTTACTACAGTGGGCTGCATCCGTTCTCGCTCTTGCCGCTTGGCGACGTATGCAGCATGGCACAAACTGGCAATAAGATTTGGCTGGCGACCAACGACAAGGGCATCGTCTGCTACGATCTCAACACACAACAGTCGGTCTGCTATGACCATAAGCAAAACCATTTAGGCTCCGACATCATCGTGACGGTCTGTCATACCAGTGACGGAAGTGTCTGGTTCGGATCTTATCAGGGCGGACTGGCACGATGGCACAACGGCTCGTTCACCGTCTATCGGCAGAAGAAGGGCGGCCTGGCTTCCGACAACGTCTGGGCATTGTGTGAGTTGCCCGACCACCGTCTGGCCATTGGCACCCTCGGAGCCGGCATGCAGTTGTTCAATCCGACGACCGGACAGTTTGTCACCATCAACAGCACCAACAGCCAATTGCCTACCGACTACATCTCGTCTCTCGTCGTCGACGGCAACAAGCTCATCATCGGCCATTCATGCGGCCTCTCCATCATGAATATCTATTCACGCCACATACGCAACTTCCCCATAGGAGCGTTCAAGAGCGGTAAGTTTGGAGTCTCACCACTAGTCAACCAAGCGATGGTCGACTCACGTCATCTTATTTGGGTTGCCACCACTTCCGACCTCTGTGTCTACGACCAGCGGCGCAATGCCTGCTACGCCGTTCCCGTGGAAGGATGGAGACAATACATCGACGTGACAGCCGTTGCCGAAGACCATGACGGCAAGGTGTGGGTCACGACTGGCGACGGCATCAAACGCATCATCGTCAAGCAAGACGCTGACAGTTGCCGCTTCTTTGTCAATGCCTACAGCGAATTCAATGGAGTACAGAAACGACTGTTCAACAAACGGTCCATTCTCTGTCTCAACGACGGCCGGCTGATGGCTGGTGGCATCGACGGCATCAATGTCATCGACCCGGCCCATCTGCCCAGTCCCCTGCCCAACGGTGAGGTGCTGTTCAGCGGCTTGCTTCTCTTCGACCGCCTCGTGGGGGTCGGAGAAAGCATCAACGGCCACGTTATCCTCAACCAGGCTATCGACAATGGCAGCAAGCTCACACTAAGCCACGCCGAAAACAACTTCGCCATACAACTGGCCACCACCCTGGCCGGCATCAACCACAAACCCCGTTTCCTCTATCGGATGCGGGGGCTGAACGACCAATGGATGCTGACTGCCGAGGCACAGACTGCCATCAAGTTCAACAATCTTCCCTCAGGCCATTACCATCTCGACGTAAGACTCGTCGACGCCAACGGCAAACCCCTGCCCCACATCTCTACGCTTGACATCGTCGTCAAGCCGCCATTCTATCTCAGCACATGGGCCTGGCTCATCTATCTTCTGATGGCAGCTGTCGTCGTGTGGTACCTCTACCAACTGCAACTGCGCAAGCGCAGGGCGGCCATACGCCGAATGGAACGTGCCAAGCAACAGGAGCTGGAAGAGATGAAGATGGTGTTCTTCACCAATATCAGTCATGAACTGCGCACGCCGCTCTCACTCATCCTCTCGCCTCTGCCCAGTCTCATCAACAGAGAACGGGACGGTGAGGTCGTCAACAAGCTGCGCCTCATCCAGCGCAACGCCTACCGCATGCTGCGGATGGTCAACGACATTCTCGACCTGCGGCGGCTGACGAAGGGCAAGGAGCAGCTGCGACTGCAGCATTCCAACCTTGTGGCCTGTGTCAATGGACTGTGCAAGCAGTTCATCGGTCTGACCAACAAAGACATCACCCTTACCATGCTGGCTTCGGCAGAAGAGATCAACATGGACTTCGACGTTGACAAGGTAAGTAAGATTGTGGAGAACCTTCTGTCGAATGCGTTCAAATATGCTCCCACTCAGCAGGGACGCATCGAGGTGAGCCTGCGCCACCACAACGACCATGTTGACCTGGTGGTGGCCGACAATGGTCCCGGCATCACCGACGCTGACAAGCAACACCTGTTTGAGCGTTTCTTTCAAAGCCAGCAGAATGTGAGGAGCGGCACCGGCATCGGTCTCAACCTGGTGGCTACCTATGCGCAAATGCATGGTGGCAAAGTATCAGTCGGCGACAGTCCGCAGGGCGGTGCGATGTTCACCGTCACCCTGCCCCTGCACCAAGCAGAGATAAAAGGCAAATCGTATGCCGAAGCCTATCAAAGCGACTACGATACTCAACAATCTGAGCACTCTGCTACAGCCTCTTCTTCATCTGTACAGGAAACTACAGCCGACAAAGCAGTGGCCGACCGACATGCGTCCAGTCCGTTGCGTTACAAGGTACTCGTGGTCGACGACAATCCCGACTTCTTAGAGTTCATGAAGGGCGAGCTGCAAACCGATTACAGCATCCTGACGGCGACCAATGGTCAAGAGGCGCTCTCCGTCGTGCTCGAGGAGCATCCCGATCTGATTTTAACCGACGTGATGATGCCCGTCATGGATGGTAACGAGCTGTGCAAACGCATCAAGAATGACCCCGACACCGCTAACATTCCCGTTGTCATGCTCACTGCCCGACTGTCTGAAGAGAATGAGGCCGAAAGCAGAGAATGCGGTGCCGACGACTATGTGAAGAAGCCGTTCGACCTGGAGCAACTGCGCCAGCGCATCAACCAACTCCTCTACAAAGGACTCCAGACAGGTTCGAGCCACATAGAACCTCACCTCAACTATGAGCCCATTGTGAGCGTCGACGAGAAGTTTGTGGCACAAGCCACTGCTTATATTGAAAGCAAACTCGACGACACCAGCCTTACCGTAGAGTCGATGAGCCGTGGCATGGGCATGAGCCGCGTCAACCTCTATCGCAAGATGGTCACCGTCACTGGCAAGACACCCTCGGAATTTATCCGCATCATCCGCCTGCGCTATGCCGAGCGTTTGCTTATGAAAAGCCAGCTTTCCGTCGCTGAGATAGCCTACAAGGTAGGTTTCTCATCGCCGAGATATTTTGCCAAATGCTACAAGGAACTCTTCGGCTATGCTCCTTCGCAATATAAGAGACAGAAATAAGCTCCAATTAACCTTCAACTAGTTCATGGACGAAGCCAAGGAAAAAGGACGTTACCGCACCTATTACGATGCCATAACGTCCTTTATTAGTATTAGTCAGCTCCAATTATCTTGCAAATGCGCAGAATCTTCAAGGGATTGTAGTCAAATCGCTTGAATCTTCATTGACTATAATTTACAAGTGATCTGCTCACCATTGTAAGTCACCAACTTCCCTTGAGGAGAATCAAGGTTGAGAGGCGTGGCCTTGTCTTTGCCAACCACCACGATACGGAACTGACGCTGCCGGAGCATGCCTGAGAAGGAGCCTTTTCTGCTGCCGATGGTCAGCGTATGGTTGGCTTCGTCATAGGTGAAGTCAATCGTAGCATATTGTCCCTGCTCGTAGTCGTAGTTGGTGCCTTCATCCTCGTAGAGTGTGAAGCGACCATTACGACCTGCATACACGTAGAGATTGATCAGGCTGGGCTGCTTTTCGTCACACCACTCCATGGCCGGACCAAAAGGTATGATGCTGCCTTCGGGCACATAGACTGGAATGTGCTCAACGGGTGCATTGGCCTTCACGCTCTGTCCGCCATTGAGGTGCTTGCCCGTATAGAAATCGTACCAGCCGCACTGCTTAGGCAGGTAGACCTGACGGGCACGTGCCTTATACACTGTCACAGGACAAGCCATCAGTGAGGGACCAAACATCCACTGGTCCTTGATGTCATACACCTTATCGTCGCCATTGAAGTCCATCACCAGTGCCCGCATCATCGTGTAGTCATTAAAATGGACGGCTCCTGCCAGACTGTAGACGTAAGGCATGAGGCGGTAGCGCAGCTTGTCGTAATAGACAATACCCTGATAAGCCGGATGGTTCTCGGGCGCAATGTTCCAGACCTCACGCAGTGGCCACTGACCATGTGTGCGATACAAGGGTACGAAAGCGCCCAACTCGTTCCACCTGACTTGCAGCTCGCGCCATTCCTTCAGGTCGTTGTTCTCCTGACCCGTGCGGTCATACAACTGCTGTGCCTTCACATAGCGGTCTTCCACACTAAAGCCACCGATGTCCATGCCCCAGAAAGGCAGCCCGGCAAGACTGTAGTTCAGTCCGGCCGTTATCTGAGCCCGCATGTCTTCCCACCGCGTACCAATGTCGCCACTCCATGTAGCCGTACTGTACCGCTGTTCACCGGCAAAGCCGCTGCGCGTGAGCAGGAACACACGGGTGTTGGGATTGACGCTGCGCTGCCCGTTGTAGATGGCATCGGCATTGACGATGGAGTAAGCATTAAAGTACTCGGTCGAAGATCCCAAGGCCGTAGGACCACAGAGCGCCTTGCGATACCACATCGGCGTGCAGTCGCGCACATTAGGCTCTGAGGCATCCATCCACCAGGAATCAATGCCGAACTTATACTTGGAATAGAGGTTCTCGTTCATCTGCCGCCAGAACATCCTACGGGCACCTGTGCTGTATGCGTCATAGAAAGAGTTGAGGTAGCCCGGTCCCACCCAGTCACGAATGCTGTCATGGGGTGCCTGATGGTACATCCATCCGTGGGCATCGAGCTCTTTGTAGTTGGCGGTGTTGCAGTAGAACTTCGGCCATACCGAAATCATGTAGCGGCCGTGCATGGCGTGGACGCTGTCGAGCATTGCCTGCGGATTGGGGTAACGGCTGGCTTCAAACTGATGGCTGCCCCACTGGTCGTCGGCCCAATAGTTCCAGTCCTGCACGATGTTGTCAACGGGGATATGACGCTTGCGAAACTCTGCCAGCGTGTTCTCTATATCTGCTGACGTCTTATAACGCTCGCGGCTCTGCCAGAAGCCAAACGCCCACTTGGGTATGATCTGTGCCTTACCCGTCAGGGTGCGGTAACCAGAGATGACCTCATCGAGGTTGTCGCCCGCAATGAAGTAGTAGTCCAGGTCGCGTGACATCTCGCTCCAGATGCTGAGACGGCCCTGCTCCTCCTCACTACGAGGTGTGGCCACACGCAGACCGCAATAAGACACGTCACCGTCGGGATACCAGTCGATACACAGTTTCGTGCGCTTGCCTTTCTTCAGGTCAACCGTAAACTTGCAGGCATTCGGGTTCCAGGCCTGACGCCAGTGCTCCGGCACGACAAGCTTTCCGTCGACATACACCTTCGTGTAGCCGGCATAATAAAGGTTGAAGCGATAGCGGTTGTCCACCGGAGCCTCAACGTAACCCTCATAGGTAACGTGAGCGCCTTTCATCTTGAAGTTCTTAGGCAGATTGCCAATGCCGATGTCGGTCAAGCCACGGGCAGCAATGTCGGGCAGCGCAAACTCATAATAGATGCTGTCTTCATCTCTGACGATTGTCGTGCCATCGGCAGCACGGTAGGTGCCTGTGAGATGGCCGCGATGACCGTCCTTATCATAAAGCGTGAAAGCATGATTCAGCTGGAGATAGTCATTGGGATTGCCGAAACGGCAGTAGCTGTAGCTGTCCCAAAGGATGCCATAGCCACGGTTGCTCACCACGAAAGGCACGCTTACCTTGGTGTTGTACTGGAACAAGTCCTCGTTCTTGCCTTTCATGTTCATCTCACCGGCCTGGTGCTGTCCCAGACCGTAGAAGGCCTCATCCGGTTGGTTGTCAAACAGCAACCGCCAGGAGTAGCCTCTTTTCTGTTCGGGCAGAAGCCGGCTGTCAACACCAATCTCTCGTTCGGGCACGGTGTAGGGCTTGAGGGTCTTGCCTTGCTGCTCATCCTCGGCCAGCAACTGTCGGCCGGAAGCATCGTAAAACACAACGCGGCCGGTAGCCTTGTTGACCTTGGCCTGCACCTTGGCGGTGCTGATCACAACTTCGTCATTGTTCTCGTCCACCTTAAACGTCACATGCTGCTGAAAGGCTTCCGGCACGATGATAAGGCTGTTCTTCAACGGGAAGGCCGACTCACTCGTAGCCTCTACTCTGATGATTTTATCGGACATGACCTGCAGGCGCACCCAATGCGGGGAGGAGGCAGTGGGATGAGCCACTGCCACATCCACCGCATTGCCGGTCTTGACATAACCGGTCGCACATGCGTTAAGCGCGCTGACAAGCAACACACCCGAGATGATGAATGATTTATAGGACATAATCTAAGTGTTTAGAGAAGATCTTACCGTGGCCACGATGCGGCGGCAACGCCATTCTGGACGCCCGTGAGGGCTGGCTGGCAGAAGACGTTACGACCGGCACGGTTGACGATGGTCATAGAAGGACGCGACAATGAGTTCGTATCCCAGACAAACGGTATGAGGCCATTGTTGATGGCTTGTTCGTTGACGGTCTTGTTGAAGATCGTCACAGAAGCATCGTGCTCGGCTTGGTTGGCACTGAGATTGCGCCACAAGCAGGCATACTCGCCGATAACCACAGGTACGCCATGGTCGAAATAGGCGGTCTTGAGCTTCGCAAAGCGATCGGCAATATAGCTTTCCTCGTAGTTGCTGTCAACATTGCGGTCGGAGCCTGCCACATGATTGGCCGCACCCCAGAAGTACTGCATCTTGCCCCAGTCGGCATCTTCGACCAGGCCGCAGAACTGCCATGGCGTGTAGAAATGCACCTCCAGCATGAGCTTACCGCTCTGCGTGTCGGTCGGGAACTTGCTGACAGGCATCAGACTGAGTGTCTCATCGACATTCGTCTTCGGGCCCTGAATGACAAGCACGCGGTTGCTATTGTTGCCGCCCGTCGCACGTACGGCGTCGATGAATGCTTGCTCATATTTGATCAAAGCGTTCATCTGCGCGTCGGTCATCGTTGTCTGCTGACTCTGGTTGGGTTCGTTAAGACCGGCGAAGATCAGATGTTTGTCGTAGTTCTTAAAGGTATTGGCCACTTGCGTCCACAGCGTCTTCATGGTCTCGCAGTTGGCAGTAACCGTGGTTTCATCGGTCTTGTTGAACGACGTCTCGACCCATCCGCCATCATAGTGGTCGTTGAGTATGACATAGAGGCCGTCCTGGACACAGTAGTCCACCACTTCCTTGACGCGTGCCATCCATGCGGCATTGATGGTCGTTGTGCCGGCATCGAAATGGGTGTACCAAGAGCACGGGATGCGGATTGACTTGAAGCCGAGAGACTTCACATAGTCAATGACGGCCTGCGTGGTCTTTGTGCCTTGCCACGAGGTCTCAGCCGACAATCCGTCACCGGATGAGAACGGTGCCTCCAGGGTGTTGCCGAGGTTCCAGCCCGGATACATATCGGAAGCTACCTCCAAGGCAGAGACCGTGATGGAAGCTTCGCTGTTGGCAGCCTGGTTCACCGTGACAGCCTCCACGAGGTCGCCTTGCGTGAACGTGATGGTGCCCTTGCGGCTCTCACCTACATAGTTGGGTGCCACAACAAATTGATGACTGTATTCCTGCATTGTGGCGCGTGTGTCGGGCGAAGTGATCCATGATGCATCGGTCGTAAAGCTATAGGTGCCGTTGCTCTTGAGCTTCACGGTGATGGTCTGTCCTGATGCGGGCACGTCAAACGAGGTCTGCTCGAGGAGAAGGCCATTGTCGGCCTTCTGCGTGATGGCAATGTCTTTGGTCGACTCTCCCAATTTCACCGTCACTGTAGCAGTGCGGTCGTCATAGCCTGTGTTTTCAGCCACGGCGAGTGAGTACTTATAGGTCACCGTCGAGGCAGATGTCTGTTCGCTGACAACAGCCCAGTCGGCACTGCTGCTCACGGAAGGCTTGCTGGCAGCCCTCACATAGAAGTCGATGGTGCCACCGCTCTTAGCAAAGGTCTGCTCCGATGTCGACACCATGAAGTCAGTGCTCAGTCCGGCCGCACTATTGCTGATGTCGTCGCCGCACGATGCAAACAGCACAACAGCCAACAGGCTCAGCAAGGCATTAATAATCGTTATCTTTTTCATTGTTGTTACCTTAATCTTTATCGGTTCTGAAGAAAGGTCCCGGGCCGTCTCGCCCAGGACGATTCTTCATGGATAAGTTGTTCTTCCCGTTAGATGCCAGGAGTAATAATTGAATTGATCTTCACTTTGACGAGGTCGGGGTTGACAAGCTCCTTATAAAGATTGGTGATATCAATCACCCAGACCACAGCACCCTCGCTGGTTCCGCAGAGCGGTGCAGTCACGGTGTAGGTACCATCCTTCGTGATGGTCGTTCCAGCACCTTCTGTTCCGCCCCAATAGCTGGGATCCCAGGAAGCATCGGCAAACGACATGCTGGCCGGATAACTGCCCGAAGCACCACTGACGAGGTTGCCGTCAATGCCGCTGATGGTGAAGTTGACCGTGATGGAACCGTTGAACTTCAGCGAGCTGTAGTCGTTGACGCCCTTGGTTGAGCCATACTCATTGTAGATCTCAATACGGCCGTCAACACCATCGCCTTCCTTACTCGTCCATACCGGAGCCGGGATCTTCTGATAGATATCGGCAACATCGAAGCGGATGCTCTCAACCTCGACTTTCACCTTGCTCATGTCAACAATGTTGGCAGCAAGCTTGTCGATATCGATGCAGAACACCATTGCGCCGTCGGCCTGAGAGGCAGTCTCCATCCAGACGGAGTATTCACCGTCACCATTGACCAGTGCGTCGTATTTATAGTTGTAGAACGATGACCAGTAGCTGGGATCCCATGAGGCATCAGCATATTCCAAGCCGGCAATGAACTGTGAGGGCGCGTCACTCTTGAGGTTGCCTGTGACACCGCTCAACTTGAACTTAACCACCATATTCTTTGAGAACGACACTTGACTGGGATCGAGACAAGGATTGGGCTTCGAAGCACCATACTCGTTGTAGAGCTCAATGCGCAGGCGACCGTTGTCCTCGATATCTCCGACCACCAGTTTGCTGTTGTCAGGATTGATGATTGGAGCCTTACGTACCGACCTCACGCAGAGGCCAAGCTGGCGCTGGCTCATTCCGGTAACAGCCGAACCGTCACTGCCGAAGCTGAGTGTCTTGCCATAGTCGGAAGAGATGGTGTGCACCGTTCCTGCCCAATACAATCCCTTGGCATTGGCACCCTCCAAGGTGGTGCCATTGCGATAGCCGGCTGCAGGCAGGAAGATGCTGTTGCCATTGTTGGCCGTGAAGCGAATACCGCTCACGCCATCCACCGTCGTCCAGGTCTGCTTGGTTCCCTTAATGAGCTCGGCAATCTGGGCGGCCGTAGGCATCGAACTCTTAATCGATGACGAGCCGTCGATGTCAGCGTGCTTGACAATATCGTTGGCTGTTGCAGCGATGTCCGACGTGACGTTGTAGTCATCAAGACGGGTAGACGTCATCAAACCGGTGGCATCGCCATAGGCGGCCATTGCTCCGGTCTCGGTCTCATTCTCGGCGCCGACATTGTATTTGGCCCACATTACAGAGAGCCCAAGGTCGACGTACTCCATCGACTGTTTCGCTGTTGTGAACGACTTCACGTCACCATAGACCAGACCATCGCCCAACTGCGCGTAAGCTACATAATAATAGGTGTTGCCGGGCAGCAGTCCATCGACCGTCGTTGCGAGTGTGGTCGATGTGGAAGTAAGCGGATAGTCGCGGCCATCACGCACATTAGCCTCAGTCATTGAGAGTTTGAAGCCAAACGTCATTCCGTTCTCTATCAGACCTTTCAAGCCGGAAGCCGAAGCGTTGAGCGTAGCCTTGCATGCAGACACTTCGGTAGCTTCTGCTGTCGCTATCTGCGCGTCGGTGGCGACAAACGACTTCACATCGCCGTACTTCGTGACGCGGCTCTGCAGCGTCACATACGTGCAATAATAATAGGTAGTGCCTTTGGTCAGGCCGGATAGAGCCGTCGTCACATTGCCCAATGAGTCAATGCCGCCCACTACTTTTGAGCCCGCCGTCGTTGGGTCAGGGTTGATGGAATAGCACGTTCCTACCTGATAGGAACTGGGATCACATTTCGACAGGTCGAGCACACGGCCTTTGGCAGTAGCCGAGATGGCTGTGACATCGGCCTCGCCCGTCTCTACGCTGGAGACAACGGCCTCCGTAGCGATTGTATAGTCGTCGTCATCGCTGCATGCGCACAAGGCCAACACGCAGAGAAGTGAGAGGACGCTGTATAATTTAAGTCTGTATTTCATAGTGCTGAATGGTTTTAAGATGAACTACTTTCTGACGGTCTTTCTCACGACACGCTTTGCAGCCTTTGCCACATGCATCTTAGCATCGGCAGCGTCAGTGATGAAAGGCTTGCCACTGTCGAGCGTCACATGAACGGTGATTGACAGCGATGAGCTGAACGAGTAATTGGCTGCGGTCGAGGCCGTCGCACCCCATGGATTGACAATGTAGCGGCGGGCCGTTGTAGCGGCATCACCCACGACACGGTCAATGGCCGCATCGTCGAAGTCTACGCTCTTGCCATCGGCTTTCACCGCCACGACTTTCACGTCGCAGTTAGGATGATCCTTAAGCAGTTTTTCGATGTCAAGATAGAGGCCATAGACATTGCTGCACGAGCCATTGATGGTGAAGGTGTAGTCGCCATCGGTCGTGACATACACGTCATCGCTCTGCTGGAAGGTCCAACTCGAATCGAAGAGATGCAAGCCACCCTTATAACGCTTGACTTGCGCACCGCCGGTCTGCAGTGTGAACTGATAGCCTTGGTAAGCCCAAAGTTTGTTCTGGTCGTCATAGAGCTTCTTGCCAAGCCAGAGGTTAGAGAGCGAACCGCTGTAGTCATCGGTCTCATACGACAGAATGCGCAGTGAGTTGTCGTTGCTGCGTGAGAATGTCACGTCGCCGTCAGCAGAGAGCGTGAGCGATGGGAACTGACCGTCGAAGGTGTAGACGCCCTTGTCGCTGAGCGTATAGGTTCCGGCATATTCGGTGCCGTCAGGTGTGGTCACAGTATACTTGTGTGACACATTGTT
>Ga0256406_1002845_pt1 | contig 23156 bp, 27 predicted proteins | sample RumenRJG_03DNA_FD_185986 | JGI IMG/M metagenome (GOLD analysis project Ga0256406, IMG submission 185986) | Bovine rumen microbial communities from Lethbridge, Alberta, Canada - RJG_03 | ecosystem: Host-associated > Mammals > Digestive system > Stomach > Rumen | place: Canada: Alberta | collected... | reverse complement strand
AGCAAAAGGGATGCTAGAGGAAAGCGGGGGCAGGATGGATGCGGAATCCGTCCTGCCCCCAATTTCTTCTGTGGCCGCTGCACGACTTGGTGCAACAGGATTGCTTTTCGAAATTCAATTCACGTGCCTTGTCCTTGCCCTGGGATTGCCAATGAGGAAGCAGCGCTTCAATGCTGTCGTCCCTGGAAGCTATACTGACATAAATCCGCTCCATCCTCTTGGCAGATAGGAGGCTTCCATGCACGTCCTTGTCATTCCCGATGTCCACCTGAAGCCCTGGATGTTCGATGCAGCTGATGCGGCAATAAAGCAGGAGTCTCCTGATGCAATCGTGCAGCTCGGAGACCTGCCTGATGACTGGGGCATGCAGCGACGCCCTGAGGCATACGATGCCCTCTATGAGCGTGCAGAAGCCTTCCTTGCTGCCCATCACGATGCTTACTGGTGCTATGGAAACCATGACATGTCGTACTTCTGGGATGCGCCTGAGTCCGGCATGGCAAAAGGCAATGTGCTCAGGCATGTGCAGGAGCGCTCCCGCGCATTCTGGGACAAGGTGCCTCAAGACCGCAAGGCATTTGTCCATCGCATCGACAATGTCTGCTTCTCGCACGCCGGCATCCTCCAAGACTTCATCGAGGACGAAGGCCTCGCTTCCGCATCTACGGATGATGCTCTTGCCGCTATCAACCAGATGGGCAGAGACGAGCTCTGGCAGGAGTTCTCTCCCCTCTGGGCACGTCCTCAGGGAATGGCAGATCTCGATATCCTCTACCGCCCCCAGGAGCTCTTCCAGGTTGTCGGACATACCCCGGTGAAGTACGTTCGCGAAGAAGGAAATCTCCTGAGCTGCGATGTCTTCTCCACCTATTCGTGGGGAGGCCCCATCGGCACCGAAGAGTTCTCGCTCGTCGACACCAAGAGCTGGACCTTCAGGACAATCAAAGCTGGAGAGCTGAGATAAAAAAGAGAGCCTGTCATCTGACAGGCTCTCGGACAGTTCTGGCTCCCCGGGTAGGGTTCGAACCTACGACACACTGATTAACAGTCAGTTGCGCTACCACTGCGCCACCGGGGAATGTGTTGCTCTCAAAGCGCACTAGCTAGTATACGGAAAGCTCGTTTCAATGCAAGCGTGCATTTCGAAGAATCTGTGCTATGCAATGCTTCAGCAACATTCTGCACACGCGCTCTCCGCATTTTGGTGGCTACTCCGCAAAGTTCCTCCAGGCAAGGCTCACCGAACCGACGCCGAGATGAAGCGAGACAACTGGTCCTCCATCACGCACATGGATCGTCGTCTCAGGAAGCTCGCGCCTCACCTCATGCACAAGCTCTTCGACCGCCTCATGCGCCTCGCCGTATCCTGTGACGGTCACGGAGTTCTTCCGTGCTTCTTCCGGAATCTCGGCTATGAGGGCACGGGCTGTGCCGCGCATGCCGTGGGCGACGCAGACATCCTTGATGCCGCCCTCCTGGAGCTCCATGACAAGGAAGCGGTCAAGGTTCGAAGGAACGGCGCGCCTTGTGGCACCGAGACGCCCCGATTTCCTGAGAACCTCGAGATCCGGCACTGTGAAATCGATGCCCTGACGTGCACGCTCCGCTTCGAGCTTCTCACCGACCGTCTCCAGGCCATAGCCCAGGCTCACGAGCTTGCGTGCCTGGCGTACGAGGAACTCGAGCCCGCCCGAAGTCGTCCAGGAGTCGATGATGCGCATGCGCTCCGGTGCCTCTCCTTCACGGATGAGCTGCTCACGTGCGTGCACAGCGCTCCTGTAGGTGCCAGAGAGCCTCGAAGAGATTGTGAGGCAGAGCACCGAGAAATCAGCATCGAGGAGGCGCCTGAATTCGTCAGCAAACTCGTCCTGGTAGACCGCTTCTGTCATGAGCAGCCTGCCATTCCGGAAGAGAGAGTCGTAGTCGCCATTCTCGTTCCGGAAGGTCTCCGCATAGCGGACACCGTCGACGTTGTAGTGCATGGGCACCATCGTGACGCCGAGCTCCTCTGCACGGGTACGCGAGAGCGTGCAGGAGGAATCGCAGACGATTGCAACCGGACGCTGTGGCAGATCGGCTCCGCCTGTCGTGAGGGCGCCCAGACCTGCCGTGAGCCCTGTGGTCTTCTCCATCAGCTGTCTCTCCTTCCGATGGCACGGTATTTCTCGTAGCGAGCATCGACAAGCTCGTCTTCCGTCATCCCTTCGAGCTCCTGCACCTGATCCGCAAGGCATTTCCTGAAGCGCTCTGAGAACTCTTCGGTGCCGAAGCCCTCGGCGTCGACGATACCGTCGATGATGCCCAGGTCCTTGAGGAAGGGCGCCGTGATGCCGAGAGCCTCGGCAGCATCGGCTGCACGCTTCGCTGTCTTGAAGAGGATCGTCGAGCAGCCCTCAGGGCTCACGACCGAATAGACAGCATCAGAGAGCATGAGGACACGGTCCGAGACGGCAAGGCCCAAGGCACCGCCCGAGCCGCCCTCGCCCATGATGACGGTAATCTCTGGGGTCCTGAGAGCGCCCATTGCGACAAGGTTGTCTGCGATGGCAGCGCCCTGGCCGCGCTCTTCTGCCTCCATGCCCGGATAGGCACCGGACGTATCGACAAGGCAGATCACGGGACGATGGAACTTCTCCGCTTCCTTCATGAGACGGAGCGCCTTGCGGTAGCCCTCAGGCTCAGGCGAGCCATAGTTTCTGGCCACCCGTTCCTTGATGCCGCGTCCGCGATCGGTTGCAATGACAGTGACAGGATGTCCATCGAGCGTGGCAAGGCCGGCCACGATGGCAGCATCGTCTCCGAACTCATGATCCCCATGGAGCTCGATGAAGCCCTCGAAGGTCATGTCCATGATGGAGGGAACAGACGGCCTGTCGGCGTTCCTCACGCGCTTCACAAGGTCGTAGGCATAGGCATCTGCAGCAGCCGGCTTCTCGAGATGGTGCGGAAGCGGCCAGCGTGCCTCCTCGGGGAAGGCAGCCGCACACTTCGGCGCCTCGCGTGTGACCCACGCCTCCTTGTCATGAAGCCAGAGCAGATAGCCGAGCGTGGAGGGAATCTCCTTGCGCTCGACGACCATGTCGCAGAAGCCATGAGCAAGGACGAACTCCGAGCGCTGGAAGCCCTGGGGCAGCTTCTTGTGCGTCGTCTGCTCGACGACACGCGGACCTGCGAAGGCGACGAGCGCGTCAGGCTCTGCAATCGTGATGTCTGCCTCCATTGCGAAGGAAGCCGTGACGCCGCCCGAGGTGGGATCGGTAAGGACACAGATATAGAGGAGGCCCGCTGCACTGTGCCGGCGTACAGCATTCGAGACCTTGGCCATCTGCATGAGGGAGGTGAGGCCCTCCTGCATGCGGGCACCGCCCGATACCGTGAAGCCGACAACAGGCAGGCCTTCCTCTGTCGCCCGCTCGAAGCAGCGGCAGATCTTCTCGCCGACAGCAGCTCCCATGGAACCCATCATGAAGTCGCCGTTCATGATGAAGAGGGCACAGGGCTCGCCCTGGATCGTCGCCCTGCCGCAGATGACGGCCTCCTTCTCCCCGCCCGACTTCTGGCGTGCAGCGGCAAGCTTCTCTTTGTAGTCCGGGAAGGAGAGGATGTCCTTCGCCTCCATATCGGCGTCCCACTCTTCGAAGGAGCCTTGATCTGCCGTGAGGGCAAGCCTTCTCCTTGCGCCGATGCGCATGTGCTTGCCGCAGCGCGGGCACACATCGAGGTTCTGCTTCAGCACCCCGGCATCGATAGCATGACGGCAATGCGGGCAGCGCACGAGAATCGTGCGCTCCGGAATATCGATCGGCACTTCGGTGACGGGCCCTTCAAGCTCGTTCAGAGACTTCTGGCGTTCACTCATAGAGGTGCTCCATCAGATTTGTATGGTAGTTGCCCGACAGGAATTCGGGATTGCCGAGGATATCGAGCTGAAGATCGGCATTGTAGCTGACACCCTCGATCACAAGCTCTCCCAGAGCAGAGCGCATCTTGCGTATCGCCTCTTCGCGCGTCGGCGAATAGACGATGAGCTTGCCGAGGAGCGAGTCGTAGTAGGGCGGCACCGATGAGCCTACATAGAGGGCAGAGTCGAAGCGCACCCAGGGGCCATTCGGCGTGTGAAGCATCGTGATGTCTCCTGCAGACGGAAGGAAATCGGGCGTCTCGGCATTGATGCGACACTCGATTGCATGTCCCACGACGTTGATGTTCTCCTGCTTCCAGTTCGAGAGGTCTGCTCCTGCAGCGACACGGAGCTGCCACTTGACAAGGTCGATGCCCGTCACGAATTCCGTCACCGGATGCTCGACCTGGAGCCTCGTGTTCATCTCCATGAACCAGAACTCGCCGGTATCGCTGAAGAGGAACTCGATCGTTCCCAGCCCCTCGTAGCCGACCTTCTTTGCAAGATTGCGGGCACACTCGAACATGTGCTCGCGGATCTCAGACGTGAGCGCCGGACAGGGACTCGGGCTCTCTTCGAGGAGCTTCTGGTTCCTGCGCTGCACGGAGCACTCGCGTTCGCCAAGTGAGAACACGTTGCCGTGGCCATCTGCGAGGATCTGCACCTCGATATGGTGTGCCGGAGAGATGAACTTCTCCATGTAGCATTCGCCGTCGCCGAAGGCGCTCTGTGCCTCGGCATGTGCCTGCTCGAAGGCAGCGGGAGCATCTTCTGGCTTGAGCACCTTCCTGATGCCACGTCCGCCACCACCTGCCCGTGCCTTCACAAGCACAGGGCAGCCGATGCGCCTGGCCTCCTCTTCTGCCTGCGCAGAAGACTCGAGCAGGTCGCAGCCCGGCACGATGGGAACGCCAGCCGATCTCGCTGTGCGGCGTGCCTGATCCTTGTCTCCCATGAGCTCCATGATCTCAGGCGAAGGGCCGATGAAGACAAGGCCATGCTCGCGGCACTCGCGGGCAAATGAGGCATTCTCGGAGAGGAAGCCATAGCCTGGATGTATTGCCGAAGCACCCGACTCGAGCGCGACCGTGATGATCGCATTCGTGTTCAGATAGGACTCGGAGGCACGCGGGCCGCCGATGCAGTAGGCCTCGTCAGCAAGCGTCACATGGAGCGCCGTGGCATCGGCCGTCGAGTAGATGGCGACCGTCTTGACGCCCATCTCCTTGCAGGCGCGGATGATGCGGACGGCGACCTCTCCCCTGTTCGCGATCAGTATCTTCTCGAACATGGTCTATGCGTCCTTCTTCGGGACGAGCGCAAACGACATGTCAGCCACGCAGGCAACCGTGTCGCCGACCTTTGCCACGCCGTGGGCGAAGTGGAACATGCCATGGCTCCTCGTGAGCTCGCACTCGAGGGTCACGGTATCGCCCGGCCTCACCTGGTGCTTGAAACGCACCTTGTCGAGGCTCGTATAGAACGGCGTCGCCTGTTCCTTGTCGATGCCATCTGCCAGAAGGACGCAGCAGTTCTGCGCCAGCATCTCGCAGAGAATGACACCGGGAACGACCGGGTAGTCAGGGAAGTGCCCCTGGAGGAAGAACTCGTCGCCCTTGATCATGATATGTCCCACGGCCTTGCCATCCTGGACTTCGGCATCGTCCAGAAGCAGCATCGGCGGCCTGTGCGGCAGAATCTTCTCCAGCTCTGTCTTGTTCATGCCATCTCCCTAGTAGATCTTCATGAGGACCGAGCCGTACTCGACGAGCTCGCCGTCGGAGACCGTGATATCGATGACCTCGCCGTCGCAGTCAGCCGTGACTTCCTTCATTTCCTTCATGGCCTCGATGACGCAGAGGACATCGCCCTTCTTGACCTTCGAGCCGACCTGCACAAAAGGCTTGGCACCCGGTGCGGGAGCCGCATAGAAGACGCCGACCATGGGAGCCTTGACAGCGGTGACCTTCGACATGTCGAGCGGCTCCTCGCCTTCAGGCTCGGATGCATCCGCTGCAGGAAGCGGTGCTGCCTCAGATGCAGGGGCTACCTCTGCGGGTGCCGCAGCGGACGTCACCTCTGCGGGAGCCGCTCCTGCCATGACCGGTGCCGGGAAGGCTTCAGGACGCTCGAGCTCGATGGCAGAGTCGCCCTCTTCGATACGGACACGGGCAAGCCCGCGCTTCTGCATGAGCTCGGCTACCGCATCGATCCTCTTCGTTGTGGTATCCATGCCTTACGCCTCCTCATACTTCCTGAGCGCGATCACGGCATTGTGGCCGCCAAAGCCCAGCGAAGTCGAAAGCGCCCATGTGGCATCGAATTCCTGTGCCTTGTTCGGCGTGTAGTCGAGATCGCAGGCAGGATCCGGCGTCTTGTAGTTGATGGTCGGCGGGATGATGCCGTGCTCGAGCGCATACGCGCTTGCCATTGCCTCGACTGCGCCGGTAGCACCGAGCATGTGGCCCGTCATCGACTTTGTGGACGAGATATGGGCAGCATAGGCTGCCTCCTCGCCAAGTGCCTGCTTGATGCCCTTCGTCTCGGAGGAGTCATTGAGCTTCGTCGAGGTGCCGTGGGCGTTGATATAGAGGCCCTCCTTGGGGTCGAGCCCTGCCTCTGCCACAGCCTCCTTGATGGCACGCGTGATGCCGGATGCGTCGGGATCGGGCGAGGTGATGTGGTAGGCATCGGCCGTGTTGCCGTAGCCTGCGACCTCGGCCACGATGTGGGCGCCACGGGCCTTTGCATGCTCGAGCTCCTCGAGGACAAGCACGCAGGCGCCTTCGCCCATGACAAAGCCATTGCGGTCTGCATCGAAAGGACGGCAGGCCGTCTCGGGATCGGGGTTCGTCGAGAGCGCACGGGCATTCATGAAGCCAGCGATGGAGACCGGCACGATTGCCGCTTCGGCACCGCCTGCAAGGATAGCGTCGGCTGCTCCTGCCTTGATGGCATGGAAAGCCTCGCCGATCGCGTTCGTCGACGTGGCGCAGGCCGTCACGACCGGAAGCGTCGGTCCCTTGGCATTCTGCCTGATCGAGACCTCGCCCGATGCCATGTTCGCGATGATCATCGGCACGAAGAACGGCGAGATCTTGCGCGGGCCGCCCTTGAGCATGCGCTCGACCTGCTCCTCGATGGTGCCGATGCCGCCGATGCCCGATCCGATATAGACGCCGAGGCGCTCAGGCTCGATGGCGCCTTCAGCATCGAGGCCGGAGTCCTTCATGGCCTCGTCAGAGGCGACGAGCGCAAACTGCGTGAAGCGGTCGTGGTGCTTTGCCTCTGCCTTGCCGAGCACGGCTTCAGCGTCGAAGCCCTTGACCTCGGCTGCGACCTTGACGCGGAAATCCGCCGTATCGAAGGCCGTGATCTCGCCGATGCCGCTCTTGCCGGCAACCAGGGCATCCCAGCTCTCGTGGGCAGTGAGACCGACGGGCGTGATAGCGCCGATGCCGGTAATGACAACTCTGCGGTTCATATTGTTCCTTCCTTTGCAGGAAGCTGCGCTACATGCACAGCCCGCCATCGATCCGGATAGTCTCTCCCGTCACATAGGATGCTGCATCCGATGCGAGGAAAGCGATCACCTGGGCAACCTCATCTGCTGTGCCGAGACGCTTGAGAGGAATCTGCGCCTCATAGCTGGCGCGCGTCGCCTCGGGCAGCTTCTCTGTCATCGCGGTCTCGATGAAGCCCGGTGCCACGGCATTGCACGTGACGCCCTTGCCGGCAAGCTCTCTTGCCACCGTCTTCGTGAGGCCGATGAGACCTGCCTTCGAGGCTGCATAGTTCGCCTGCCCGATATTGCCGGAAAGTCCCACGACCGATGCCACATTCACGATGCGGCCGCCCTTCTGGCGGACGAAGCCGCGCATGAGGGCACGGATCATGTGGAACGCGCCCTTGAGGTTCACGTCGATCACGGCGTCGAAGTCCTCGTCCTTCATGCGAGCAAGGAGCGTATCGCGCGTGATGCCAGCGTCGTTCACGAGGGCCCAGACAGAGCCGAAGTCCTCCTGCACCTGCTTTGCGGTCGCATTCGCTTCGTCTGCATCGGCAACATTGCAGCGATATGCCTTCGCGGTCGCGCCCGCCTCCTTCAGGAGGCTGACGCATTCTTCAGCCGCTGCCTCGTTTCCGGCATAGACGATCGCGACGTCGTAGCCGCCTTTGGCAAGCTCCAGCGCCGTGGCGCGTCCGATGCCGCGCGAGCCTCCGGTCACAAGCGCGACACGGCGCGAAGCATCGCGCTCGAGCGTGCCCGTCTTTGCTTCTGCCATCAGATGAGCCCCTTTCCAGCCACGAGGGCACGTGCCTCTTCGGCAGCCTCGGGTGTCTCGACGCAGACGGCATCCACGCCTTCTAGCGTCCTCTTCACGAGACCTGTGAGCGTGTGTCCCGGCCCGACCTCGATGAACGTATCGATACCGGCATCCTGCATGGCATGAAGCTCAGAGGTCCACTTCACGGGATTCGAGACCTGCTCGGAGAGGAGCGCAGCGATCTCAGCCACATCCTCCGGATAGGTCTCCCCTGTCCTGTTTGCTAAGACAGGGAGCTTCGGTGCATGGACCGGATTCGTCTCGAGATAGGCGGCAAGCGCCTCGGTGGCCTCAGCCATATAGGGGCTGTGGAAGGCTCCGGAGACGGCAACCTTCATGCTCCTGCCGCCTGCTGCCTTGACAAGGCCATCGAGCTTCTCGCAGGCCTCGGCAGAGCCTGCAACGACGGTCTGCTGCGGCGAGTTGTAGTTCACAGGCCATGCCTCGCCTGCCTCGTGGGCAAGCTCTTCCACCTTTGCGGCATCGAGCTTGAGGACAGCGCGCATGGCGCCAGGATGCTTGGCCGTGCAGTCTGCCATGGCCTGGGCGCGGACCTCGATGAGGCGCGTGCCCTCCTCGAGCGAGAAGGCGCCGGCAAAGGTCAGCGCTGCAACCTCGCCGAGCGAGTGCCCTGCCACCACATTCGGATGCACGCCAAGGTCCTCGAGCGCAGCTGCGGCCGCAAGGTCCGTTGCAAAGACGCAGGGCTGGGTGTTGATGGTCTGGCCAAGTTCCTCCTTCGTGCCTTCGAAGCACTGGGAGGCAGTGCCCGGACGCACCGCATCCACGCCGTCGAAGACCTTCTTGGCAGCCTCAGAGGAATCGAAGAGGGCCTTGCCCATGCCGGGCTTCTGCGAGCCCTGGCCTGCAAACAGGAATGCTACGCCAGCCACTTCGTTGCCCCCTTGAGCGCCTCTTCGCAGCCCTGCATGAGATCGTCGACGATCTCTGCTGCAGACTGCTCCTTCTTCACCATGCCAGCGACTTCGCCGCACATGAAGGAGCCTTCTTCATAGTTGCCGTCCTTGGCAGCCTTCCTGAGCGAGCCGGCGCCCATCTTGCCAAGCTCTTCAGCCGTGGCGCCTTCCTTCTCGGCACGCAGGAACTTCTGCGAGAACGGAGTCTTGAGGCAGCGCACGGCGCCATTGATGGAGCGGCCCGTCACGATTGTCGAGAGGTCATTGGCCTTGAGGACACGCTTCTTGTATTCGTCAGAAACCGTGCACTCGTTGGCCACGAGGAAGCGGGTGCCGACCTGGACGCCGCAGGCGCCCAGCATGAAGGCAGCTGCCATCTGGCGGCCATCGGCGATGCCGCCGGCTGCGATGACCGGAATCTTCACGGCATCCACGACCTGCGGCACGAGTGCCATCGTCGAGACGTCGCCGACGTGTCCGCCGGACTCTCCGCCTTCGGCGACGATTGCGGATGCGCCGACACGCTCGAGGAGACGTGCAAGCGCCACCGAGGAGACGACCGGTATGACCTTGATGCCGGCCGCCTGCCACGTCTTCATGTACTTGCTCGGATTGCCCGCGCCTGTCACGACGACAGGGACCTTCTCCTCGGCCACAACCTGGGCCACCTCGTCGGCGAAGGGGCTCTGCAGCATGATGTTGACGCCGAAGGGCTTTGCCGTGCGGGTGCGGCAGTCGCGGATCTCGTTCCTGAGCCAGTCGGCATTGGCATTCATCGCGGAGATGATGCCGAGGCCTCCGGCATTCGATACGGCAGCGGCGAGGCTTGCATCTGCAATCCATGCCATGCCGCCCTGGAAGATCGGCTTCTCGATGCCTGTCAGGTCGCAGAGAGGAGTCTTGATCATACGCGTTTCATCCTTTCCTGCTGGGTACTCTTTAGAGCTGAGCCTCGACGAGGTCGACGAACTCCTGGATCGTCTGGGGGTTGGCCTCAGGGTCGATCTCGATGCCGAACTCGTCCTCGCATGCCATGACCGCCTCGACAGTGCTCATGGAATCGAGGCCGACCTCGGCGAGCTTCGTCTCGGGCTTGAGCTCGACGTCGTCGAGGCCCTCCTGGTCCTTGAGGATTGCGACGACGCGATCGAACGTTGACTCTGCCATGATGTTTCTCCTTCTCTTTCTGCGCCGAAGCGCGTATCTCATGCGCCGAAGGCGCCTGATAGCGATTATGCGTCCTGTTCCTTATTCCAGCGGATCAGGGTCGTGCCGATGTCGAGGCCGGCACCGAAGCCGCAGATGAGTACAAGCTCTCCTGCATGGAGGCTCCCCTCACGGGACATGCGGTCGAGCGCAAGCGGTATGCAGGCACTCGAGATGTTGCCGGTCTCCTGTATGGTGTGGGCCATCTTGGAAGGGTCGATGCCGCACCTCTTGGCAACAGCATCGAGTATCCTCTCGTTGGCCTGATGGAAGACGAAATGGTCGATATCGGAAAGCGCAATGCCTGATTCGCCTTCGAGGGCCTTGAGCTCCTCCTCGATGCTCGAGACGGCAAAATGGAAGATCTTGCGTCCTTTCATGAGAAGCTTCGAAGGCTGGGCATCTTCGGTGCTGCCAAAGGGAGATGTGCCCTGAAGTCCTGGCACATCGAGCGAGGCAACATCGGGCTTTGTGACAAGATGGCTCCAGATAGGGCTCTCGCCTCCTGCCTCGACGACAGCAGCTGCCGCTCCATCTCCGAAGAGCACGCAGGTGCTGCGGTCCTCCCAGTCGAGAAGGCGGCTCATCTTCTCCGCAGAGACGACAAGCGCTCGTCTCGCACGTCCGCGGCAGAACCAGCCATCTGCCGTATCGAGCGCAAAGACGAATCCAGCACAGGCTGCCGAGACATCGAAGGCAGGGCAGCTGGCACCAAGGCGCTCGGCTATGGCACAGGCCTCTGCAGGCATCAGATGGTCGCCTGAGGTCGTGGAGCAGATGATGAGGTCGATGTCCTTCGCCTCTATGCCGGCATCGGCCAGAGCGTGCTCAGATGCCTCTGCAGCAAGGTCGTCGAGCGACTCGTCCGTGCAGACATAGCGGGTCTTGATGCCGGTGCGGGTGGAGATCCACTCGTCTGAGGTATCGAGGAACTCGGAAAGGTCGTCGTTCGTGACCTTCCTCTTCGGAAGTGCCGAGCCGGTGCCGGCAATCGTGAATGCCACGCTAGCTCCTTCCTGCAAAAGGCGCCCGCGCGACTGCCTGCACGGCAGCGCGTTCAGCTTCTGTATAGGCATGTTCGAGACGGCTGATGCCCTGGAGAAGCACACGGCGCTCCTCTGTGGACTGGCCACGGGAAATCTCGGCTGCCATCTTTCGGTTGAATATTGCATGGATGCGGTAGACGCATTCTCCCTTGCGGGTCAGCGTCACATCGATGCGGCGTGCATCGTCTGCACTCCGCTTCCTCTCGATATAGCCCTTCGCTTCGAGCCTCTTCACGATCGCCGTCGCAGAAGGCCGCTTGATGCCGAGGGCATCAGCCACGTCCGACATGCTGAGCGCCCGGTGCTCTGCCAGCTCGGCCCTGCCGACCGTCGAGAGCAGGTTCAGCTCGGAGTTCGTGAGGTCCATCCCATGGGAGCGGTAGACGCAGTCCTCGAGGCGGATGATTGCCTCGAACGTGCTGCTCAGAAGACGCGATATCTCGCCGATGAAGGCGGAATCGTCATCCACGTCGATGATCGGCGCTTCTGTCTCAGAATGCTCTGCGGGCTGTTCCACGTCTGTCTCTCCTCCTGGTTGCACATCTGCGATACCAGTTCCGGACAGTTATTTAGTCTAACTAATCATTTTCGGATGTGAAGGCCAATCTCCCCCTGTGCGCCATGTCCACATATCTGCCGATCATCGGCAGGGCCGAAGCGATGCCTCTTCCGGAAGGAATGCCTGCCCTGCCGCTCCACACGATTCGATGCGGGCCCTTCCCCAGGAATCGATGCCTGCAAATCGGCCCCGAGCGAGCATTTCGCCGGCAGGTGAGAGGGCAATGACCTCGTCTCCCCGAAAGGCAAGCTTTCTTTCGTAGGCATCCTTCAGCGGAGCGAGCGGGCCTTCCCGAGGCGATACGGCTTCTGCCCACTTCCGGGACCCCGAGACGATGGATACTGCCATGCGCTCGGCGAGATCAGAAAATTCAGTCCCCAGAAGGTCGCGTGCAGGACCGCACATGGCATCTTCGAGATATCCCGCAGCAAGGGGTGCTGCCATCCCGTCATGCACGCGCGCCGGCACGATGCTCTCGCGCTCAGGCCTGACGAGATTGAGCCCGATGCCAGCGACCGCATGCCATGCCTTGCTGCCAGCGCCTCGCGATTCCACGAGAATGCCGCCGAGCTTCGCAAGCGGGCCAGATGGAGAAGCAAGCACGATATCGTTCGGCCATTTGAGCAGGACATGTTCTGCTCCAAGAGCCTGCAGCGCATCGAGCGCTGCGAGTGCCACGGCAGCAGGAAGGCCCGATGACATGCATTCGTCCGCAGAAGGACGAAGGAGCACGCTCAGATAGAGGCCTCCTGGAGGAGAGATCCAGCTATGGCCACGGCGCCCCCTTCCGGTCCGCTGCCTCCTGGCACACACCGCAGTGCCTTCCGAGGCCCCCTCTTCTGCCAGCGCGAGGACATCGTCATTCGTCGAGCCGGTGGCATCGACGATGCGAAGAAGCCTTTTGAGATCTGGGCCTTCGCCGAGCCTTTGCCCTGCACATCCATCCATGCTGCCTCCCGCCCCACTGCCATCATGAGAACGATTCTAGCAGGCAGATCCCTGAACACCCATCCTGCTATCGGGGCAGATGGCCGCCACGATGGCCCCTGAAAGAGCCGATGCATCCAAGAGATCTTCGGAAGGCATGACCTGAAGCGACAGAGAAGGACTTCTGTTCAGGTCGTTGCCTTGACGGCCTGGATGGCAAAGCCCTGCTTTCCAGGAGCCTGCAGCAGCATCTCAGCTACTGCCGCACAGCAATTCGCATCAGGCCATTCCCGACGCAGCATGCGGCTTTCACATGGCCGCCAGCATCGGCACCCGCCCTGAATGGATCGCAGCAGGCACGATTCCGCTGCACACACCATTCTTCAGTCCCTCCGGTCTCCTTCAGTCCCTCCGGTCTCCCCTGCCCTATTGTCTTTCGCCAAGTCTCTGTTAGACAGTATGACCCGAACCCTAAGGACTGGGAGGCTCTGCCGATTCCGTCGGAGCGGGACCTCCCGAAGCCGCACAATGTCTTTCATCGCAGGGAAAGGCGCGCGGCGCCACAAAGGGACGGGAGGCCCCACATGAGCAAGGATAGCAAAAGCTTCGTCAGACCAGAAATGACATGACATGGCGTCAATACTGTCCTGCTCCCCGCGTATGATGCAGTCGCCAGACAGAACACCAGCAGGCGGGGAGCAGGATGATTGGCACCATGCTCCATGAGATGCAGGAGCTCACGCTTGGCGACAAGCGCAGGCTGATAGAGGCGACCAAGGAGGCCGTGGCGAGGGAGCTTGGATTCGGTGCAGGCGATGCCCCGGCGGCGTGCCCGAGGTGCGGGTCCGCCGATTTCGTGCGCAAGGGGCATGGCAGGGATGGCTCGCAGAGGTGGCTCTGCAGGGGCTGCGGCAGGACCTTCTCCGGGAAGACGATGGGGCTCCTTGCCCTCTCCAAGCTCCCTCCGGAGACCTGGGCCCTCTGCGTGGAGAGGATGCTGCGGCTGGGAGGGACCCTCAGGGCATGCGCGGCTGCCAGCCATGTCACCCCCAGGACTGAGCTGTAATCTTTTGGTGGACAGCGGGATGGCAGGAAGCTGCAGCCGATATGCTCAGATGAGATGCCCTCCCATCACCGCCAGCAGATCGGGACAGGAAGATACCGGTGAGCGCAGGCGAGACCGGGAAGGCAGAGTCCAGGGCCAAGGCGAAGGCTCCCAGACAGCATGCGGAGGAGTACCGGCCCGGGGCGGCCGGGCACTGCAGGAAGGCCCGGGAGGCGGACCCGAAGAAGAGCATCAGGGAGTGCGCCGCAGAGCCCGGGACCAGCGGCAGGACCCCCAGCGGCTGGGCCATCAGGCACGGGAGGACGGGAAAGGCCGCCCAGGCCAGGACCGGCGGGCAGAAGGAGCCCGGCGGGGCAGGGAGGCGCATAAGGGAGCCCGGGAGCGAGAACGGGCTCCCAAGAAAAGCGGCAGCCTTCTTCGCCAGGAGCCTCTGACGGAGGACAGATTCCGGCTGATGCTGGAGGAGAAGGCGGACTACAGCGTCTCGATGATGGCCCGTGTACTGGGCGTGAGCAGGTCGGGATTCTACCGGTGGCTGAAGGCGGGCGGAAGCGGGGAGGATCCATGGGTGTTAAAGTCAACCCCGGATCTACCGATATGGGCAAGATTCCTGCACCAGCCGGGGCAATATAGATCCACCAGCACGGGCAATGGGATCAGCCGGAATCGGTGCCTGCGCCCTTCCTCGAGAGGCTGCCTGCAGGCAGGTCCTTGGTCCTGTAGGACAGACCTTCCGGTGATTCGTATGAGGTGGCAGTGGTGGCAGAGCCTGTCGGCTATGGCGGATGCCGTCACCGCATTGCCGAAGACGTCGGCCCACATGCCTATCCCCACGTTCGTCGTCACGATCGTCGACCTCCTCTCGTACCTCCTGGAGACGAGCTGGAAGATGAGGTCGGCCCCCCGCTTGTCGATCTGCAGGTAGCCCAGCTCGTCCAGTATCAGCAGCGACAGGTGCGAGTAGAAGCGCATCCTGCGCTCCAGCTGGCCCTTGTCGGCCGCGCGCTCGAGGTCCTCGACGAGATGCTGGCAGCCGACGAAGTACGTCAGCCTGCGGTGCCTCACGGCCTCCACGCCGAGCGCGACCGCGAGATGGGTCTTGCCCTTATGCAAAGTTTTACATAATGGCAAGACCCACCTTGCCCAGGCGTACGGCCGGGAGTGCTGCATGCGCGGCCTGAAGACCTACTACGTGAAGGCGAGCGAGCTCAGGGACAGGTTCCAGAGGGCGACGGAGCGCGGGAGCGCCTCGCGCGTCGTCGCGACGCTGGTGAAGCCGACCTGCCTGATCGTGGACGAGGTGGGCAGGTGCACCTTCGACAGGGCGTGCACGGACCTCTTCTTCGATGTGATCGACCGCCGATATGAGAAGGAGGGGCCCAACACCATGATATTGACCAGCAACGTGGCGCCGAGCGCCTGGGACGAGTTCTTCACGGGCGACGACGCGCTGCTGTGCGCGCTCGACAGGGTGTTCGACAAGGCCTCCGTCTTCATGATGCGCGGCCCGAGCTACCGCGGGCGCGAGCTGGACACCTACTCCGTCGAGGCCGTCCCGCAGGCCACCAAGGTGAGGGGCATGCAGCCCAGGGGAGTGTAGCGAGAGCATAAGTTAGGAAACCGGTTGCCGGCGCATTGGCCAAAGTCGGCTGACTGGGATTGGCGATTATCGCCTGACTGGATGGGGTCAAATTAGCCCGACGCTAACAACAGGGCTCACGTCCATACCGTCACTCCCGGCAGGGGCAAGGAGTTCTCGGATGCAGAGGGCCTCCAGGAGGCGCTGGGAGCGCCGGTCTACTTCTGCCATCCCCACCATCCATGGGAGCGGGGCACCAACGAGAACACCAATGGCCTTCTCAGGGACTGGTTCCCGAAGGGCGAGAGCCTCGACGATGTCAGCGACAGCGAGGTGCAGGAGGCATGCGATTCACTCAACCGGAGACCACGCAAGCGTCTCAAGTGGAAGTGCCCCTGGGAGGTCTACCACTGCCGGTCGTTGCACTTGCTCTGAGGATTCGCCAGCTAAATTTAACTCTGCTGCTCTATTATCCACTTGTCATCGTTATCTTTAATAGTCGCCTTCCAAGTATGACCATCCATCGTCAAAATCAAGACCGATTCGCTATCATCGGGATCGTAATCCAATCTCCCATTTCCGAATGTAGCCCCACTAATAGCCATGACAGAATCGAGCAAATGACCGTTTCCTCGGACATAAATATGAAACGGCATGGCCGATAGGCTTAAATCCCATTCATGAACAAGTTGCGCAGCAAGTAACCCTGCATTTTTGGTTCCCTGACACTGTTCACCATGAAAAATTCTTGCGGCCCTTTCCATTACATAGCTTAGTTTCTCTTCTGAAATCTGTTGTTCAATGAAACGCCTGTCTAATCGTCTGGAAGTAAGAGCACACTCCCATCTCCAGTTATAACGTTTTATATCGATAACCGGCGTTCCGTCTACAAAATCCAACCATTCAAACCTAATTGAAGATTTCGTAACACTTACAACTTTTGATAGTGTCATGCCAATACGATTCGGGCGGCAGGAAGACCTAATGGAAAAGGCGCCTTGCGCATGTTCAGTTCCTTCGCTACCTTGATGTACACTCGCATCTGCAAGATGGAAAATCGTAATAACGTATAAGAAATCGCCTGGCTCTACACCTAGCATGGCATCGCGAAAAGGTTCATAAATTTCCACTTCAGAGGGAATTCCCTCTGAAGGCACTTCATCAATAGTTTTTGCTGCACATTTCACCCTTCCAAGCGGTGCTAATGTATACTTATCACCCATACAAATCTCCTTACAGCACTATTCATTTCTCTTGAACGCTCGGTTTTTAGCTATAATCAATGCCCTTGGACACATTCCTCTGACGGTTTCAACGACTGTATAAGCCCTTTTCAGATGGTATATAAAGTTTTCAAAATAGAATGCTTTCGCCACAAGTTCAGGCTCCCGACGCTCTAGGAAATAAAACCCTCCATCAAAAGGACTTCGCGTTGATTTCGGGATTCTTTTTGCAAGCTCTTCCGCGTCCATAATCGTAAGCAGCAAAATGCCATCTGCTTCTAGAATTCCCGCGCATCGCATACATAAGGATATTGGATTCTCAATATAGCTCGTCAACTCGCCAATTTGTAATATAACGTCATACCGTGTCTTTGAGTTCGTCACAAATTCGCATGCATCTTCGTAAATATACTTTATTCGTGTTCCGAAGTGCTCTTTTGCCAATGTTAGCATTCCCATTGAATTGTCCACAAGTAAGCATTCGCATCCGCTACGTACAAACGGCAGTAACTCATGACCTGATCCGCCTCCAAGCGCAAGCACTTTTTTTGTCGAACCTTTCATGCTATAAAGCTGTAAGCGTTTGTCGACTTCGCGGTCAAAATCAGACGGAGTACCATTCCAGACCATCCCATCATGCTGTACTGCCAGAGTATCAAACGGTTTCTCGTTTTCAGAGCTTATCATCGGTTCCTCTATTGCGCTGCTTCAAGAATTATACGCATCTCATCTTCGCGCATCGCCACCAATTTACCCTTGTCATCCCTTTCAGTGCCAGAAATCTCCCTTCGGAATAGCGCCTCCCGCGCGAATCTTCTCTTCATTAACGCTCCTATCTCTATCTCGTTATCTTTTTCGAATTCACAAGCCTTTTCATAGGCTCTTCGCGTTTTTGAGTACGTAAAGTATGGAATAAAGTGTTCCCTGTCCACATGTCCGTATAGGTTCCAAGAGGAAACGAGCGATGAAAACTTGTCCTTAAGTTCTCGGCTTAAATCCGTACCAGCAATCGGAATGGACGGCGTCGGAGAAAAGAACTCCTGAAGATTCCACTCGCGAATCCAGTCAATCGTTTCCTGTAGTTCTTCCGGCGATGTCCGCAACTCGAAAGGGATGAAAGAGACCACAAGCTGAACATTCATGCTCCTAATTGCATGAATAGCCTTTTCAATTTGCCGTCGGTCAATCCCTTTATTCAACCGCATAAGTACCGAATTGCTGGCAGATTCAATACCTGCATGAATTTGTGTCAGACCGGCTGCTTTCAAACATGGCAATACTTCTAGTGTCGTATCATCAAGTCTTGCAAATATTGAAAAACGAATCTTTCCTTCCGGAAACCGTCGCGTCATCAGATGGGAAAAATCCCTCGCCCACTGTGGGGACTTCTCTGGCGATCCTAGAAAATTATCATCGATAAATTGAATGCCAGACACATTTCCCGGGGCTACTATTTTTTCGATTTCCGAAACGACGTTCTCTGGCCGGCGAGGCGTCCATGGAATCTTTCTTCCAGGTGCATACATCTCTGATCCGCAGAACGAGCAGCGATGGTTACACCCTCTGGTTGCTCGAATTTCCGCAACATCCTGAAAAAAGGCCTTCCTGAGATTTCCGGCTACTGGATCGTCATTCACCCACCATGTCAAATCCGGACACGAATTATTACAATCGTCCTTCTTAAAACGCTGCGTTCCAAGTATTTCAGGAATATCATCGATGATGGCAAACCTGATTGCAGAATCTTTTTCATATTTCAAAGCAAGCTCTAGCCCAGCGTTCCCTGTCAGCACAATTGGTATAGCTACACTCTTCTTCCGTATTTCATCAATTAATGCAGCTGCCCCGTTCACTGACCGATAGCTCACATTGATAACAACTGCAAATAAATCCTCGGTCTTCAGTTTCTCAACACTATTGCCCCGCAATCCGATAACCGTAAAACCATACGCGACCAATCTCACGGACAGAGAATCCCATAGATAATCGCTAAATTCGCCGATTGCCGCCCATGAATTCTCACCGTTCGGATAAATCATTAATATTTGTTGGCCAGCACGCTGCAAATCTTTATCCCTTGTTGTTCTGTTTTTGTTCGCATGCATCATCTAATGTCTGAAAAATATGACGCCTGATCAATTCCCTGTTTATCAGACACCGAATGTCATATTTTTTATTCTCCTCGCCGGTAATGCTATCCCACCATCTTGCTTGACAGTCACCGGCACACTGCCATCGGGCAAAACACGTATCGCAAAGAGGGCGCATCTCTTTCACACGTTTCCGAATTGCCTGAAGCCTACCCATATCGATCACAAAGGTATCATTATTGGCGTTATACTTTCCATACCAGAAATAAACGCCGCGAGGATCATCCTCATGCATCACTTCGTAGCAAGACGATATGCATCCGTCTGCCGTCAGGACGAAATTCGGATCTGTCGCTCCGCAATATCTCACTCGGATATTCGGATAAGTGTCATCCGTTCCTGAAACAACAATAGATTTGCCGTATGATTTTGCGATTTGTTGCGCCTTGATGGCGCCATCAATAAACTTTTGAGCTTCAGGCTCTCCGAATTCCTTATCTAGACCACGGCCGGCGCCAAGTACCGGCCCCATATGAAATCGTTTTATGCTAAAAATACGACAAAGATGCTCAGCAATTTCAGGCATAAAACTAACGCTATACGCACTTATCGTCGATTTAATCAACAAGTCGGGGATTTTGTCCTGGAGATAAAGAATAGCATCTCGTACCATTTTTTCGGTAGAATTGCCATTTGCTGTCGGACGTTGCAGATTTTGGATTTCATCATATCCGTCGTATGAAACCTGAACGCTGTCTACATTTCTAGCAATCCATTCTAGGTTTTCTTTGGAAACGGATCCGTTCGTCACAAGACTTGCAACTACTTCTATCGAATCATGATATCTTTCTGATGCATAGGCACGAGAACTCTCCACCATTTCCCGTATAAATGGAAAATCGCAGGTTGGCTCGCCACCACCATGAAAATTTAAATATGCTTTATCCAATCCCCGTTCTGCGGCATTATCAATAACCATTTTGGCAGCTGTAAAACCCATTTTACGATTAAACTTTTTAACTGAATACTTCCCAGCTTCGGCATAGCAATATCGGCATCTGAAATTGCATGCGTTTGTGACCATATAGATAACGCCAGTAGGCTTGAAATCTGTTTCTATCTTCGCGTCCGGTAATTCCGTCAGAGAATCTTCATCTACAATTAGTCCAGCCTTATCAAGAAGAGCCGTCGCATAACTATGCGACGGCTCTTCTTGATTTATTCTATCTAACGCTTCTGGCGAGACTTCAAACAAGACTCCCCTTAACGGAGCATACACAGCAACGCGGTTATTCGACGAGACAAAAAATACATCTCTGTCAATAACTCGCATTTCCAGTCCTCCTATCAGAAAATCTTGCACTCACCGACACATTTAGCACACATTGGGATTTCCTCTAACTCATGTGCAATCATTACTACATCCAGTTTAGAGGCACAATTGCTTTTGTCAGTCAGTACCTTTTCATCTGCAACCTTGAAGTTAATTTTTCCTTCAAACATTATGGCCTCCTCAACCAAAAAACGGATAGGCTAAATGCCAATCTTATGCTTTTATATTATCTTCTTCATATTACTTGTCAAGATTTTCGTTATCGGGGACGGCGTAAGTTTGTTGTGGGTGAGGCTCCTGTATGCCAAGGCTAACATCCTGACCTGTACCTGATGTCGGCTCCCATCGCCTGGACGGAGCCGCGCACAGGGTATTCACAGCCCTTCCCTTCGCATGTTACCGCATCCGCGGCGGTGGGTCCTGCAGCAAGCAGGGATTCCTCCTTCCTCCTGCGCCTCGCCTGGCTCTTCGCGCTCCTGCGCTCCTCCGGCGAGAAGTGCGGCATCGGCCTGCCGGACGCCTGCCTGGAGCGGATGCGCGCCATGTCCGATGCCCCCTGCTCCGACCATGCGCATGGGACGGATGCCATCCCCGGCTTGCAGGCATGCTGGTTCTCGGCCTCCATGGTGCCGAGGGAGGGGCCGGGGACGCCGATGGATCCGGCATGGTTCCTGAGGTGGCGCGCCGCGATGGCGGCCTGCCCCTCCCTGGCGGAGCCGTCCTGCGCCATCCGCTCGAGGCAGATTATAGCTCAGGATGCCCTCCACCAGAGGCCCAGGCGGTTCCTCGCCAAGTTCAGCGGCATATCCACCAGGCGCCTCGTCCACTACCTTGCCTGGTTCGAATGGATGGAGCAGGCGCGCAAGTCGGACGCCCTGCAGTCGGAGATCCTCCCGGGCCAGGCGGCGCAGGGCAGATACGACAGCACCCGCAGGATGCTCACCGACAAGGAGCAGCCCTTCTGGGGCTGGTGGGAGCAGGAGAGCTGCATGTCAACTGTGGTCTCATATGTCCCGAACCCCGTCAAGCGGCACGGCATCCCATGTCCGCAAGGCCTGAGCCTCCCGGACCTGCAGGGAGATCCCTTCCGCTGCCGAATGCCCCTGGAAGCGCGTCCTGTCCCCATGAGACTATGCGAGCTTCCTGCTCATTCTCATATCCGCGGATACCGCGCTGCCGCGGCCCGCACATCGGTGTTCCGGCTTGGCGGCAGGACAGCACTCTAACGCCGTGCGTAACGGGCATGCCCGCTGCACATAGACCATTCGCGTCCGCCGCCGGAGTCTCGCGCAACCAGGGCGCGCTCCCAGGGGCATTCCAGATATCGCAGGCCCCTACGGGGCCGCCTTCCATCCCCTGCCTATGACGCTTCGGCTGCGAGCGACTGCTGCTCGCTGCCGAGGAAGAGCATGAACCTGGCCAGCTCCGCCGCCGTGGCCGCATTGGCCTTGCATGCAGGCATGCCCCGTGCGACCAGCGACCTCCTGTGGCTGCACAGGCGCGCAGAGAGCGTGCGTGCACGCTCCCGTATGCGCACGTCCACCGGCTCCGGGCATGCCTTCCCCTTCGCCGGGCTGCATCTCAGCGCCGACCACGAGCACTCCACGAGCAGCGACCTCGTGAGCGCGCAGCCGCATCTGGATATCGCGCCCATCCTCTTCTTGGCCGCGCTCGAGCTCTCCGAGGGGGCGAGCCCGAAGTACGACGTGATGCTCCTGCCGGAACGGAAGCGGGAGAAGTCGCCGACCTCGGCGGCGAACGTCAGGGCCGTGACGAACTGGACGCACTTGAGGCACTGGAGGGCCCTGACGATGCCGGCCAGCGGGGAGGCCCCGGCGAGCCTGTGCGCCTCGTCCAGGAGCGCCCCGTACTGCTCGTCCGCCGACTCGGCTGCGCGGATCGCAGACCGGAGCGCTGCCTGGGCAGCGGCATCGCCGAGGTCGATGCCGCGCAGCCATGTCCAGAATGCAGCGCACCAGGGCTTCCTGAGCGCGCCTCTGGGGGTCCTCTCGTCCCATATCACGCCGTGGCGGCACAGGAGCGCGAGCACATGCTGGAACGCACGGGTGCGCTGGGCCTTCAGGTCGTCGAGCGCGTGCGCCAGCTCGCGCATCCCCTCGATCTCGCAGGGAGGCACCCATACCTCCTTCAGCTCGCCTGCCACGGCCAGCCTCGCGAGCCTCGCCGCATCGTTCCTGTCGTTCTTCCTCGTCCTGGAATCCGACGATGCCGGCATCTTGGAAGGCGCTATCGGCACGACGGAGACGCTGCCGGCCGAGAGCCTGCGGGCAGGCACGAATCCGGTGCAGCCTGCCTCGTAGACGCCCAGGGCAGGCGCCGGGAATCCTGACATCCACCGTGCCATGGCAGCATAGTCGTTGCCCCGGAACGTCCTCGTCTCGGTCTCGCCGCTCTCCCTGGATAGGGCGCAGATGGTGGTCGTCCTGGAATGGCTGTCGATTCCGAAGACCGTTGCCATGCCGGCTGTGCTGACGAAGCTTTTGCTATCCTTGCTCATGTGGGGCCTCCCGTCCCTTTGTGGCGCCGCGCGCCTTTCCCTGCGATGAAAGACATTGTGCGGCTTCGGGAGGTCCCGCTCCGACGGAATCGGCAGAGCCTCCCAGTCCTTAGGGTTCGGGTCATACTGTCTAACATAGACTTCGCCAAACGGGAAGACGAACTCGAAGGAGATGGTGCAGGGGATGCCTAAAGAGATGTCCCATCCCGGAAAGACGGGCTGAGTGACAAGGAAGACAGGGGCCAGAAGGATGCAGATGGGTAACCCTCGATGATGTGCTCCGGCCTGTCTCGGTCCATTAGACCCTTCAAAAGGAAAAAAGGCAGCTGCATGCTAGCAGCTGCCTGGACGTGCATTCTGTGCCTACTCTTCCATGTAGTCCTTGAGACGTCCCGAACGGGAAGGATGGCGGAGCTTGGCAAGCGTCTTGCTCTCGATCTGGCGGATGCGCTCGCGCGTGACG
>Ga0256406_1002844_pt1 | contig 23168 bp, 16 predicted proteins | sample RumenRJG_03DNA_FD_185986 | JGI IMG/M metagenome (GOLD analysis project Ga0256406, IMG submission 185986) | Bovine rumen microbial communities from Lethbridge, Alberta, Canada - RJG_03 | ecosystem: Host-associated > Mammals > Digestive system > Stomach > Rumen | place: Canada: Alberta | collected... | reverse complement strand
GGCATCAAATGTCCGATCGGTCTGGCAAGAGAGAACGGAAAACTGATTCCTCAATATCAGCTTTCCGAAATCAACAAAAAGGATGAATAACCGGTGTAGTTAGAAAATATACCCGGGAATTCAAGTTTAACAGATTTTGTCTTGTTTTTCTTCTTCATATCAATACCTCACTGATAGCCATTGAAAAAACGTTGACCGACTGCTTTTTCTGACGTCTTCATTGTTGCCATCTGGCAAAATATAAATGTTATCAAATATATATAATTTTAGTCTCTATTTTTGTGCATATTCTACCATGTTTTTTATTCTTTGCAATCGGTTGCTCCGTGAAAAAGCTGTGAATTTTATGCGAAATGTCAAATTTCAGAATGATTATTTGTATGATTGATATATTTGTCATTTTGCCGGTATATTAATTCATCTGTGTCTGAACTGCAGCTCAGTATGTTAACCTGATATTTGTGTGTGGTTGACAAACATATTTCGTCCGTGTAAGATACAACCCGTCGGCTTACCGCTGCATATCCAGGACGCATGAGGCCGGCTCACCTGATTATCGAAGGAGTTGGATTTCTATGACAGATACAGAAAAACTGGCAGAGGAGATTATCAACGGAAGACGTCTCGGCAGAGCGGATCTGCCACTGATTCAGCAGCTGATCACCGCTGACCTCGATACTCTGAATGCGGGCGCAGACAGGATCCGCAGAGAAAAAATCGGCGACAAGGTAGATCTGTGCACCATCATCAGCGGAAAGAGCGGCCGGTGCCGGGAGAACTGTAAATTCTGCGCACAGTCAGCGCATTATCATACAAGCTGTGAGGAATACGATTTTCTCGACGAGGACACCATTGTAAACGAAGCCCGTTCCAATGAGTCAGAGGGTGTCGATCGTTTTTCCATCGTGGATTCAGGCCACGGACCGACGCCGCAAGATTTCGAGAAGATCATTCATGCCTTTGAGCGCATGCATAGGGAACTGAAGATTGAGCTCTGCTGCTCACTGGGATTTCTCACCGAAGAGCAGTTCCGCCGTCTGCATGAAGCCGGTGTCACGAGCGTCCACTGCAACATTGAAACCTCCCGTCGATTTTTCCCACAAATCTGCACAACACATACCTTCGACGAAAAAATTGCGAATATACGCCGCGCACAGGCTGAGGGACTCTGCGTCTGCTCCGGCGGCATAATCGGCATGGGTGAGAACTGGGACGACAGGATCGATATGGCGCTGACGCTTTCCGAACTCGGCATCGAATCCATCCCAATCAACAGTCTGATGCCGATTCCGGGTACCCCGCTTCAGGATCTGCCCCGTCTCACAGAGGATGACATTCTCCGGACGATCTCGATCTTCCGCTATATCAATCCGGATGCCAATATCCGTCTCGCCGGCGGACGTGCCCTGATGAAAGATAACGGCGTCAGAACTTTTTCGGCAGGCGCAAGTGCTTCCATCACCGGAAACATGCTGACGACTTCAGGCTCCACGATCGCCAGTGACAGACATATGCTGACCGGCCTCGGCCGTGATGTTACCCCTGACTGGCAGCTGCCCGAGACAGAGCGGGCTGACTACACCTATCGGTACGATGTCATCCACAGAGCCGAAGCCGGAGCATGAAACATGCAGTTTATCATCATAGTGGTCGCATATGCTTCTGCCTGAAGAGATATGTCGATAACGAAAAAAAGCAGCCAACTACAGATAAAGGAGGAGAAAGTTTATGGCAGATCAGAATACTTTTACCAAACAGGCAAAGGAAACCGAAGGTTCACAGTCTGTTGTCGGACAAAATGTCGGCCGCACAGCCAGCGACCGCCGCATAAAATTCATGGTGACGGCAGCGATCATGGCTGCTGTTCTGTGTGTGCTCGGCCCGTTATCTCTTCCCATCGGTCCGGTTCCGATTTCCCTGACGAATCTGGTGATCTACCTGATGCTCTACATTCTCGACTGGAAACGCGGCACGGCTGCCTATCTGCTCTATCTCCTGATCGGTCTTGTCGGCCTTCCGGTCTTCAGCGGTTTTACCGGCGGCGCAGCAAAGCTGGTCGGTCCGACCGGCGGCTACCTGATTGGTTTTATCCCGATGACAATACTGATCGGGCTCTTCGTTGACAGATTCGCGCAGAAACGTATCCTCTGCATCATTGTGATGGAGGCCGCTACATGGATTGCTTATCTGCTCGGAACGGCATGGCTGGCTGTATCAGCGCACATGACTTTTGCCGCGGCTCTGGCCGCGGGCGTCATCCCGTTTATTGCCGAAGATCTCGCGAAGATGATACTGGCTGCACTCCTGGGACCCGTTCTCCGCAAGCGTCTGGAACGCTTCCGCCATCTCTAATAAACAGACAAAGCCTGCCAGCATTTTGACGTTTAATACAATGAATCGCCCGGCTGTGATAATCTCTGCTGACGTGTTATCATGGTTTAAGTTTTCGGTGGTGAAAAAGGAGAACTGGCAGATGCAGATCAGCAAACAGCAGCGTGATGCTCTTCTTCGGGAAAGCAATACTCTGCTTAGGGAAATTCATGCTTTATACAGTGGTTTTGACAGGAGATTCCATCTGCGGGGCGCAGAGGTTCCGGTGACGTTCGGCTTTGATACAGATCAGCTGGGATCGTATACACAGGGAAAGGATTACAGTGAAGAGGAATTTCACTTTTCCCTTCTGTTTATCGGAAGGAGCCTCCCGCATCCGCTGTCAAAGGAAGACAGAATTGACCTGTACAAGCACGAGTATGCGCATTACATGCAGTACAACATGCCCATAGAACAAAAATATCAATGGCAGTACGGAACACATGGAAGCGCATGGAAATACTGCTGCTCTCTGATCGGCGCCGCTCCTACGCCGCTCTATCGCGCCGGCGAAGGAAGCATGGAACACGATTATGAAAAAGCGCTGAAAAAGCCTGTCAGCGATCAAACGATCCCCGTGAGAGATGTCTATCACAGGGAGATGGAATACAGAAAATCCAGAGCAAGGATCGTTCGATATAAAGTCGGCGAACAGATCAACCATCCCAGATACGGCACCGGTGAAATTGTCGATATCACATGTCTGACAGATTCCGTACGCATATCCATACAATTTGCGGATCAGATCAGGGTTATTGATCAGATGTGGCTGGTCAAACACACGCAGAAAGTAACCGGCAACTGATCAGCCGTAATCGTAAAACTACGTGTATGTGAATCGGTGCCGGGAATGCCTTTTTCCGCCGACAAAGGACTCCTCGCTGTCGCGCGGAGTCCCATAAATCCTAAAATCACATACCGGCTGCGAAAATCACAAAGTGATAAGCAGTCGGCCTGATATATGCAGAGATGCATACTGCGCGTATACCCGTTTACTGCGGAAAATCAAGCAGTGTTTTCGCCCTGTTCATAAATGTCACGATCTGCCCTCTGGTGCAGGTAGAACCGGGTCCGAAGTGTGTATCATCGGTTCCGGAGGTAATACCGTTCTCATATGCCCAGATGACCGCATCGTTGCAATACGAACCGGCGCTCACATCCACAAACGGACTGCTTCCCGCAGGTGCCGGCTGCGATGCATATCTCCAGAGGAACGTTGCGATCTGACCTCGGGTAACCGGCGCCTCCGGTGAAAAAGTTGTCGCTGATGTTCCCTGCGTAATTCCAATATCTGAGGCCCACATGACAGGATAGAAATAATAAGCATCCTGGGATACATCATCATAATAATTACTATAGGTGTATGGATCCGGAGATCCGGCAGCACGCCAGAGGAATGTCACTGCCTGTGCACGGGTTGTTATTCCTTCAGGATCAAACCGATTTGCACCCTTCCCCTGTGTAATATCATTCTTTACCGCCCATGACACGGAGTCATAGCAATAAGAAGGATTCTTTACATCAGCAAATGCGGCATTTCTCATCGACGCCGGGTGATATACCAGATGCTTTGAGAGATCATCAATATTAATCGAATAAAAATAAATTTTATAACCGTCTTCCCATGCTCTGACATTGTTTTTACGATATCAGTATACCTGTTTTTCCATCTGTCCGCTGATTTTCTGACGAAAAAACCAATTTTTCAGACAGACTGCATAAAACCGACTCATCTCATCACATGCTTTGCAGGTGTGAAGATGAAGCTCATTACTCACGTAAAAAGCGGGCACCCGGCCCGCTCTCCAGCCATGATGTCCCGCCCCAAATATTAACGCTTTACTTCTCCTTGTATATGGTTGCGCCCTTCAGGGCTGCATTTATCGTTTTCAGCCTTCATCTGATCATGAAGTACTGAATCCCGTCAGCATGGCATCCAGATTCTTCGCGTAGATTTCCCTGCTGGCATTGGTCTGATTCATCAGGGAGGCCTCCACCTCTGCCGTCAGGGCGCAGTGCCACTCGCCGACTGTCCGCAGCATGGAGATGTCCTCCTGTATTTTTGTCCGGGATTTCTGCAGATGATCCGGATCAGTGTCCTGTATCAGGATCGTAAAGTAGCTGCCGGTGGGTCGTCCGATGGAACTCTCCCTTCCGAAAACCCCCTTCAGCACATCTCCGATGTGATACAGCAGGGCATTGCCCGCTTCCTCACCGTAAATACGCTGAAAGGCCGTATATTCCGGCACATGGACACGGATCATCGCAAACTCGGTATTCTCCGTCCACAGTGCCTCAAGGTAGTCCTTCAGACTCTCCGAAATCCCCCGTGCATTGAGGAGATCCGTGACTGCATCCACCGAAGCAGACTGAAAACTGTCATCCAGCAGGCAGGTGAGATCCTCTGCATCGAAGAAGTTCCCCATCAGTCCGATGATTTTCCCATCCCGGTAGATCGGGATCTTGTTGACCATTATCGTCCGCTGCTTTCCCCTGACGATGCACTTGCCCTTCGCGAAGGCAATATTTTTGCCGTAACGGAGCACATTCAGCTCGTCCTTCCGGAAGGCCTCCGGCTCGACATGCCAGTGCATATCCTCATCTGTTCTTCCAAGAATCTCTTTCAGCGAACTGAACCCGTAATATTCCAGAAAACTGTGACTGGCGCCCAGGAATCTCCGGTCCGCGTCCTTCCAGAAATACATCCCGCCCGCATACGCCTGCAGATTTTTCCAGAGCAGCGCGGGCGTAATCTCTTCGCTGTCCGGCGGAACGATTCTGCAGTGGTCGGATTCACTGTCATCTCCGCACTGCAGGATCCTGCGGAATCCCATATCAAACTCCACCGGCAGCGTGATGATCAGGTAGCGGTTGAAGTCCGATTTCGGAATGGGCATGATCATGTGCAGCATCCACCGGTAATCGGTGCCCGCTGTCCGGCTCCGGAAGAAGGCCGTCAGATCCTGTCCCTTCTTCTGCTGCATTCTGTCCCTCAGTGTCTCCAGGTCAAAAAATGCATGGTAGCGCTCCTGATCCGGCGCATACACAAACTTCTCCGCATAAATTTCTGCCGCCTGATGCAGATTGACTGTTTTGCCTCCGGCCCCGACCGGCTGCGAGGAATCTATGGATTTCAGCCCGTACATCGAATCATTCTTCAGATCAAAGATGGCGATATCATTGCACAGATAATACATGTACTGGATGTACAGTGCCTTCTTCTGATCCTCCGTCATCGTGTTCAGCTGGATATAACGGACGTTCACCGCGTAAATGTAGTGCTCTTCGTAATGCGCCACGACATTTCCGGTCAGTTCCATGTAGTGGTCACCGGACGGATAGGTGACAACCTGCGGTCCCGGCAATTTCCTGAGCTGTTCATTGGCGTACTGCCGGTGAAGAGCATGGGCCGGATTGTTGTCCTCGTTGATCTCCTCCATCCATGCATCAATGTCATCGATGTTATCACGGCGCATCACTTCACGGTATTCGTCATTGACAAAGAGCTTTTGAAGCGTAACGCCGTCGTCCTCAATGACGCAGAGCGGCTCATCCGTCTGAAAATCTATTCTTCCCAGCGCGTCATAATATTTTTTCATCCGCAGCGGCTCGAACCCGATCCGTTTCTCACGGCAATGCCGCAGGAAAGCCGTCCTGTCCATCGGTTTCCCGAAGTAAAATCCCTGAATCTTCTCACAGCCGATCTTTCTCAGGAACTCGTACTGTTCCTCTGTTTCCACGCCCTCCGCCAGCGTCTGGATGCCGATCTCCTTGGCCATGCGCACCACAGACGTGATGATCGTCCTGGCCTTGTCGGTGGAACTGGAGAGAAAACTCATATCAATCTTCAGCTCATCGAAATTCAGATCCTTCAGAGAACCCAGAGAGGAATACGCCGTGCCGAAGTCATCCATCCAGACCTGATAACCCAGCTGATGGAAAAGACTGATGTATTTGCTCAGCCGTTCCGCGTGCCTGACAAAGGCGCTCTCCGTGATCTCCATGTTGAGAAGCTCCCGCGGGATGCCATACTCTCTTGCCGTTGCCTCGATCGTTTCCACCAGCTTCGGATTCCGGAAATCCTTCCGCGACAGATTGACAGACACCGGTACGATGGGCATTCCGGCCCGCATCAGGTCCCGGCCATCACGGCAGACCTGTTCGAGCATGTACAGGTCCAGCTCACCGATCCGCCCCTCTTCCTCCAGCGCGGGAATGAACATGCCCGGCGATATCATGCCGTGTACCGGATCGTTCCATCGGCACAGTGCCTCCGCTCCGCAGAGCTTTCCGGTCACCGTACGGATTACAGGCTGGTAATACACCTGAATCCAGCCCTTATCCATTGCTTTCTGATAATTTTGAAAAATATACTGTGTCAGCTCCGCTCTGTCCAGCATCTCCTGCGTAAAAAACGCATAGGAAGAATGCATGGGCTCGTGCAGAGAATCGCAGGCGAGCTTTGCTCTGTCGATCGCTGCCGCCAGGCTGATATCCTCCTGATCCATTACACAGATGCCGGTGGCGATCGGATGAGAATTTTCCTGATTCAGTTTCACCGCCTCATCAAACATGTGGCGGATATCCTCTTCCAGATGGCCGGTCTCCGCGCACACAACAAAGCTGTCATTATTGACCCTTGATGTATTCCGGAAACCGAACTGATCCCGTATCAGCCATGCCAGTCCGCGTATCAGCGTATCGCCTGTTGCAAATCCGTGCAGCGCATAATAATCACGCATTCTGCTGAAATCGAACCAGAGGATAGCCGGGGTTTTTCCGTGCTCTTTCATCTCACGGATCCGTTCCGGAGCATCCTGAAACAGGCGTCCGATCATCGGCAGTCCTGTCAGATGGTCGAACTGATTTCTGTGCAGATCATCCTCCAGGGATATCTCCTGTAAAAATGACGCCGACAGCTGCATTTTTCTGTCCTCGTCCCAGTTCAGGACCCGGCTCTCATCCGTAAAGGTGATGTAGTCCAGCCTTATCCCGTCTTTCCATACGTGTCTTCCGGTCTCATGGATGATATGATAATCGGACTGATATCTGGTCCTGTTCCGGTACACAATATCGTACGCAGGCGCACCGGCGGCAAACTGGTATCTGCTCTCGGAAACCCTCGCCGCATCGTCCGGATGCGCATCCCGGTACAGATCACTCCCCACAGCTTCCTTCGCCTGTTCTTCCGAATCATAGCCGAAGAGTTCCCTGAAGCGCTCCGAGAGCAGCACCGGGACGATCTGCCCATCTGTATACTGGTAGACGCCGACAGCACTCGGAAGCTCCTCCAGGATCTGTTTTTCTGCAGAAGAAAACTCAAACACAGCATTCCCCATCCGTATTTCTCCTTTACCCACGCACGGACTCCGCCTGATTTTCAACGTTGCAGGCATCAGGTGAACTGAACATTCAATTCAGATTATCTTTGCTCAATTTCATAATTTAGCATGAAAAAATGATGATTTAAGTATATCACGGGATAAATGTAAGTAAAATGCAGTGGATCACAAAATTAAATCCTGCTGATGTTTCGCCATTCTTACGGTGAGGGAGGGGAGAAAAGTAAATCACTAATCGATTGCTTTCGGAGAAATGATAACTTCATATGAATCCATGTTTTTCCCCATCTCGTCCAGGGCATTGTCTGCGTTAATACCCTGTGCTTCCTTTAACATTATTCCTCATCCAGATAATCACTCAATGTTAAACTCTCGCATTCCCTTATCGGTCTCCTTTTCCCTTATTTATTACTATATTTTAAGGTATGAATCAACTAATAAGGGATAGTATAGTTTTTTAATGATAAGGGATAGTATGGTTTTCAATCTGCTATCTCAAGGGCCGCAATCGATTCGACATGAACGGTCTGGCTGAACTGCTCGCAGGGTTGCACGTTGACGATCCGGAAGCCGCCGTCGGCAAGGATCCGCAGATCCCGCGCCATCGTAGCGGGATCGCAGCTCACGTAGACCAGCCGGCCGGGCCTCATCTGGAGAATCGTCCGCAGCAAAGCGGCATCACATCCCTTTCTCGGCGGATCGACGACGACCACATCCGCGTGAACCTGCTCCTCTTCATACAGTTTCGGGACGACCTCTTCCGCTTTCCCCTCATAGAAAAATGCATTGGCTGTCCCGTTCAGTTCCGCATTCGTCCTGGCATCGCGCACGGCCTGCGGAACGACCTCGACGCCGATGACCCGTTTTGCCTTTGAGGCCAGAAAGAGCGATATGGTACCGGCACCGCAATACAGATCCATGACCGTTTCGCTGCCCGTGAGCGCTGCATCCTCCAGCACCTTCTCATACAGCTTTTCCGCCATCTCATGATTCACCTGGTAAAAAGAATTCGGCGAAATTCTGTATCTGGCGGAAATGCCATATCTCTCTGATCGCAGGATATCGGTGATGTAAGGGCGACCCCATATCGTGCCGATTTTGCCGCTCATGATTGTATTGGTCGGCTTCGTCTGCACACAGTATGTAATGCCGGTCATACCGTCGATCTTCTCCAGCGCACTGATGAGGTCTTTTGCTGCAGGAATGCCGTTTCCATTGATCACAAGGCAGACAAGAATTTCTCCTGTGGCAAACCCGCGCCGAATCAGTATATGACGGATCAGCCCCTTCCTGGTTGTTTCATCGTAGGCAGGAATGTGGTGTTTCTTCATCCATCCGAGGATAATGCGGAGAATATCTGCATTTCCTTCCGGCTCGAGCAGGCAGTCCGCGCAGGCGATCACCTGATGGGTTCTGCCCGCGTAAAAACCGGCAACCGGCTCCCCGTTTTTGTCCTCTGCCACCGGGTACATGGCTTTATTGCGATAACGGAACGCATGCTCCGGTGCCATGATGTCGGACATCATGGATGCCGCATCCGCAAAGTGCCCGATCCGTTCCAGATCATTTATGATCTTTTTCGTCTTCATGCGGAGCTGCGCCTCGTGGCTCATGGCCTGCAGCTGGCACCCGCCACACCGCCGGGCCTCCGGGCACGCTTCCGGCACGCGGTCGGCGGACGGCTCTGTCACACGCATCAGACGGCCAAAGGCATAATTTTTCTTCAATTTGACAATCCGTACGTCAGCCAGATCACCCGGCACGGTATCCTTCACAAACACCGTGAAGCCGTCATCAGGGCCGCCGCATACATGGCCGATGCCTTCTCCGTCCTGTCCGATATCTGCAATTCGTACGGAAACCAGCTGATTTTTCTCCATATCCATCTCCGTTTATATTTGTGATCAAATGTGACTCTCCACATCGTAAAATGGGCAGCCGTCTTCCGGCGGCCGCCCATTTCTGGATGCATGGTATTGTTTTTATACTGCTCAACAGCTGTTACTTCAATGACGACAAATCTCCGGTCTTGCGGATATTGGAGTCGAAGATCCGGTTGAAGCCGAGCCATTCATCGTCCGGCCGCTGCGAATTCGCCTTGAACAGCTCCGTGACGGATTCCAGGCGCGCATCCGCGTTATCCGCGAAGTTCAGCGCCATCGCCTCCGCCAGCGCCGGCTTCTTCGGAGAGCCGAATTCATACTCGCCGTGGTGTGCAAGGATACAGTGCTTCAGATCCGACTCAAGCTGTGCCGGAAATCCCGGAATGTCCTTCGCCGCGTCATGGATCATCTCGGCACCGATCATGATATGACCGAGCAGCTGACCGTCATCCGTATAGTCATTCTTCGGAAATGCCGAGAGCTCTTGCGTCTTGCCGATGTCATGGCACATGGCCGCCGTGAGCAGCAGATCCTTATTCAGGACCGGATACTGCCGACAGAAGAAATTGCAGATGCTCGTCACATAGACGGTATGCTGCAAAAGCCCGCCGACAAAAGCGTGATGGATCGTCTTTGCCGCTGAGGACGACCTGAATTTTTTCACAAAATCCGTGTCCTCCACGAAAAAATGCTGCAAAAGCGCATGCAGATAGGGATTCTCCACTCTCTCGATGAACTTCAGCAGAGCATTGTACATCTCATCGATATTGAAAGGACTCTGCGGCAGATAGTCCGCTGTATTATATTCATCTTCTCGTGCCTTGCGAACCCTTGTGAGGGAGATTTGCAGGGCGCCGTTATAGCGTGATACACTTCCGACCACATCGATGTAGTCCAGCGCGTCGAAGTCATCGATGGCGGCTGAATCCGGTTCCCAGATCTTTCCGTCAATGACACCTGTCTTGTCCATCAGGACGACATTATTATATTCCTTGCCGTTCTTCGCTGTTGCTGCCGTCTTCGACTTGACGAGGTAGATGCCGCTGACCTTCATTCCCTCGTTCATTTCCTGAATATATAGCATTTGTTTACCTCAACTTGTTAATTTTCACAATCTGCCTGATTTACAGCGGGTCACCTTGCGCCGACGCTTGCGCTGAAGGATACCTCTGCATAGCCGTCAGCACCTTTGCGCATGGCGGTGATCGTGATCACATCGCCGGGTTTGAGTGTGTAGAGCAGATTGTGATAATCGGTGAATGACGTTATTTTTCTTCCTGAAATTTCGGTGATGACATCATATGTCTTGAGACCGGACAGCATGGCAGGTGAATCACCGACTACATTCGTCACCAGTACGCCCACCGGCATTCCCGTCTTCTGTGATACGTTTTCCGATACCTCCTGTCCTGTAATACCGAGGTATGGGATCGTATCATTGTTCGAGAGCGCCTCAATGAGGGGCTTGATACCGGAAATGGCAAGCGCCGTCACATTTTCCCCATCATCAGGGTTGAGACTCTGGTCAATAATGCCGATGATTTTTCCATCCATATTGACGAGCACACCGCTGCCGCTCACGGCACCCTTGATATCCGTCGCAAGCAGTTTGTAGACATTATCCGTCAGATAGGCACTGCTGCTGACCGATGTCACAGCACCGAATTCAACGGAATCACTATACCCCGACGGACTGCCGAGCGCAAGTACCGGCTCCCCCGTTTTTACAGAATATGAGTTCCCCAGCGGCGCTGTCTGAACAGAAGCCATGGTCGATGCATTGATCTGATCCAGTGGTATGCAGAGCACGCATAATCCCGTATCGGTGTCTGCCTTGCGCAGCTGTGCCTCTATGATCGAACCGTCCGGGAACTGAACCTGCACAGATTCTGTGTCAGAAATGATGCGGTATTCTGTGAGAATGTACATCTGTGTACTGTTCTCGGCAATGATCAGCCCTGACGCTTCACGCTCCGTCAGATAGCCCTGGTCAAAATAATCCATCTCACTGGTGATGCCCGTCACCTTCACCAGGGAAGATGACAACTCATCCGCCAGGTCTGCCATCTGGCCGTAAAGCTGGCCGTACTGCTCCAGCGTCAGCGCATCCCCGGCATCACTGTTTTCATCACCGTCTGAGGTTCCGGAAGTGGACGGGGTATTTTCTGCTGTCTCATCCGATGACCCTGTATCCGATGTGATATCGATCATCCCGCTGCTGTCCGCCGTCACGGCATTTGCCGGCGAAGACGATGCAGCATTTCCATTGCAGTTCTTCGAGCCAGTGCCGGATTCACTGTCCACGGAAGCAGACAGATCAGCTGATCCGCTGCCGGATGAGGAACTGACAGCAGCCGTCACGGCTTCGGAGGACGACGATACAGCAACCGCTTCCTTCTGATACGAAGGATCCATATCCTGGGAGATCGTGATCGTCCCGCCGATCTTATGTGACGCATAGGCCTGCTTGAGTTCAGGCACCATGCGGACGAGAACAGCCGCTGCGATCACACCGATCAGAACGCCCGCCACAACAATCCAGATAAACCGGCAGACGATCTTTTTCCAGTCAACCGGTTTCCGGCGGATCTCCTGATCCATAAAGCGATATTCAGAATCCCGAAGCTTCCTGCTTTCCCTCTGTTTTTCGCTGTTCTCTTCGTTATTTTTATTCTCAGTATTCTCTGAATCCATCATAGCTGTTGTAAATGAGGCAGTGAAAGCCTCCGACAGGATAAGGAAACTGTATAACATACATGAACGAATTCAATATATCATCCGTTTATGAACATTCTATGAATGCCAAGTAACAACTCCGGACAGGGTGTTCAGAAATACAGATGCTTCCAACCCGCAACCATCCGCATTCTGAAGTGTGTACCAATCCGCTCTTTCATAAGAAAGAAAATTAAGGTAGAATAAGAGGCATGAATGAAAAAGCTTTAAAAACACTGGAATATCAAAAAATCATACAGATGCTCACCGAAAGAGCCACCTCACCTGCCGGCCGGGCGAAATGCGCAGCACTGAAGCCCTCAGACCGGCTCGATATCATCCGGCGGATGCAGAAGGAGACGACGGACGCGGCAGGCCGTGTCACGAGATCCGGCAGCATCTCTTTTGGTGATGCCCGGCTGATGGGTCCCTCCTTCAAGCGGCTGGAAGTCGGCGGCACACTGTCGCAGGCTGAACTTCTGTCTATCGCTGATCTTCTCGACAACTGCGCCCGCGTTAAATCCTGGGGCGCGAAAGACGAAAACGCGGAACCGGATGCCATCGATCCCTATCTGGAACTCCTTGACCCGCTCCCCGTTCTGTCGGCAGAAATCCGCCGCTGCATCCTCTCGGAGGATGAGATCAGCGACAGCGCGAGTCCTAAACTCAGGCAGATCCGTCAGGAGATCCATGCCTCTGACGGCAGAATTCACAGCCAGCTGAATTCGATCATCAACGGTTCTCTCCGGACTTATCTGATGGAGCCTGTTGTCACCATGCGTGACGGCCGCTACTGTCTTCCCGTCCGGGCAGAGTACAAAAATTCATTCCCGGGCATGGTCCATGATCAGTCCTCCACGGGCGCGACACTTTTTATCGAGCCGATGTCCGTTGTGAAGCTGAACAACGAAGTCAGGGAGCTTTTTACGCAGGAAAAGCAGGAAATCGCACGGATCCTTGCCGAACTTTCGGCAAAAGCAGCCGCTCATACGGAATTCCTGATCTACGACCTGGAAAACATGGCAGAGCTTGATTTTATCTGTGCCAGGGCTCTGCTCTCCCTCGATATGAAAGCCTCCGAACCGGCATTCAACACCTCCGGTCAGGTTGATCTGCGTCAGGCACGTCATCCGCTGATCGATGCCGGAAAAGTTGTGCCGATTGATGTGCGCCTCGGAGACACCTTCGATCTGCTTGTGATCACGGGTCCCAACACGGGCGGTAAAACCGTCACGCTGAAAACGGTCGGCCTGCTGACGCTGATGGGCGAATCGGGACTGCATATTCCCGCCGCCGAACACTCGCGCCTCGCGCTTTTCCGTGAAGTCTATGCCGATATCGGCGACGAACAGAGCATTGAGCAGTCGCTGTCGACATTTTCCTCACACATGACCAACGTAGTATCCTTCCTCGGAAAGGCTGACCGGGATTCCCTCGTGCTCTTCGATGAGCTCGGTGCCGGCACCGACCCGACAGAGGGTGCTGTTCTCGCGATATCGATTCTCTCATGGCTCCACGAGAGGCAGATCCGGACGATCGCGACCACACACTACAGCGAACTCAAGATTTTTGCGCTCTCCACGGAGGGCGTGGAGAATGCCAGCTGCGAATTTGACGTGAAAACGCTACGTCCGACGTACCGGCTCCTGATCGGCGTTCCCGGAAAAAGCAATGCTTTTGCGATCTCCAAAAGGCTCGGCCTGTCACAGGCGATCATCGACGACGCCGCCGAGCGAATCGGTGAACAGGACAAGTCGTTTGAGGACGTCCTCGCCACCCTCGAGCAGAACCGCATCGACCTTGAGCGCCGCCAGCAGGCGATCGAACGCCAGGCAGAGCAGCTTGACCGCCGTGAGAAACAGCTGCACGAGAAAGAACGCGAGCTCGAAAACCGCAAAGATGCCGTTCTGGAAAAAGCCAACGTGCAGGCGCACGCCATACTGCAGGAGGCCAAGGATTACGCGGATCAGACCATGAAGGATTTCCGCCGCTTCGGTAAAGCCGGCGTCAACGCTGACGAGATGGAGCGCAAGCGCACGGCTCTCCGGCAGCAGATGTCAAAGACCGAGAAGAAAATGGAGATCCGGCCGAAGGAACAGCGTCACAAAGAGCTGCAGGCAAAGGATCTTCACAAGGGCGATACCGTAAAGATCCTGAGTCTGAATCTCACGGGAACGGTCAGCACGCTTCCGGACAACCGCGGTTACCTGTATGTGCAGACCGGTATCATCCGCACAAAAGTCAGCATCCGCGACCTGGAACTTGTGGATGAGGATGCCGTGGCATCCAAAGGATCCAAAGCAAAACACAATGCCACAGGCTCAGGTACCGTTCGCATGAGCAAGGCCCTGTACGTGTCTCCGGAGATCAATCTGCTCGGCAAGACCGTCGATGAAGCCACCGCGGAGCTGGATAAATATCTGGACGATGCGCGTCTGGCGCACCTGGAGACAGTCCGTGTCATCCACGGCAAGGGAACGGGTGCCCTGCGAAAGGGCATTCATGATTACCTGCGCAGGCAGCACAACGTGAAGGATTTTCATCTGGCGGAGTACGGAGAAGGCGATGCCGGTGTGACGATCGTGAAACTGCGTTAAGCCGGGAGGGAGAACACAGCCATGGCTGAAAAGGAAAAAATACTGATCGTCGACGACGATGAAAATATTGCAGAGCTGATCTCGCTCTATCTCACCCGTGAATGCTTCGAGTGCAGGATCGCGAATGACGGCGAGACAGCCCTGAAGGACGCAAAGAGCTTCCAGCCCGATCTGATCCTCCTGGATCTGATGCTTCCGGGCATGGACGGCTATGAGGTCTGCCGTGAAATTCGGCACAAGTCCAATGTGCCGATCATCATTCTGTCTGCCAAGGGAGAGGTGTTTGACAAGGTGCTCGGTCTCGAGATGGGGGCTGACGATTACATCATCAAGCCCTTTGACCCCAAGGAACTCGTGGCGCGCTGCAAGGCCGTTCTCCGGCGTTTTCAGGTGACCAGCCAGGCGAAGCCCGCCGAGGACGAGCATCCGCAGAAATATGTGGAATACCCGGATCTCATTGTCAACCTCACCAACTATTCGGTGGTCTACCGCGGCCGGTCGATCGATATGCCGCCCAAAGAGATTGAGCTGCTCTACTTTCTCGCCTCCCAGCCGAATCAGGTATTCACCCGGGAACAGCTTCTCGACCACATCTGGGGCTATGAATATGTAGGGGACACGCGGACGGTAGACGTTCATATCAAACGTCTCCGTGAAAAAATAAGCGGGAACGAAAACTGGGCCATCACGACGGTATGGAGTGTCGGCTATAAATTTGAGGTGCGGAACCGTCAGGCTGAATAATCATTTGAAGTGCGGAACCGTCAGTCCGGTCACATAAAGAAGGCCACGGATATCATGAAAAAGAAACTGCTGTACAAACTGATCATCCTGATCGCCGCTGTCGGCGTGGCCGGATTTATTTTTCTCTCGACAGTGGCTGCCAGCTTCATTCAGACACGGATCATCCGGGAGGAAGCACAGAATCTCTACAGCGAGGCTTCCTCTATTGCCGGAGACAATTCCATCCTGACGATCAGCCGTCTGGACAGTCTGAATGCGGGGACAGATGAAAGCGACGTCCTGTACGAAAGTCTCAGCAAGGTCGCCCTGTATCAGGGATGCGAGATCTGGCTGATCAGCACGGATGGCACGATCTACCTGAACACAGCGAAGTCGATACACACGGCCGGTTCGGAGAAACTCGAAGATTTCGACCCGGTCGCACTCGGCTCGGATTATTATTCCGTCGGCCGATTTTTCAATCATTTTGACGATGATCACCTGAGTGTCATGGTTCCCATCGCCTCCAACCTGAATATCCGCGGCTACGTGGCCGTTCACATGGATATGTCCGACATCGTGACGGAGCGTGAGCTCGTCACTGCCCATGTGGATCTGGTCTGCCTGATCATCTATATCGCCTTCATTCTTATTTTTGCCTTTTTCTATCGTACCGTCATGCATCCCATGCGCCAGATCATCGAGGGCACGCGGCACTATGCAAAAGGCGATCTGAAATACAATATTCCCGTGAAATCCAATGATGAGATGGGTGAGCTGGCTTCATCGCTCAATTACATGTCCGACGAACTGAACAAAAGCGGCGAATATCAGAAACAGTTCATCGCCAATATCTCGCATGATTTTCGCTCTCCTCTCACATCCATCCGCGGCTTTGTCGAAGCCATGCTCGACGGGACAATTCCTCCCGAAGCGCAGGAACACTATCTGAAGATCGTTCTCAGCGAGACCGAGCGTCTGACCAAGCTGACCAACGGCATTCTGACGCTGAACAGCATGGATCAGAATAAAAATATGCTGAATATCACCCGCTTTGACATCAACAGTGTCATCCGCGATACAGCGGCGACGTTTGAAGGCATCTGCCGGCCGCGCCAGATATCCATCCGTCTGTCGCTCACCGGCGGTGTACTCTATGTCTCTGCTGATAAGGAAAAAATCCAGCAGGTCATCTACAATCTCGTCGACAACGCGATCAAGTTCAGCAGGGATAATTCATCTGTCGAGATCAGAAGCGATATCCGCCACGACAAGGTTTTCATTTCCGTGCACGATCACGGCGTCGGTATCCCGCGGGGATCGATCAACAAAATCTGGGAAAGGTTTTATAAGACAGACGCTTCGCGCGGACGCGAAAAGAAGGGAAACGGCCTCGGGCTGGCCATCGTCAAGGAGATTATCAATCAGCACGGTCAGAATATCACGGTCATCAGCACTGAAGGAGTCGGAACGGAATTTGTGTTCTCTCTGGACGCGGCAGAGGACAGCTGACAAGCTTGTACTGCTCACACGTTACCAGCCACTGTCACACATGGAGCCTGCCAGCCTCTGAACTGTAGTTTAATATCATCACGCTTCGTGCAGGTGAATACAGCAGCTCTCAGCTTACAGAAGTCCATGCACGCGCAGCAGGCTGTCCGGCTGCGGACGGTCGAGGTAACGCACTTCTTCTCCGTTGTGAAGGATGCGCTGCGGTCCCTCCGTCGTCCTGCCGATCACTGTGGCAGAGATGCCGGCCTCCCGCAGGATACGCACGGTCTCTTCGCCGTTATCCGAGGCGATGAGGAGCGATCCTCCCGAAAGTGCTTCGTATGGATTGACATCGAAAAATTCACAGATTTCCACGGTTTCCTGTCGGATCGGGATCCGGCGGATATCGACGTCCAGTCCGACGCCTGCAGCGTCGACAAACTCCCAGAGCGCGCCGAAAATGCCGCCGCGGCTCACATCATACATGGCCGTGACACCCGCTTCCGGATGCCGCCTGAGCACTTCGGCTTCCGGCAGCACACTCATCTGTTCCCCGAGTCTCTCTGCCATATCGATCAGATCAGCCGCAAATCGGCTGCGCAGCTCCAGACGTTTTTCCTTTGCCAGAAGCCAGGATGCCTCCAGTGCAATCTGCTTTGTCAGAACCAGATCCTGATCACGATGTACTTTCTGCGCCGGCGCCTCAGCTCTGCTGCCGATGGCTGTCACGGACAGTACCGGCCGGTTGACGGCATCCGTCACCTCCGTGTGTCCGCCGATGATTTCCGTGCCCAGTCTGATACATGTGCTGTCCGCATCCCCGACGATCTGCCGGAGCGTGGCTTCTTCTATATCCGGAGGCAGCAGCAGGGAAAGCATGACACCGGAAGGCACCGCACCGGCAGCTGCAAGCCCGTTGACAGCCTCCATCACGCCCCGCATGCCGATACTGTCCGATGCTCCCGATACCGGTGCCACAGTGCTGACTGTTTCCGTCATACCACGCATGCCGATGCTGTCCGGCACTCCTGATATCGGTGCCACAGTACTGACTGTTTCCGTCATACCACGCATGCCGATGCTGTCCGGCACTCCTGATACCGGTGCCACATCGCTGACGGCATTCGTGACCGCATGGTCTGCGGTTATCACGGCGTCGTGTTTCTTCTGTATGCTTCCGTCCTTCTGGTGGATCAGACGAAACACCGAGCGTCTGAGAACCGATTCAGATATTTTTCCCATTCTCAGCATGACATTGTTCCTTATCAAGTCCGATCAGTACCCGGTATTGGTTGTAGATCCATTCAGAACAGCGCTGCGGACGGAATTAAGATCTCCGCTGCCAATCGCCGTCGTGATATTGGCGACCGTCGCCGCATCAGCATCTGAAATACCGATGGTATACGTCAACGGCATCATACGATACACGGATGTGGTAACCAGATCTCTCGATTCCTCCTGTCCATCCACGTAGACAACCTTATACAGACTGGCCGTCACACCGCCGATACCGCCGCTCGAGCTGATGTAACCCAGCGGATACGAACTGCTCATGAGGAACTGCGTTTCTGTATCCTCGTAATCTCCGGTCTCATTCACATACTCCACTGTCCGGTTCGATGGACGGTACTCCTTGCCGTAGATGTTAAAGGTAAGGGTTCCGTTGCCGGCCACGCCCTGAATATAAATCGGCTCGCTGGTATTGTTGACAAATTTCATATCCCAGATAACATCGCTGTCATTGGTGATGGAAGCGTCAAATCCCGGCTGCACATAGGAAATCAGGTGTGAGTGGTTGTGATGCTCCGTCACTTCCAGCTCCGCGCCGAGTACGGCGTCATACAATGTCGTGGAGACCTGGCAGATGCCGCCGCCGAAGGTCTCGACGATCTGACTGCCGCTGTAGGAAGCTCCCGGTCTGAAGCCATTCTCCTCAGTCGTCGGTCCGATCGCGTCATCGGTGGAAAATTCCTCGCCCGGGTACACAACGGAACCGTCGATATGCTGTGCTGCGAGCTCAATGTTTGTCGCGTGATCCGGATCTGATGTATCATATTCCGTCGTGGCCGTCCCCAGGAGATCCTGAATGGATGACAGATCATCTGTTGTATCCTCGTACGGTGTGATCACAGCATCCAGTGTGACGCCGCCTTCTCCGCCGTTCCATTCATTTTCCATATAATCCACGATTTTGGTGACCGAGGCATCTACATTGACCGATACGCCATCGGAGCCTTTCTCCAGCGTAAAGGTGTAGTCATCGTTAAGGTGCAGGCCGTTTGACTTCGGCTCACAGTTGAAATTATCCAGATACTGATTAAGAACCGTGCGCACTTTATCCTCTGACACGGTCAGATCCAGACAAAAAATAATCGGCTTGTTCTCTGACAGCTGACGATCCGCGAGGAAACGCTTGAAAATATTGCCTTTTTTCCCGACGGAGTAGGCCTCTTCTGCCACATAGGTATTTGAATAGGAAAGGCCGAGATCGCCGGCCGTCACGCGAACGCATTTCTCCCCTGCATACAGGGCGATTGTATCGCCGGAAAGTTCTGTCATGAGATTATTCACGGCATCCTGGATCTCAGTCTCTGACATTCCCGTCACATTGATGTCATTGATATATACGTCGGCTTTTTTCCCATCTGCAGTACTTCCACTGCCGGACGTTACGGAACTGCTGACGGTGCTGCTTCCGGTGACAGACTCACCAGCGCTGTTCTCTGCTCCCTGCGCCGCTGCATCTGAAGTACCTGACGAAGTGGAAACTGTCTGAGCAGTCCCTGTCTGCGAAGCATCTGTACCGGCTGTTCCTGCTGTTGAACCATCCGTCGAAACATCGTTTCCTGCCGTCACGGAAGCCGATGAAGATGAAGAAGAGGTCATCGTATCGCCGGTATCCGCGTTGACTGCTACGACCATCAGACCGAGAACCATGACCGCGATCAGAATGATGGCAATGATTGCAGTGATTCTCTGCCTTCTCTTCAGCTTTCTGTCCCTTTCACTCATTTTTTTATTTTTTACGCTCATAGCATACCTCTCTGTGTTTGTGTCATTGTATTATATTATACCCGGAGCGGAACGGCAAGGCTTGGGAAGGTAAATGTAATATTTTTTTTGACATATTATAGTTCCGTCATGCTTCGCATGCCCAAAAACTGCCTGCGTGGCGACGGCAAGATAACCAGATGACACCGTACTGTATTAAGCCCGACTGCTCCATCGCTGCGCGATTCCCGCAGTCGGCACATGTATGCCCGACTTCGTCGGGCTGACGCAGCGTTCGCCTCACCGTATCACGCTTCGCGTGTACGGATGCGGCTCACTGCACGCGCATATTCGCATTCTCGCGATGCTGCGCATCGCTTCATGCTCATACATGTTTGCGTCGATCACGCATACAGTTTTCTGTGCATGCTACGCATGCCCAAAAACTGCCTGCGTGTCGACGGCTTAATACATAAAAAAAAAGAATCGTGCTTTCACACGATTCTTTACGAGCGCGAGACGGGATTCGAACCCGCGACCCCGACCTTGGCAAGGTCGTACTCCACCCCTGAGCCACTCGCGCATATATTATTTCGACCTCTGTTATCAGGTCCTGTGTATCAGCTCTTTCGAACTGACAACGACTAATATACCAAAGCAATCCCCGTTTGTCAACAACTTTCCGCTAATATTTTTGATGTTTCATCTCCATGTGAATCGTGACAATGCATCACCTGCATGGATCGTGATCATCCGCTATCTGCGTGAATCCCAATGGCAATCAGTTTCCTGCAAAATTCTCATCTGTGCTCATTTCCACATTTACATCCTTGTTATTTTTCAGCACGACACTGAGCACATAGCGGCTGCTGGGATAGAACTGCTCACCGATATCGCCCAGACGGATCAGATCCACATCGATCCAGAGCGCCTCCGCCGCAATGGCAATGTTGGCAAAAAGGCGGCCGAAATCAATGCTCTCCTGTCTGTGACGCCCCATGCTGTCAAGCTTATGCTTTTTCGTGTATACGTGAATCTGCTCCCCTGTAACGACGAAACGCCACGGCTGCGAGCCTCCTGAGGACGGTGCCAGTCTCGCCGCGCGGAGAATCTGCTCGGTCCACTCTTTCGGCTTTTCCTGATAGCTGCAGAGCTTTTCCAGCGGGAGGCGGTTAAATTCATTCTCCTTGTGCGTCAGCGGCCCTGCCGGCACGCCAAACGCCAGCATTCCCATCGCCTGCAGCGTTCCTTTCTTCTGCAGATCCTTACGAAGCTGCAGGTTGGTCACATTGCATGCGCCGAACCCACGCGTACAGAGAAACAGCGACATCTGCTGTATCAGATAGCCGATGTTCATGAGGTCATTCACGCATTTTTCCGAATAGAACACGAGGTAATAGGGAGCGTTTACCTCACCCGGCAGGTGCATGCGCACACTGCCGTCCGCATTATCACAGACCGCTGCCGCCGTATTGATCTCCCCGAACACCTCCGGTATCTCGTAAAAATAATGGAGAATCTCATCCTGTGTTTCCTGACTCACGGGACTCTTTCTGTAATTTCGAACCGACTTTCTGCAAAAAATCGCTTCATATAAATCCATCTTCTGTATTCTGCTTCCCAAATCATGTATATTGCTCATTGCGTGTAACATTATTGTAACATATTCGCAATCTCATGCAAGTCTGAATTACAGAAATCCATCGACAATCACCGCTTCGAAAAATAATATTCAGCCTTATTCCGGTTTGAAGAAGGAAATAATCTTCTGTATAGCCAGATCCATATGCTTGGGATTGGAGAATGGGTGGTCGGCGCCCTCGACTTCAATCAGCTCGATGACATTGTCCTCGGAAAACTGACGGGTGACTTCAATAGGCACCATCTCGTCCTTTGTGCCGTGAATCATCAGAATTGAATCCGCATAGTCCAGATAATCCTGCTTTGTGACATCATCGGTCTGCATTTCTTCCAGAAATTCATTGCCGATCTCCATCTTCCGTTCAAAGCCCTGGAGAATTTCCTTGCCCTTGTGGAGCTTGCTCCAGTCATCCTCGGTGAAATGCATGGTCAGGGCCTCGTACATCTTGATGGCGGGGCAGCGGAGGCCGATCCGGTGGAAGGGATTGCCCTTTTTGGCCAGATAGTCGAGCGTGATAAAGGCACCAAAGCTGGAGGAGTAGTTATCGATCTCTTCCGCACCCATCTCTTCTTTTACATACCGGATAACCAGGTCGAGGTATTTCAGGCACTCCGAGAGGAGAAGCTTCTTCCGCGCGTCCTGGCCGTGGCAGGGCCAGTCGAAGGTTATGACTGCGAAGGATTTATATTTGCCGATCAGGCGGTCCGCAAAAGTCGAGATCGCGTGGTTTTCCTTATTGCCGCCGAATCCGTAGGTTGCAATGACGATCTTTTTCGCCTGGCGGAGATCCTTGTTAAAATAGGCCAGACAGCGGATGCTGTAGCCTTCCTCATTGATATCAAAATGTTTGTTCTGCATGATATGTCCTTTCTGTCTCGTTTATAGATAAAAAGTAACAGATGCAGCAATTCACCGCAACCTCAAAAAGCCATATGATTTTTCTGCCTTTCAGACCCCAAAAGTCACTGTGCACTTATTGTCATCCATAGTCGCACACAAAGCGGGCTATGGCTCTGGCAGTGTCCGAACAGCAGTGCTAAAAATAAGCCCCGTCGGGTTTTCCCGCGCATTATTCTGGATACGTTCCGCAAAATCGTCAATTTAAGCCCATGCTTCATAAATACTCTCTTCTGAAAAATAAAACGCACCCGGTTTACGGGTGCGTTTCTATTACTCCACCTCTATTCCATCAAGGATATAATGGAATGACGGCGCCGAGCAATCTTTGTTTTCTATGTACTCCCTGGTCAGATCGATCCTGTCTTTCGGATCATCCGGGTCCACGCCTTTGTAATTTCCGCGGAAAACATGGATCCGTCCTTTTTTAAAGCCCTCTATGCTTTCGTTTACCATCTTTTCTGTGCCAGCTGCTGCAATAGTAGTGTTTATATCAAGCATCCTGACCCAGTCCTTA
>Ga0256406_1002843_pt1 | contig 23187 bp, 19 predicted proteins | sample RumenRJG_03DNA_FD_185986 | JGI IMG/M metagenome (GOLD analysis project Ga0256406, IMG submission 185986) | Bovine rumen microbial communities from Lethbridge, Alberta, Canada - RJG_03 | ecosystem: Host-associated > Mammals > Digestive system > Stomach > Rumen | place: Canada: Alberta | collected... | reverse complement strand
CATTCCCTCCTACGTGAAGGAGGAGGTGCTGAACCCCGCGGGTACGCCTTATGAAGAGGTGATCCGTCTGGAGGACGCGATTCCGAAGCTGGATATTCTTTACATGACGCGCGTGCAGAAGGAGCGTTTTTTCAATGAGGATGATTATGTCCGCATGAAGGATTTTTATATTCTGGATGAGGAAAAGATGAAGCTGGGCGGACCGGAAATGTATGTCCTGCATCCGCTACCGCGGGTCAACGAAATTTCTGTCAATGTGGATAAGGATCCGCGGGCGGCCTACTTTAAACAGGTGCATTACGGCATGTATATGAGAGAGGCACTGATGTACACACTTCTTGAGCTGGGGGAGGATCAGTAAATGTTAAATGTAGGCGCGATTGAAGAAGGCTTTGTTCTGGATCACATCAAAGCGGGAAAAGCAATGACCATTTACAAGGATCTGAAGCTGGACCAGCTGGACTGCACGGTGGCGATTATCAAGAACGCAAAAAGCAGTAAGATGGGCAAAAAGGATATTTTAAAGGTGGAGTGCCCGATCGACCAGCTGAATATGGATGTAGTGGGGTTTATCGACCACAATATCACCGTGAATATTATCAAAAACAGCAGGATCATCGCGAAGAAAAAACTGGAGCTTCCGAAAGAGATCCGGAATGTCATCCGATGCAGGAATCCCAGATGCATTACCTCGATCGAGCAGGGGCTGGATCAGGTTTTTGTGCTGACCGACCCGGAGAAGGAGATCTACCGCTGCAAATACTGTGAAGAGAAGTATCACGGAACCCACAACAAATAACGCGGGGATTACCGTCTGCCACACAGTGAATACGTCCTGGGAAGTAAGGCACAAAAGATAGTAAGGCATATAAGAAAGTAAAACAGAAGGAACAAATCATGGATCATATCATTTCAAAACTGCTAATGTACGGTTCCCTGCCGGAGAATTCCATTCTGGTTCAAATGGGAAACATCTGCCGCGACGCGCGGGAAGAAAAAGTTCCGAAGGATGAGCTTGTGGCCAGAAGCTTCCGGGTGGTAAAAAAGATCTGCATTGTCGCCACAGACTATGGGTTTGACGAAAACCTGTGGCACAATTATCTGACCTTTCAGCTGATCACGGATGAGAATCCTTTCAGCCTGACATGCGAAAAGGTAGGAGCCAGCGAGGGAAGCGTCAATGTATTTGCAAGGAATGACTTCCGGGCTTTTCTGGAGCTGTTTCACTATGATTTCACCTGGCTGGAGAACTATCTGGGAATCAGCTGCTTCTCGCAGATTCTTCACTATAAGGCAATCGTAAAGCCGGAGCTGATGTATAACAAGAATGTCAGCGAAAAAGTGCGGGAGCTCAGCCGCAGACTGGAAAAGGCCGCGGATGAAAACGAGTTCTTCGATGCGGTGACGGGCTTTTACAGAGACTACGGTGTGGGAATGTTCGGCCTGAACAAGGCCTTCCGTATTTCGTCGGATGATCACGGCAGCATAAAGTTCCACGCCATAAACAACATGGAAAAGGTGATGCTGGACGATCTGGTCGGATATGAAATCCAGAAGAAGAAGCTGGTGGACAATACCCGCGCGTTCGTAGAGGGAAAGAAGGCAAATAACTGCCTGCTGTTCGGTGATTCCGGAACCGGAAAATCCACCAGCATCAAGGCTATCGTCAATGAATTCTATCCGGACGGCCTGCGTATGATTGAGATTTACAAGCATCAGTTCAAGGATCTCTCCAATGTCATCGCGGCAATCAAAAACCGGAACTATAAATTTATTATTTATATGGATGATCTTTCTTTCGAGGAGTTTGAGATTGAGTATAAATTCCTGAAGGCAGTGATTGAGGGCGGCGTGGAGACGAAGCCGGACAATGTACTGATATATGCGACATCCAACCGCAGGCATCTGATCAAGGAGACCTGGAGCGACAGGGATGATGTAAAGAATGAAAACGGAATGCACAAGTCCGACACCATGGAGGAAAAGCTTTCGCTGGTTCACAGGTTCGGAGTTACCATCAGCTACTCCAAGCCGACCCAGCAGGAATATTTCCGGATTGTGGTTCAGCTGGCAAACCGCGCCGGAATCCGCATGTCAGAGGAAGAGTTGAAGGCCGGAGCCAACCAATGGGAGCTCAGCCACGGCGGCATCTCCGGAAGAACCGCGCAGCAGTACATTACCTATCTGAGCGGAGCCGCGGAAGAGGCATAAGGATGGTATAAGGATGGATTATCAGGAAGCAAGAGCCTTTATCGCCGGAAAGATATCCGGTGTTCACCTGGAGCTGGACAGAATCCGCGCGCTTCTGGATGAGCTTGGAAATCCGGAGAAGAACCTCCGTTTCCTTCATATTGCAGGGACAAACGGAAAAGGCAGCATTGCCGCCTATCTTTCCGCGGCTCTGACGCGGGCGGGATTCTGCACAGGCGTCTACACTTCTCCGGTTGTCTACACCTATGGGGAGCAGTTCCGGATAAACGGGAAGATGATTACCGGGGAACAGTACACGCAGATGGCGGAAAAGATGAAAAATGCCGTGACCCGGATGGAAAGGCGCGGCCTTGTCTGCCCCTCTAATTTTGAGCTGGAGACGGTTCTCGCCATTCTGTTTTTTGCGGAACAGCGCTGCGACTACTCCATTCTGGAATGCGGCATGGGCGGCAGGGATGACGCGACCAATGTAATTCCGGCGCCTGTGCTTGCCATATTTGCGTCCATCAGCATGGATCATACAGAATTTCTGGGACATACGCTCCCGGAAATAGCAGCCGTGAAGGCTGGAATAATCAAAAAAGGCTGTATGGCAGCCGTAACGTCCGGCCAGCAAAAAGAAACCAGTGATGTGCTGCGGTCCGTCTGTGATTCCCTGGGGGTTCTTCTGGTCAACGGCCATCCGGAACAGGCGGAAATTCTGGAAAACACCATAGACGGTGTGACCTTCCGTTATAAAGGGCTGCTGTTTCACACACCGCTTGCCGGAAGCTGCCAGGTAGAAAACGCTGTTACCGCTTTTGAGGCGCTGAAGGTTCTGCAGAAGAAAGTGCCGGAACTGACGGATAACAAGATTCTGGAGGGGATTTCCGGAGCAGACTGGCACGGAAGGTTTACCCGCATCGCGGAGCATCCGGATTTTCTTGTGGATGGGGCGCATAATCCACGCGCGGCGGAGATTCTGCGGAAGTCAGTTCTGGAATGCTATCCGGACAGGAGAAGAATTTTTATTCTGGGCGTTTTTGCGGATAAGGATTACCGGGAAGTGATCCGCAGGACCTGTGATCTGGCGGATGTCCTTCTCTGTGTGGAAACACCTGACAATGAGAGGGCACTCCCGGCGGAAAAGCTTGCCGTAACCGCAGCGGAAATCTTTCCGGGAAAACCGGTTTTTGCGGAAAAAAGCATCCCGGACGCAGTCAGGCATGCCCTTGCCCTTGCCGGGCCGGAGGATCTGATTCTTTCCTTCGGGTCACTTTCCAATATCGGTGAAATCACCGGGCTTATGGAACACTTAACTTAGGTTTTACAGGCGGAAAACGCTGTTTTCCGCCGTTTTCTGATATACTTCGGATGGTATGGGAGCAGGAAGCATGACAGAACTGGAAAAATACAGAGATCAGATTGACGCCATCGACCGGGACATTGTCCGTCTTTTTCACGAAAGAATGCAGGTGGTGGAAAAGGTTGCGGACTATAAAATCAAAAGCGGAAAATCGGTCTTCGATTCGCAGAGGGAACAGCAGAAGATCCGGACGCTGGGAAAACTCTGTGAAAATGATTTCGAGAAGCGGGCGGTGGTGGAAATTTTCGAGCAGATTATGGCCATCAGCCGGAAAAAGCAGTATCAGCTTCTGACAGAAAACGGAGTGACGCTCCCCGTGGATTATGCCTCCACGGAGAAGCTGCATTTTCAAAATGCCAGGGTCGTCTTTCAGGGAGTGGAAGGCGCGTACAGCTTTGAGGCCATGAAAACTTTTTTTGACGACTCCATAGAAACCTCCCACGTCAGCACCTGGCGGGAGGCGATGGATCTGGTGGCCCGGCATGAAATGGATTTCGGCGTTCTTCCGATCGAGAACACAACCGCAGGCAGTGTGTCGGACATCTATGATCTCCTTTTGCACTACCATAACTATATTGTGGGCGAGCAGACTATCAAGATTGACCACATGCTGATGGCGCTGCCCGGTACCAGACCGGAGGATATCAAAACAGTTTATTCGCACCCGCAGGGTCTTGCCCAGTGTGCTCCGTGGCTGGATAAAAACCATCCGGAATGGACACGCCGGCAGGTGCTCAATACCGCTATGGCTGCCGAAAAGGTTGCCTGGGAGGGGCGCAGGGACCAGGCCGCGATTGCCAGCCGCTCTGCGGCGGAGTATTTCGGCCTGCAGATTCTGCAGGAGGGAGGAATGTCCGCGGAAAAGAACTCCACCCGCTTTATTATTCTGTCCGCCCGTCGCTGCTTTGTAAAGAGCGCCAGAAAAATAAGCATCTGCTTCGGACTTCCGCATGCCTGCGGTACACTCTACAATATTCTGTCCCACTTTATTTTTAATGGATTGAATATGTTCAAGATCGAATCGCGTCCGATTCCGGACCGGCCTTTCGAGTACCGCTTTTTTATCGACTTCGAGGGAAATCTTGCGGATCCAGCGGTGAAAAATGCTCTCCGGGGCATTCAGGCAGAAGCTGTGGATCTTCGTCTGCTCGGCAACTATTAACGATGGATCCGGCTTACCCGGCATCCGCGGGTGCCGCCGGACCATGCTAATAACAAGGAGGAACGCAGGATGGCAGTAACAAATTTTGCAGCCATTCACATCGGCAGCTATGATGTTTCGCTTGAAATATATGAAATATCCAGAAAATCCGGTATTCACTGCATCGACCGTGTGGTTCATCACATGGAGCTGGGAAGAGATTCTTTTACCAACGGGAAAATCGGACCGGATCTGCTGGATGAGCTCTGTACGGTCTTAAAGGATTTTGTCCACACGGCCTCGGCCTACAGGGTAAAGGAAATACGGATCATTGCTACCAGTGCCGTGCGGGAAGCCCAGAACGACCTGTTTGTGCTGGGAAAAATTCAGCAGACGACAGGACTGACTGTGCAGATTTTAAGCAATTCCGAGCAGCGTTTCCTGAGCTACAAGGCGATTGCCTCGATGGAGACCCGGTTTAATGATATGATCCGGAAAGGAACGGTTATCGTGGATCTGGGAGGCGGGAGCGTACAGATGTCCGTATTTGATAACTCCGCCCTGATCACCACGCAGAATCTGCGTATGGGAAGTCTTCGGATCCGGGAACGGCTGCAGGCGCTGGATTCGCTGACCACGGATTACGAAAAGATGATCCGGCAGCTGATTCGCTATGACCTGAAGAGTTTTAAAAAAATGTACCTGAAGGACCGCAAGGTGGAAACCATCATTTTGAACGGAGACTTCCTGACGGAAGTTCTTTTCAGCGGAACCAGGTACCGCGACCGCTCCGCAAGACTCCTGTCGCGCGCGGATTTTGAAATCTGGTACAAGAGCATTGTCGGCCTGTCAGAGGAGGAACTGGCTGTCCGGTACGGTCTCACCCCGGAATTTGCTTCCCTGTTCCGTCCCTCCGCTGTGATCTACCATCAAATGGTGGAGGAGACGGACGCTTCCCTGATCTGGTTTCCGGGGACCCACCTGACCAGGGGGCTTGCCTACGAGTTCGCGGATGAAAACAATCTCCTGAAAATGGCCCATAATTTCGGCAATGATATTATTACGGCGGCAAGAAATATCGCAAAGAGATATTCGGTCGGGAAGCCGCATATAGACAATATGGACAGGAACGCCCAGGTTCTCTTTGACGCCACGGAGTCGGTTCACGGCATGAAGTCCAGAGACCGTCTGCTGCTGCGCATCGCGGTCATGCTGCATGACGTCGGAAAATATATCAGCTTCAATTATGTCAGTGAGAGTTCGTTTAACATTATCATGTCGAATGAAATTATCGGGCTTTCCCATGCGGAGCGCGAGTGCATTGCTCTTTCCGCCAAGTATATGACAGTTCCTTTTCCCCAGTATGAAGAGCTGGTGCAGGAGACCAGCCTGAACCGGGAGAGGTACCTGAAAGTCGCTTATTTTGTCGCGATACTCCGATACGTCAATGCGCTGGACAGAAGCCATATGCAGAAGGTTCAGCAGATGGAAGCGAAGATGAAGGATCAGACCCTGCAGCTGCGTGTGACTGTGAACGAGGATTTTACTCTGGAAAGGGGTCTGATCAGGGAAGAAGCGGAGTTTTTCACAGATGTATTCGGCCTTCGCCCGGAGATTAAAGTCAGCCGGGTTGTCGGCTGATAAAGCAGGTGTTTTTAGAATATCCAGCGGACAGTACCGGGAGAAAAGGAGAGATACGATGAAGCCTGATCTGAAATCATATGAAAAGCCGGAATACTACTGGAACAGGGAGCTTTCCTGGATCCGTTTTGATGAGAGAGTGCTGCATGAAGCCATGGATGAAGCGGTCCCCCTCTTCGAGAGGCTGAAATTTCTGAGCATTACATCCTCGAATCTGGATGAATTTTACATGGTTCGTGTCGCGTCTCTGAAGGATATGATGCACTCGAACTACACCAGGACAGATATTGCGGGCATGACCCCGGAGGAACAGCTTGCCGAAATCTCCAGAGCGGCGCACCGCATGGTGAAAACACAGTACGATACGTATGTGGACGCTGTCCTGCCCAGGCTGATGAACGCGGGCGTCCATATTTTTCACCGGTATGAGAAGCTGACAGAGGCGCAGGCCGCCTATGTGGATTCCTATTTTGACGAGAGAATCTACCCGGTTCTGACACCGATGGCCATGGATTCCTCACGGCCGTTCCCGCTGATCCGGAATAAAACCCTGAATATCGGCGCGCTGATCCAGAAGGTGGGAGAGACAAACCGGAGAAAACGGATGTTCGCAACTGTCCAGGTGCCTTCCGTCCTTCCCCGCTTTATCGAGCTTCCGGAAGAGGGAGGACAGAAAACACTGATTCTTCTGGAGCAGATCATTGAGAGAAACATGGAGAAGCTTTTCCTGGGGTATGAGGTGGTATGTGCCTATCCCTACCGTATTATGCGGAACGCGGAGCTGGGGATTGATGAAGACGAGGCTGCCGACCTTCTGGTGGAGATCAAAAAGCAGCTGAAGAAAAGACAGTGGGGAGAGGTCATCCGCCTGGAGGTGGAGGACGGAATCGCGCCGGAGCTTCTGAATATCCTGAAGGAAGAGCTGCAGGTGCAGGAGGATGATATTTTCTATATTCCGGGTCCCGTGGATCTTACCTTCCTGATGAAGGTTTACGGGATTCCGGGGTTTGAGGACTATAAAATACCTGCTTACCAGCCCGCGGAGGTGCCTGCCCTGCAGAATGACGATGACATCTTTGCCAATATCCGGAAGGAAGACATTTTCCTGCACCATCCTTACATGAGTTTCCAGCCGGTGGTTGATTTTGTAAAATCCGCGGCAAGGGATCCGCAGGTTCTGGCCATCAAGCAGACGCTTTACCGGGTAAGCGGTAATTCTCCCATTATCGCCGCGCTGGCACAGGCGGCGGAGAATGGAAAACAGGTCACTGCTCTGGTGGAGCTGAAGGCCAGGTTTGATGAGGAACACAATATCGTCTGGGCGCAGAAACTGGAAAAAGCCGGATGCCATGTCATTTACGGACTGGTCGGACTGAAAACACACAGCAAGATCACCCTGGTGGTCCGCCAGGAGGAGGACGGCATCCGCCGGTATGTCCATCTGGGAACCGGTAACTACAACGATTCCACGGCAAAGCTCTATACAGACTGCGGTATCCTGACCTGTGACGAGAGAATCGGAGAGGATGCTACTGCCGTGTTCAATATGATTTCCGGATATTCTGAGCCGGATCGCTGGAACAGTCTTGTCGTCGCGCCTGTGTGGATGCGTAAGCGCTTTCTGTATCTGATTCAGAATGAGATCCGCTATGCCCGCGACGGACAGGAGGCGTTTATCAGGGCGAAGATGAACTCTCTGTGTGACCAGGAGATAATCGCCGCTCTTTACAGTGCTTCCGCCGCCGGCGTGAAAATTGATCTGATTGTCCGGGGTATCTGCTGCCTGAAAACAGGAATTCCAGGAGTCAGCGACAATATCCGAGTGCGTTCTATTGTCGGAAATTTCCTGGAGCATGCCAGAATTTTCTGGTTCCATAGCGGCGGCCGGGATGAGGTGTTCATGGGCAGCGCAGACTGGATGCCCAGAAATCTGGACAAGAGGGTAGAAATTGTATTTCCTTTGTACAATCCTTCTATTAAGAAGGAAGCCATGTTGATTCTGGAGAAGCAGCTGGCAGACACGGTAAAAGCATCGGAACTTCAGCCGGACGGTACCTATCTGAAGAAAACGGGACCGGAGGTTATTCCTTTCAATTCACAGGATTATTTCTGCAGATATGCGACCGAACAGGCAGGGAAGAAGAACCGGGAGGAGAAGGAAATGCGGACGTTTATCCCCGCGGAACCGGTCTCCTCAGACACGGAATATTACTCATGAGGACGTTAAATTACGTTCATCATTGAGTGGCTTTATTTACAAATGATTCATGGCAGCGGCATTGACAAAGAAAAACGTATGACTTACAATACGTAACAGCTTCGGGGATTGTATACAAGATTAAACAGGCAGCATTCCCGCAGCCCACTCGTGAGGTAGGATATGAAACAGAGAACCTTATCAATCCTGGTAGACAATACTGCCGGTGTTCTGTCCAGGCTTTCCGGCCTGTTCAGCAGAAGAGCCTATAACATTGACAGCATCTCCGCGGGAGTGACCGCGGATCCCAGATATACGCGGATCACAGTTGTCGCCACAGGTGATGATGATCTCGTGCTTGACCAGATTACCAATCAGGTCCGGAAGCAGGTGGATGTTCGCGATGTAAAGGTGCTGGATCCGAAAAACAGTGTCAACAGGGAACTGATGCTCATAAAAATCCGCTGCGAGGCAGAGGAAAGACAGAACGTCATTTCTCTAGCCGATGTTTTCCGCGCCAACATTATTGACGTTGGAAGACATTCTCTGATCATTGAGCTTGTAGGCGGAGCCAGCAAGCTGAGCGCCTTTCTGGAGCTTTTGGATGGATATGAGATCCTGGAGCTTGCCAGAACCGGAATTACGGGACTTTCCAGGGGCATGGAAGACGTGCGTTATCTGGAAGACCTGGAGAAGTAAGTTCCGGAACCGGGTGGTTTGACTTTTGCGTTACCCCTTTACACAGGATAACAAATATATGTTTGAATGGAGGAAATTCAAAATGGCAGCAAAAATTTATTATCAGGAAGACTGCAATCTCTCTCTGCTTGAGGGCAAAAAGATCGCCATCATCGGCTACGGCTCCCAGGGGCATGCACATGCGCTGAATCTGAAGGATTCCGGCTGCGATGTCATCGTCGGTCTGTATGAGGGCAGCAAATCCTGGAAAAAGGCAGAGGAACAGGGATTGAAGGTTTACACTGCTGCTGAGGCGGCAAAGCAGGCAGATATTATCATGATCCTGATTAATGATGAGCTGCAGGCTGCTATGTACAAGAAGGACATCGAGCCTAACCTGAAAGAGGGAGATATGCTGATGTTCGCTCACGGCTTCAATATTCACTTCAATCAGATTATCCCGCCGAAGAACGTTGATGTTACCATGATCGCTCCGAAGGCTCCCGGCCATACCGTAAGAAGCGAGTATCAGGCAGGAAAGGGAACTCCGTGTCTGGTCGCTGTCCATCAGGATTACACAGGAAAGGCACTGGATCTTGCTCTTGCTTACGGACTTGGCATCGGCGGTGCCCGTGCCGGACTTCTGGAGACTACCTTCCGTACCGAGACAGAGACCGACCTGTTTGGTGAGCAGGCTGTCCTCTGCGGCGGCGTTGTTGCCCTGATGCAGGCTGGTTTTGACACCCTGTGCGAGGCAGGTTACGATCCGAGAAACGCGTATTTCGAGTGCATCCATGAGATGAAGCTGATTGTTGACCTGATCTATCAGTCCGGTTTCAAGGGCATGAGATATTCTATCTCCAATACCGCAGAGTACGGCGATTACATCACCGGACCGAAGATCGTTACAGATGAGACCAGAAAGGCTATGAAGAAGATTCTTTCCGATATCCAGGACGGTACCTTTGCAAAAGACTTCCTTCTGGATATGTCCTCTGCAGGCGGACAGGCTCACTTCAAAGCTCTTCGTCAGAAGGCTTCCGAGCATCCGTCAGAGAAGGTCGGCGAGGAAATCAGAAAACTGTACAGCTGGAATGGAGAGGACAAGCTTATCAACAATTAAGCTTTTTCTCGCGCACAGTTCCGCGATTGACAGGGGGCTTCCGGGAAACCGGGGCTCCCTTTTCTGTACCGGCACGGTTTCCCCGAAAGGAAGGCAGGAGGAACTCTTGCGCGGCGGACAGCTGACCGATATAATGATTGTGCCAGGGGGAGGGTGCTTCGAAGAAAAGGAACAGTTCGTGGCATCATAATCAGAGATAGAAAACAGATTTCAAGGAGGAATATTCAGGATGGGAATGACAATGACTCAGAAGATCCTTGCGCATGCCGCGGGTCTTGATTTTGTGGAGCCCGGTCAGCTGATCGAGGCAAAGCTGGATCTTGTACTGGGAAATGATATTACGACGCCGGTTGCCATTCACGAGATGGACCGATTCAAGAAACAGCAGGTCTTTGACCGTGACAAAATTGCCCTGGTGATGGATCACTTTATCCCGAACAAGGATATCAAATCGGCTGAGCACTGTAAGCAGGTCAGAGAGTTCTCCCACAAATACGAGATTACAAATTATTTTGATGTCGGGCAGATGGGCATAGAACACGCCCTGCTTCCGGAAAAGGGACTGGTTGTCGCCGGCGACGTAGTTATCGGCGCGGATTCCCATACCTGTACTTACGGAGCGCTGGGCGCTTTTTCCACCGGGGTGGGAAGTACAGACATGGCAGCCGGAATGGCTACCGGAAAGGCCTGGTTCAAGGTGCCTTCCGCCATCCGGGTTGTCCTGACCGGAAAACCCGGAAAGTGGGTAAGCGGCAAGGATGTGATTCTTCACCTGATCGGTGAGATCGGCGTGGACGGCGCGCTGTACAAATCGCTGGAGTTCACCGGAGACGGAGTGGCAAATCTCTCCATGGATGACCGTCTGACCATTGCCAATATGGCCATTGAAGCCGGCGGAAAGAACGGGATTTTCCCGGTGGATGAGAAAACAGTATCTTATCTGAAGGAACATTCCTCCCGGTCATATCAGGTTTTCGAGGCGGATGCGGACGCGTCCTACGAGAGAACCGTAACCATTGATCTTTCAGCGCTTAAGCCGACTGTTTCGTTCCCGCATCTTCCGGAGAATACAAAAACGATTGACGAGGTGGAAGAGATCCCGATAGACCAGGTTGTCATCGGCTCCTGCACAAACGGAAGAATCCAGGATCTCCGAGAGGCGGCCGAGATTCTGAAGGGACGTAAGGTGGCAAAGGATCTCCGCTGTATTGTCATTCCGGCCACGCAGAAGATCTATCTTCAGGCTCTGGAAGAAGGGCTGATCCGGACATTCATTGAGAGCGGTGCCGTTGTCAGCACGCCTACCTGCGGTCCCTGCCTGGGAGGCTACATGGGCATACTGGCCGCGCACGAGCGCTGTGTCTCCACGACCAACCGGAATTTTGTGGGAAGAATGGGAGATGTGACTTCCGAAATTTACCTTGCGAGCCCCGCCGTTGCAGCAGCCAGCGCCGTAACAGGAAAAATCAGCGCACCGTCCGAGCTTGGATTATAAGGAGGAACCGATCATGCAGGCAGAAGGAAAAGTTTTTAAATACGGCGATAATGTAGATACAGATGTTATTATCCCTGCCAGATATCTGAATTCCTCGGATCCGGGGGATCTGGCGGCGCACTGTATGGAAGATATTGACAGAGATTTTATCAAAAACGTGAAAACCGGCGATATCATTGTCGCCGCGAAAAACTTCGGATGCGGATCATCCAGAGAGCATGCTCCCATTGCCATAAAGGCTGCCGGTGTCAGCTGTGTCATTGCGGAGACGTTTGCCCGGATTTTCTACCGCAATGCCATCAATATCGGACTTCCGATCATTGAATGCCCGGAGGCCGCCAGAGAGATTCAGGCCGGCGACGAGGTAAAGGTTGATTTTGACTCCGGAAGGATTTACGACGTGACCAGAAATACCAGCTATCAGGGTCAGGCGTTTCCGCCGTTTATGCAGAAAATTATCTCTGCCGGCGGACTGGTCAATTACATTAACGAAGAAAACTGACAGGAGGATGCTTTGCGGAACACAGACAGAACCGGGTTTCTTCCCGTCTCAAAAGCAGATCTGGAGGAGGATGGAATCCGTCAGCCGGATTTTGTCTATGTCTGCGGCGACGCCTATGTGGATCATCCCAGCTTCGGAAGTGCCATCATAGGGAGAGTCCTGCAGGCGCACGGCTATACGGTAGGAATGATCTGCCAGCCGGACTGGAGAGACCCCGGAAGCATCTGCGTTCTGGGAGAGCCCAGGCTGGGTTTTCTGGTGTCCTCCGGAAACATGGACTCCATGGTGAATCACTATACGGTCGCAAAAAAGCACCGGAAAAGCGACGCCTACAGCCCTGGCGGGAAAATGGGATTCCGTCCGGACAGGGCGGTGACCGTCTACTGTAATCTGATCCGCCGCACCTACCGGCACACGCCGATTATTATCGGCGGAATCGAGGCGAGTCTTCGGCGGTTTGCCCATTACGATTACTGGTCCGATACGATACGCCGGTCCATTCTGCTGGAATCCGGAGCGGATCTGATCTCCTACGGTATGGGTGAAAAAAGCATCGTGGAAATTGCGGATGCCCTGGATGCCGGCATTCCGGTGCGCGATATCTCCTATATTGATGGGACCGTGTACAAGACCCGGGATGAGGCCGGCATTTATGACGCGGTAAGACTCCCCGACTTTGAGGATATTTCTACCGACCGGATCTGTTATGCGCAGAGCGTGCGCCTGCAGTACGAAAATACCGATCCGTTTCAGGCAAAACGCCTGTATGAGGCCTATGGGGGAAAAACCTTTGTGGTTCAAAATCCGCCGCAAAAGCCGCTGACCACCATGGAGATGGATGATATCTATGCCCTTCCCTATATGCGCCGGGCGCATCCCATGTATGACGCAGAGGGGGGCATTCCCGCGCTGAAGGAGGTCCGTTTCAGTCTGACATCCAATCGCGGCTGCTTCGGCGGCTGCAATTTCTGTGCGATCACCTTTCACGAGGGAAGGATTGTGCAGGCCAGAAGCCACGAATCTATTCTCCGGGAAGCGGAAGAGTTTCTGAAGGATCCTGAATTTAAGGGATATATTCATGATGTGGGAGGGCCAACGGCGGAATTCCGGGGTCCTGCCTGTGAAAAGCAGCGTACAAAGGGAGCCTGCAGAAACCGACAGTGCCTGTTCCCGGAATGCTGTAAAAATCTTATAGTAGATCACAGTGATTACCGGAAGCTTCTGCGTGAACTGCGGACGCTTCCGGGAGTAAAAAAAGTTTTTGTGCGCTCCGGTTTTCGTTTTGATTACCTGATGGCGGATCCCGACCGGAGTTTTCTTAAGGAACTCTGCCAGTATCATGTAAGCGGTCAGCTTCGGGTTGCCCCCGAACATATTTCCAACCGTGTGCTGCAGGAAATGGGAAAACCCCGGACAGAGGTCTACCGCTCCTTTGTAGAAGAATTTGAGGAGATCAACAGAGAACTGGGGCTGAAGCAGTATATTGTGCCCTATCTGATGTCCTCCCATCCGGGAAGCACGCTGGAAGACGCAGTCACGCTGGCGGAATATCTGCGCGACCTCGGATATATGCCGGAGCAGGTACAGGATTTTTATCCCACGCCCGGAACGGTTTCCACCTGCATGTATTACACAGGAATTGATCCCCGGACAATGAAAAAGGTCTACGTGGCGGTAAATCCCCATGAAAAGGCTATGCAGCGAGCGCTGATCCAGTACCGGGATCCGGATAACTACGAACTGGTCAAGGAGGCACTTCTGCGTGCCGGACGCAGGGATCTGATCGGGTTTGACAGCCACTGCCTGATTCCTCCGCGGAAGATTGCGCGGCCGGCAGGGGGAGAGAGGAAAGAGAGCCGGCAGAGGCAGAAAGCACAGGGACAGAATCGGCACGGCGGACGAAGACCGGGCTTGAACCGCAGAGCCGAAAAAAGCGGAAAGAGAACATGATACCGGAAAGAGACTCTGAGACCTGCAGAAGCAGTAAGAGAGTTTTACACCGGAAGAAAGACCGAAAGAGGAATTCATCTATGCATCCGTCCAGATATCCGTTCGGGGAATTACTGGAAGACTGTCCGGTAATTGCCGCGGTAAAAAGCGAGGAAGGGCTGCAGCAAAGCCTGCAGTCAGACAGCGGCATTATTTTTATTCTTCATGGAGATCTCTGCGGCATCAGAGAAATTGTGCGCCGTGTTCATGACGCCGGAAAAACCGCGATGGTACACACCGACCTGATAGGCGGGCTTTCCGGCAAGGATGTCTGTGCGGTCGATTACCTCCGGAACGAGACCGGGGCGGACGGCATCATCTCCACAAAGCCGTCCATGGTGCGCCACGCCGGCGAAATCGGCATGTACTCCGTCCTTCGGGTTTTTCTTCTGGATTCCATGGCGTATGAAAATATTTCCAGGCAGAGCCTGCAGGCCCGCCCGGACTGCATCGAGGTTCTTCCCGGACTGATGCCGAAGGTGATCCGCCGGATTGTCGGACAGGAACAGGTACCGGTTATCGCGGGAGGGCTGGTATCCGACAAGGAGGATATCATGAATGCGCTGCAGGCGGGTGCGGTGTCCGTGTCCACAACAAAGGCAGAGCTGTGGTTCGTCTGAAACGTGAAACGGATTCCTTTTGTAAACCTGTGATATTCAGCGGTCAGGAAAAAAGAATTCTTTAGTTATATTTTACATTGATGTTCACAGAAAAATTTCTTATCATACAGGGTAAATGTTTATTTACCCGGCGCAAGAGGCAGAACAGGAAGATACGGAAAGAGGGGCACGATGGGCGAACTGATTCTTGAGATGAAAAATATTACCAAGACATTCGGTTCTGTCAGCGCAAACCAGGATGTCTGCCTGAAGGTGTACGCGGGAGAAATTCACGCACTGCTGGGAGAGAACGGGGCAGGAAAAAGCACGCTGATGAATGTGCTGACCGGCATTTACCGGCCGGACAGCGGCGAGATTTTCTGTCACGGGAAAGAGGTCTTTGTCAATTCCCCGAAGGATGCGGTCGATCTGGGGATCGGAATGGTCCATCAGCATTTCCGGCTGATTCCAACGCTGACAGTCGCCGAAAATATATCCCTTTACACAGAAAAAAAAGGATTTTTGCTGAATCCGGCTAAAATGCAGAAACGGATCGCCGAGTGCTCCCGAAACTATAATCTGGCGGTGGATCCGGCTGCTGTTGTCTGGTAGCTTTCGGTGGGAGAGCAGCAGAGGGTGGAGATCGTCAAGCTTCTTTACCATGGGGCGGAGATCCTTATTCTGGACGAGCCTTCTGCCGTGCTGACGCCGCAGGAAGCACAGGATATGTTCAATGTCCTGCGGAGAATGGCGGACAGCGGCAAGGCGGTGATCGTCATTTCCCATAAGATGAACGAGGTTCTGAATAACGCGGACCGGATTACCGTTTTGAAGGACGGACGCATGGAGGACACCATGCTGCGCAAGGACGCCACGCTGGACCGTCTTACCAGGGCTGTTGTGGGAAAGCAGGATTACAAAGAACATTTCCGAACACAGAAAAAAATCAGTCCGGATGTGGTATTTTCCATGGAACATGTCTGTGCCCAAAATGACCGCAATCTGGACGAGTTAAAAGACATTTCTTTTGATATCAGAAAGGGCGAGATCTTTGGAATTGCCGGTGTTGCCGGAAACGGCCAGCGGGAGCTTTCGGAGGTAATCGCCGGACTGAGGCCTGTCACTTCAGGAAAAATTATGGCGGACGGAGCGGATCTTACCCGCGCGTCGGCCAGGGAACGCAGGGAAAAGGGAATCGCCCTTATTCCGGAGGATCGTCTGGAAACCGGACTTGTGCCCGATCTGAATTTTTCCGAGAATATTATTCTTACCCGTTATTCTTCTTCCCGGTACAGCCGGAAAGGTTTTCTGCGATTTGACCGGATGTACCGGGATGCGGAGGATTATACAAAAGAATATGAGATCCGCCACGGAGGATTCGATCTTCCGGTCGGGCTGATGTCCGGAGGGAATCAGCAGAAGCTTCTTCTTGCAAGGGAGGTTTCCGGCAATCCGAAGCTGATCGTCGCCGCCTATCCCGTGCGGGGACTGGATATCGGAGCCGCAGACATGATACGGCAGATTCTGCTGCAGCAGAGTGAAAAAGGAACCTCCGTTCTCTTTATCTCGGAGGAGCTGGACGAAATTTTCCACATGTGCGACAGAATCGGTGTGCTCTGCGACGGAGAACTGATGGGAATCCGGAAAACATCGGAAACAGATGTCTACGAGATCGGGCAGATGATGGCAGGCGAGAGAAAGAACAGTGAAAAGGAGGCGTCTTCCCATGCGTAAATTCCGCTATGAAAAACGAACAGACGTCTCAATGGCGCGGAAAATCCTGAACCCTGTATTTTTTGTTTTGCTTGCCTTTCTGTTCTGTGCACTTCTGCTGGGAGCCATGGGGTTCAGCCCCTTTGCCGTATACGGAAAGATGATCAGTACCATATTCTCCCTGCGCGGTCTTACCCGAAGCATAGAGGCCGGCCTTCCCCTGATGTTTACAGGTCTTGCCGTTGCGCTTGGCTACCGGATGAATCTGAATAATATCGGAGCGGACGGGCAGTACGCGCTGGGAGCTATTTTCTGCGTAGGCGTCGGTCTGTACGGTCCGCCTATGCCGGCCATGCTGAAAATCATTGTGATGTTTGCGGCAGCCATGCTGGGCGGCGCTCTGGCCGCACTGATTGCTGCCGTTCCCAGAGCACTTTGGAATGTCAGCGAGACTATTCTTACCATGATGCTGAACTATGTTTTTCTGAATGTCCTGAACTATCTGATGTACGGTCCCTGGAAGGAACTGAACCAGATGGTTGCGCAGACAAGGGAAATCGACAGCTCTCTGTGGCTTCCGGAGTTCGGTAATACAGGAATCAGCCTGGCACTGCTGATTGCTTTCGCAATCGCGTTTCTGCTCTGGTTTCTTCTGAAGAAAACCACCTGGGGCTACCAGATGGAGGTCATCCGTCGCAGTCCCCGTGCCGCGGAGTACGCCGGCATGTCCGTTAAGAAAAATATAATGGCTACTCTCTGCCTGAGCGGGGCGATTGCCGGTCTTGCAGGATTTGCAGAGGTGAACGGTGTCCTTCACCGTGTACAGGCGGATCTGCCGAATAATGCCGGCTACACCGGTATTGTCATCGCGTTTCTGGCTTACCTGAATCCGCTCTCCACGGTTCTGGTGGCGTTCCTCTTAGGCGCACTTCAGATCAGTGCGGTGGCTGTTCAGATTACCGGCGTTCCCTCACAGGTGGCGACCATGATTCAGGGAAGCATCATGCTTTTTGTCATTGCGGGAGAGTTCTTTATCCGGTACCGTCTGGTGAAAGTACAGAAAGGAGAGGCGGCATGAGCAGTACACTTCTGATTTCTATCTTGTCCATGGCGGTATTGTATGCGGTTTCTGTGCTGTACGGTGCTGTCGGGGAAATCTTCGCAGAGAAGGCCGGCGTTATGAACCTCGGCCTGGAGGGGATTATGCTGATGGGAGCCGTATCGGGCTACCTGGTGGCTGTCAATCAGAAGAACCTAGGTCTGGCCATGCTTACAGTCGTTCTTGTAGGCGCCGTTCTGGGACTGATTTTCGCGTTTCTGACCATCACTCTGCAGGCGGACCAGACGGTGGCGGGAATGGCCATGCTTACCTTCAGTACAGGCATGAGCGGGTTTATCGGAAAGAGTGTAAGCGGAGTAAATGCTAATCTTGCTTTTGAGGCGATCTCCATACCGGGGCTCTGCCGCATTCCGATCCTGGGGACTGTTCTGTTTCAGCAGAATATACTGGTTTACCTGATGTATTTTATCATCCCCCTGTCTGTGTTTTATATCAATCACACCAGACCGGGAATGATACTCCGTGCTCTTGGGGAAAACCCGGCCGCGCTGGACAGCGCGGGCTATAACGTCTTTGCCCTGCGCTATGCGTATGTGGTTTTCGGTTCCGTCATGACGGCGGTAGGAGGCGCCTTTGTCTCCCTTGCCTATACCAATTTCTGGAGCGACGGCATGACGAGCGGCAAGGGCTGGATTGCCTTTGCCCTGGTTGTATTTTCCTCCTGGAATCCGCTGACTGCCGTGTTCGGAGGGCTTCTCTTCGGGGCGATCAGTGCCATTGGCGTGGATATCCAGACACTTTTCCCGGCGATTCCGTCGCAGATTTTTGCGACGCTGCCATATATCGCAACGATTATCGCGCTTGTTTTCACCACGGGGAATTTCCGAAACCGGAGGTCAGCCGCGCCTGCGGCTCTCACCATTCCCTATGACCGTGAAAAGAGGTAAGGGCAGGCTGCGCCCCTGCGGAAGGGGAAACTTATTCACATCATCAGGAGGAAGGTAAAAAATGCGAATGAAGACAAGAATGATCAGCATCTGCGCCATTGCCGGCATGACAGCACTGAGTCTGGCCGGCTGCAGTGAAGCTGCCGTTTCGGGGAACAGCTCTGCAGCGTCCGAGAGTACATCGGAAGCAGCATCCTCATCTGAAAATGCGGTCAGCGCAGGTTCAGCGGCGGTGTCAACTGTAGCAACATCCGGTGGCAGCTCTGCATCGGGCATCAATCAGATCCCGGAGGGGACGGAAGAAGCTTCCGCGGAAAATGTTGATTTTTCCTCATTCAAAATCGGCGAGATCGAATCTTATGTGGTAAACGACGGCGGATGGTGCCAGGCGACACACAACAGCATTCTGAGCGCAATGAACGATCTGGGCATCCCGGAGGACAACCTGATTACACTGGAGAGTATCGATGACACGGATCAGGCGTCCGTAAAGGAAGCAGCGGAGCAGCTGGTAGACCAGGGATGTAACCTGATTATCGGCGCATCCACTGGATATTCTTCCTATCTCCCGGAAATTGCCGAAAAGAATCCGGATGTCATTTTTGCACAGTGGGGCAACAAGGTGGACGGCCTCGTCGGATATGAGATCCGCAGCTATGAGGGCATGTTCCTGGCCGGCTATGCCTGCGAGCTTCTTTCTCAGGATCAGAATACAGAGCTTGGGTATTCCGCTTCTTATAATGAGTTTTCCGTTCGCACGGCTATCAATGCCTACGCGCTTGGCGCGAAATACGCAAATGCAGATGCAAAAGTAAAGGTAGCCTCCGCGGATTCATGGTACGACATCGACAAGGAGACCCAGTGTGCGCAGTCCCTGATTGATTCTGGAATTAAATACATGGGTATGGAGGCCTCTTCTCCGGCCATTCCGGAGACCTGCGAGAAGAACGGCGCTTTTGTGGTAGGCTATCACAACGATATGTCCAGTCTGGCACCAAAAGCCGTCCTGGTCTCCTTCGAATGGAATTTTGCTCCGATCTTCAAGAGCATTATCACCCGTACCGCGGAAAAGACGGCTACCCCGAATGATTTCTATTACTGGGGCGGGGACTGCTCCAAGCTCTCTGATTTTGCGGATTTCGTTCCGGAGGATGTCGTTCAGAAGGTAACCGATCTGAAGAGCAAATTGGAATCCGGTGAGGTTCAGGTATATGCCGGCGAGCTGAAAGACAATCAGGGCAACGTCCTGGTAAAAGAAGGGCAGGTCATGTCTGATGAAGACATCATCCAGCAGAATTTCTTTGTCGATAATGTAGAGACATCCTGGACGGTGCAGTAAGCCACAGAGCACCCTGACGGAAAAGCTATCGTTTCGTATCTAAACAGAGCGGACGGAGAACCGGTTGAAATCTCAGATTTCCTTTCGGGCCGTCCGTTTTTTAAAAAGGTTCGGTTTTCCGCCTCTGCCGCGGGGGCAATCCCGGAGTAGAGGGAGAAAGCAGAAACAGTTCTAGCTTTCTGTACTGCGGAGAAAACAGGCGGAACCGGATAAAAAGTAAAAAAACATAAAAAATAAGAAACAGGAGAAATTATGGACGCAAAAAAATTTCTTGAGCTCTATGAGAGAGGAACAACCGGAAAACAGATATCCAAGAATGAGTGGGATATGGAGTACATCGTCGAAAATGTCATGGACATGGTAGACAAATACGATCTGAGCTGGGATAAACAGGTAATCATTCCCCAGGATGACGATCTGCTGGACCGCCTGTTCCGCGCATCCCGTGAGCTGATTCTGCAGAACGGAATCTACAATATGACGACCGGCCGCATTATGACCCTGACGGAAGAGGAAGTGGACGAGGGCATCGCCAACATGAAACAGGAGCTTATAATGGGCGAGGGAAAAGACGCCTACACGCTCCGTCCCAGAAAGATTGAGGATACCGCGGAGCCCTGTGTGTGGGCCGGAAATCCGGGAGCTCCTACCCCGGAAAGGCTGTATCTTCCGATTCTTCAGAGCGTGGCTAAAGAGCCTGTAGTAGATCTTCTTACCTGCGGTTCCCTGATTGACGTAGACGGCTACCCGGTAAAGAGCGGCGGCCCGACAGAGGTTATGGCCGTGCGCCGCGAGATGAAATATCTGCATCAGGCTCTGGAGGAGGCCGGCCGTCCCGGCATGGGACTTCTTGCCGCCGAGAGCGCCGTAACAGCTGTCGGCGATTACGCAGCGACGGCAGACCGCTATCTGCGTCCCTGTGACTCTCACCTGGTCGCCCTGTTCAACGAACTGATTATGGATGACGGAAACCTGGTGCGCGCGGCAAATTCCATTGATTACGGAGTCCGCAATGCCTCCCTGGCCTGCACCATGGTCGGCGGACTGGGCGGAGACGCTCCGGGAAGCTGCCTGATCATGATGGCTTCCATGATGGCCGCCAATCAGTTTGCTATCGCGGACTACCACCTCTGCCATCCGATTCATATTAATGATGTGGCTACATCTGCCAGAAGCTGCCTGTGGCTGCAGTCCGTGCTGTGCCAGTCCTTCGCCAAGAACGCACCCTGCATTATCGTGTGCGATATCTGGCCGGCCAGCGGTGCCATGACCAAGGAACTTCTGTATGAAGTAGCGGCAAATTCCATCGTCGTAACGGTGTCCGGCGGACATCTGGAGGGACTCGGCTCCGCAAACGGACGGGTGCCGAACGGAACCGGACTGGAGTGCCGTCTGATGGGAGAAGTCGGAAAAGCTGTCGCCCGCCAGGGAATGACCCGTGCGGAGGCAAATGACATTGTCCTGAAACTCCTTCCGAAATATGAGTACATTTTCGGCAAAAAAGACGGAAATCCGGGAGTAAGCTTTGATAAAGCCTATAATATGGACACCATTGAGCCGCTTCCGGAATGGCAGGCCATGTATGACGAGGTAAAGGAAGAACTTCGCCAGATGGGCATCAAATTCTGATCTGACTGAAAAGGCCGCTTTTTCCCCCGACGTAACAGATGGAGGAAGAGGCGGTTTTTTGTTGACAGAAGAGAAGGCCGTTCTTTATGACAGGGAACGCCGGCCGGGTCTTCCGGGACAACAGAAAATGGCGCAGAGATGAAGAAAAACAGAAAGAGGAAAGAAGGGAGCCTGTCATGGCAGAAAAAACAAATCTCGCTTTAAGAAACAGCGTAATGTATATGGTGTTTGTCCGCAATTATTCCAGGGAGGGAACGTTCCGCCGTCTGCAGGAGGATCTGCCGCGCATTCAGTCGCTGGGCGTGGATTATATCTGGCTTCTTCCAATTCAGCCGCTGGGTGTGGAGAACCGGAAGGGAGCCCTGGGTTCTCCCTATGCGATCCGGGACTACCGGGCGGTCAACCCGGAATACGGGACCATGGAAGATTTAAGGGCGCTCACCGACGCCATTCACGACCTCGGTATGAAATGCATCCTGGACATTGTATATAACCACACATCCCCGGACTCCGTACTTGCCACAGAGCATCCGGAATGGTTTTACCACAAGGAGGACGGAAGCCTTGGAAACCGGATCGGGGACTGGTCGGATATTGTGGATCTGGATTATTCCCATCCGGGGCTCTGGGACTATCAGATTGAAACCCTGAAGATGTGGGCAAAATATTTCGACGGGTTCCGCTGCGATGTCGCGCCTATGGTCCCGCTTTCCTTCTGGCTGAAGGCAAGGGAAGAAGTGGAAAAGGTTCATCCCGGAATGGTTTGGATCGCCGAGTCGGTGGAGCCGCGTTTTATCCTCTGGAACCGGGAGAGGGGAATACCGGTATCCTCCGACAGCGAACTGTATCAGGCGTTTGACATCTGCTACGATTACGATATCAGCAAAGAGATGAGTGATGCCATGACCGGGCGTGCCCCGCTGTCTGTCTATCTGGAGGCCATGAACCGCCAGGAATGGATCTACGGTCAGAACTACATCAAGCTGCGCAATCTGGAAAACCATGACCGGAACCGGGCGGCCGCGCTGATTCCTGATGAACAGGCGCTCCGGAGCTGGACCGCTTTTCTGTATTTTGCCAGGGGAACCACCCTGCTGTATGCCGGACAGGAAAAGGGAGTGACCCGTCATCCCTCGTTGTTTGAAAGGGACACCGTGGACTGGAAGGGTACGGCCGATCTGACGGAAGAGATCCGCCTGCTCTCCGGATTTAAGAGAAACGAAAGGATCTTCCGCGAGGGCGCCTTCTCTGTCAGCACTCCTGACGAGAAGAATATTGTTGCTGTCTATGTCGGTAAAGACGAAAAGCTGACCGGATTTTTCCCTCTTCACGGGGCCGCCTCCGTTTTCGTACAGCTTCCGGACGGCACGTACCGGAACGAGTACACCGGTAAGAATGTCGATGTCTATGAAAATGTGATCACGACAGACGGGGTGCCTGTGATTATCCGGACCTGAGGGAGTTCCTGGTTTCCATACATGACCCATACATGGGTAGGGTAGGGTAGGGGGACGTAACAGAACTTGTTCTACACATCCCCCGATATTTATGTTAAAATGAGTTCCCGGTACTCTGTGT
>Ga0256406_1002842_pt1 | contig 23188 bp, 37 predicted proteins | sample RumenRJG_03DNA_FD_185986 | JGI IMG/M metagenome (GOLD analysis project Ga0256406, IMG submission 185986) | Bovine rumen microbial communities from Lethbridge, Alberta, Canada - RJG_03 | ecosystem: Host-associated > Mammals > Digestive system > Stomach > Rumen | place: Canada: Alberta | collected... | reverse complement strand
CATCACTCCCAACCCACGCGGCACATTGATCAGCGTAAAATCTGTGGGGGCCCAAAATCCACCTTCAAAAAAAATCAATACTGAAAATCAATCAGTTACATAACTAAACCCTGCAATGTGGGTTAAGGAAGTTACCTGCCTCGCTACAGAACCTCCATATACCTCTTACTCGTTCTCTTACTCGTTTGAAGATGAGCGAGATAAGAAGCTATATGTCTCAGAATCCTCCTTAGATGCCTATAAAAATAGCGAATACGAGTGGAGGTACTTTGGTCAGATACTTCCCCTCAGCGCCTCTGACATTAAGACTGTAGACATGAATGACATCGGCATAACCGCTGACAACGGCACGCTGACACTCACGAATGTTCCGGAGAACGAGCCGATAAATGTCTATTCCACCACCGGCCAGCTGCTCGGCACAGGCACGGGCAACATCAGTGTCAATGTTCAAGGCGGACAAATCGTCATCGTGAGAGTGGGTGGCAAGAGCTATAAACTGTTAGCGAAATAAACACATGTTCTCTACATCATATAACAGGATAAGACTCTTCGTTGGGTTTTGTCCTTTTTGCATCTTAGATTGAATGACTGGATGAAAGAAATCAACGCCCTACCTGCTGCCGAACTGCTCTCCTCGTACATCTATCATGAAAAAATCAACCACGTAAGGGGATAAAAAGGATAAACAAAGAGGCTCCGCAATCAATTGATTGCGGAGCCTTGATATAAGAGAATAATGAATTCTTCTATTATTCAGCCTTAGGTGCCTCTTCTTCAGCTTTAGTCTCCTCTGCGGGGGCCTCTGCCTTGGGAGCGTCGGCTGTCTCAACTGCCTCGGGAGCAGCCTTCTTGGAAGAACGACGGCTACGACGTGTCTTCTTCTCGACCTTCTGCTGCTTCTTCATGTTGTCATCGAAGTCTACGAGCTCGATGAAAGCGAGGTCTGCAGCGTCACCCTGACGGAAGCCGAGTTTGATGATACGGGTGTAACCTCCGGGACGATCAGCCACCTTTTCTGCAACAGCACTGAAGAGTTCCTTCACAGCTTCCTTGTTCTGCAAATAGCGGAACACAACGCGGCGGCTGTTGGTATCATCCTTCTTGCAACGGGTGATCAGGGGTTCTACGTACTGTTTCAAAGCCTTGGCCTTGGCAACAGTCGTAGTGATTCTTTTGTGCATGATCAACGACACGGAGAGGTTGGCCAAAAGCGCGTCGCGATGAGATGCAGTACGACTTAAGTGGTTGAATTTCTTATTATGTCTCATTTTTGTTTTTTACTGTTTGGACAAAGGCTGCCACTCTAGGTGGGTTTAATCCTTGTCGAGTTTATACTTTGAAATGTCGGTTCCAAACGACAGATTCAGACTCTCGAGCAAATCATCAAGCTCTGAGAGCGATTTCTTACCAAAGTTGCGGAACTTCAAGAGGTCGGTCTTGTTGTACTGAACAAGGTCGCCCAGTGTCTGAACGTCGGCTGCCTTGAGGCAGTTGAGGGCGCGTACACTGAGACCCATATCAACCAACTTGGTCTTGAGCAGTTGACGCATGTGGAGCACCTCCTCATCAAACTCCTGATTCGTATCCTGGTCAGGATTCTCCAGCGTGATCTTCTCATCGGAGAAGAGCATGAAGTGATAGATAAGGATTTTGGCTGCCTCTTTCAGTGCATCCTTGGGCTGAATGGAACCATCCGTAGTGACTTCGATAATCAGCTTGTCGTAGTCGGTCTTCTGCTCAACACGATACGGCTCGACTGAATACTTGACGTTACGGATTGGGGTGTAGATGGAATCGATTGGAATTACGTTGACGTCGGTGCAGGCATCGCGGTTCTCATCAGCAGGAACATAGCCACGTCCCTTGTTGATGGTAAGCTCGATCTGCATGGAAGCTTTTGAGTCTAAATGACAAATTACCAAATCAGGATTTAACACTTCAAATCCAGTCAGATATTTGCCAATATCGCCAGCCTTGAATTCTGTGACGTTCTCGACGGTGATACTGACTTTTTCGTTCTCGAATTCTTCTACTACTTGCTTGAATCTGACTTGCTTCAAATTCAAGATGATGTTGGTTACATCTTCCTTCACACCCGGAACGGATGCAAACTCATGCTCTACACCGGAGATACGTACGGTGTTGATGGCAAAGCCTTCAAGCGATGAGAGAAGGATGCGACGCAGAGCGTTTCCGATGGTGACACCGAAACCGGGCTCCAACGGCCGGAATTCGAACTTGCCGAAATGGTCGTTGTGCTCCAACATCACAACTTTATCAGGTTTTTGAAATGCTAATATCGCCATTAATTTAATAATTTATGCTTTAGAGTACAACTCAACGATTAACTGTTCCTTAATGTTCTCGGGGATGTCGGCACGCTCGGGAAGGTGGAGATACTTACCAGACTTGGTGTTCTCATCCCACTCCAGCCAAGGATACTTGCTGTGGTTGAATCCAGCCAAAGCGTTCTCAATGACCTCGAGAGACTTAGCCTTCTCGCGTACACCTACAACCTGTCCGGGCTTAACGGAATAGGAGGGGATGTTGACGACCTTGCCATCTACCACAATGTGCTTGTGGCCGACGAGCTGACGGGCAGCTGCACGAGTAGGAGCAATGCCAAGACGATAAACTACGTTGTCGAGACGAGACTCCAGAGACTGGAGAAGAACCTCACCCGTAATACCGTCAGACTTTGCAGCCTTTGTAAACAAGTTGTGGAACTGGCGCTCAAGCACACCATAAGTGTACTTTGCTTTCTGCTTCTCTGCCAACATGACTGCGTACTCAGACTGTTTTCTGCGACGGCTGTTGCCATGCTGTCCAGGAGGGAAGTTTCTCCGGGACAAAACTTTGTCGGCGCCGAAGATGGGTTCACCAAAACGGCGTGCAATTTTAGATTTCGGACCTATGTATCTTGCCATAAAAATAAAAAGTGTTCTAAATGAAGAGAATAACTTGACCACGAAAAGTGAGAGAAGACATTCCCGTAATCAAATTATTATACGCGGCGACGCTTGGGAGGACGGCAGCCATTGTGGGGCAGCGGTGTAACGTCGATGATCTCAGTCACCTCGATACCTGCACCGTGGACGGCACGGATAGCAGACTCACGACCGTTACCGGGACCCTTCACATAAGCCTTAACCTTGCGAAGACCCAGGTCGAAAGCTACCTTAGCGCAATCCTCAGCAGCCATCTGGGCAGCATAAGGAGTATTCTTCTTTGAGCCACGGAAGCCCATCTTGCCGGCTGAAGACCAAGAGATAATCTGACCTTCGTTGTTGGCAAGGGAAACGATGATATTATTGAACGAGCTGTGAACGTGGAGCTGACCCATAGCGTCAACGCGTACGTTCTTCTTCTTGTTTGTTGCTTTTGTCTTTGCCATTTTTCTTTAAATGCTTTGAAAGTTAAAAGGCGAGCCTTCCGAAGCGAACTTCAGGAGGCGAGGCCAGAAAACAATAAATATTACTTCGTAGCCTTCTTCTTGTTAGCAACAGTCTTCTTCTTTCCCTTGCGAGTACGAGCATTATTCTTTGTGCTCTGACCACGAACGGGAAGACCAAGACGATGACGGATGCCACGATAGCAACCGATATCCATCAGGCGCTTGATGTTCATCTGGACCTCTGAACGGAGGTCACCTTCTACTTTGTACTCAGCGCCGATAATCTGACGGATAGCAGCTGCCTGGTCATCAGTCCACTCGCTGACCTTGAGGTCGCGGCTGACACCTGCTTTATCCAATATCTTTGCTGAACTACTTCGACCAATACCGTAGATATAGGTCAATGCGATTTCGCCACGCTTATTCTGGGGCAAATCTACTCCAACAATTCTTATTGCCATTTGAAAATAATTGAATAAAAAATTTGTCTAATGTCGATTCTTGCTAAAGACGTGCAAAAGTACACAAAATATTTGAGACAATGCACGCTTTATCAAAGTTTAACATTAACCCTGACGCATTTTGAACTTAGGGTTCTTCTTGTTGATAACGAACAGACGGCCCTTGCGACGCACGATCTTGCAGTCGGCTGAACGCTTCTTTAATGATGCTCTTGTTTTCATATCTCTTAAAGGATATATAAGTTGTTTTATTTGTACCGAAACACAATTCTGCCCATAGTAAGGTCGTATGGACTCATTTCTACCTTCACCTTATCGCCCGGGAGAATGCGAATGAAATGCATACGCATCTTACCGGAAATGTGGGCCGTGATGGGCACACCGTTTTCCAGTTCCACACGATACTTGTCGTTAGATAATGACTCTACGACCACTCCGTCTTGCTCAATAGCTTCTTGTTTTGCCATAATTAATATAAATGTCCTTCAATGTTTTCAATTTCTTCAAAAGAGGAGAGGATCTCCGGACCGTTCTCCGTGATGGCTATTGTATGCTCGAAGTGAGCTGCTGGTTTGCCGTCGCGGGTGATGATGGTCCATTTGTCAGGCATAAGCCATATCTTCCTGTCGCCCATGGTGATCATGGGCTCAATGGCAATACACATACCGGCTTTCAGCATCAAGCCGTTACCACGACTGCCATAGTTAGGAACCTGAGGAGCCTCGTGCATCTCCCGTCCGATACCATGCCCGGTAAGCTCGCGAACCACGCCATAGCCGTAAGGCTGCACATGGTTCTGGACCGCCCAGCCGATATCTCCAAGATGATGCCCCGGCACAGCCTGCTTTATTCCTTCGTAGAGCGACTCTTTGGTAGTTTTCAACAACTGCCTGACATCCTTATCGACTTCTCCAACACAGAATGTATAGCAAGAATCTCCGTTGAATCCGTCAAGGACCGCTCCGCAATCCACCGATATGATATCGCCTTCCTTAAGGAAAACCTTGGCGGAAGGAATACCGTGCACCACAACGCGGTTGATGGAAGTGCATATAGAGGCTGGGAAAGGCCCTCCAAAAGGATTGGGGCAGTTCTTAAAGGATGGCACACCGCCATGATCTCTGATGAACGCCTCTGCTATGTTATCCAATTGGAGGGTCGTTACTCCTGGTTTGATATGTTTAGCCACTTCAGCAAGTGTGTCCGCAACAAGGCGGTTGGCACGTCGCATCAGTTCGATCTCATCCTCAGTCTTGAGAAAAATCTTCATCAAGTTGAAAGATAATTAATATGCTGAGACTGCACCTGTACGTGTGTGTCCCGAATTGAGCAAGCCATCGTAGTGGCGCATGAGCATATGACCTTCAATCTGCTGCAAGGTGTCGATGACCACACCCACGAGAATCAGAAGTGATGTACCTCCAAAGAACTGTGAGAAAGCCTCCTGCACATTGAGCAGTCCTGCCAAAGCAGGCATGATGGCGATGAACGCGATGAACAACGAACCTGGGAAAGTTATTCGAGACATGATGGTTTCAATATACTCGGCAGTTTCCTTACCTGGCTTAACACCGGGAATGAAACCATTGTTGCGCTTCATATCCTCTGCCATCTGCGTGGGGTTGAGCGTGATTGCGGTGTAGAAGTATGTGAACGCGATGATCAGGAACACATAGATCACATTGTAGAGCACGCTGCGGTTGTTGAGCAGATTCTGAACAAGCCAAGAGGCATTGTCGCTATTGTACTGGACAATGGCCAAGGGGATGAACATCAAGGCCTGTGCGAAGATGATAGGCATCACGTTGGCTGCAAAGAGCTTCAGAGGAATGTACTGGCGCGCACCACCATACTGCTTGTTACCCACTAGGCGCTTGGCATATTGAACAGGTACCTTACGCGTAGCCTGAACCAAAAGGATGGAGGCGCAAACCACTGCGTAGAGGATGATGATTTCAACGATGAACATCACCAGACCGCCAGCGCTGATAGCTGTGAAGCGAGAGGTGAGTTCCTGAACGAATGCCTGGGGCAGACGGGCGATAATACCAATCATAATGATCAGAGAGATACCGTTGCCGACACCTTTATCAGTGATTCGTTCGCCGAGCCAAAGGATAAACATACTGCCTGCGGAGAGGATGACGGAAGAAGCGGCCATGAACCAGACCCAGTTGATACCTGATGCCAAAGCACCGCCAGCCTGCATCTTCAAGTTGATGAGGTAACTGGGGGCCTGGAAGAACAGGATACCCACTGTCAGCCAACGTGTGTACTGACTGATCTTCTTGCGACCGCTCTCGCCCTCACGCTGCATCTTCTGGAAGTAAGGCACAGCGATGGCAAGCAGCTGCATCACGATAGACGCCGAGATGTAAGGCATGATTCCAAGCGCGAAAATCGACGCATTGGAGAATGCACCACCAGAGAACATGTCCAAGAGCGACATCAAGCCGCCTGAGGTTTGCTGCTGAAGTTTTTCCAACATGCCCGGATTGATGCCAGGAAGCACCACAAACGAGCCAAAACGGTAAATAGCCGTAAACAGCAGAGTGATGAGGAGCCGCTGACGCAGATCCTCAATCCTCCAACAGTTCTTTAGTGTCTCAATTAACTTTTTCATTTACTTAACGATTGTTGCAGTACCACCGACTGCCTTGATTGCTTCTTCGGCAGATTTAGAGAAAGCGTTTGCTTCAACGTCGAGCTTGGCGGTGAGCGATCCGTTGCCGAGAATCTTCACGCCCAACTTACCGTTGACCAAGCCAGCCTCCATAAGATCGTTCACTGTAACCTTGGTGAGGTTCTTTGCCTCAGCCAAAGTCTGAAGTGTCTCGATGTTGACAGCCTGGAACTCTCTGTGGTTGATGTTCTTGAAGCCAGCCTTCGGAACACGACGCTGCAACGGCATCTGACCACCTTCAAAACCAATCTTTCTCTTATAACCAGAGCGAGCCTTAGCACCCTTGTGACCACGGGTAGCGGTACCGCCCAGTCCAGAGCCGGGACCACGACCAATGCGACGACGAGAATGTATTGAGCCTTCTGCAGGTTTCAAATTATTTAATTTCATAATTCGTTCTGAATTTAAAAGATTAATTATTTAACTTCCTCAATCAGATGGCTCACCTTGCGGATCATGCCACGGATGCTGGGAGTATCCTCAACCTCAACTACCTGAGAGATCTTGTGAAGACCCAAGGCGATGAGGGTTTTCTTCTGGTCTACAGGAGCGCCGATACGGCTCTTTACCTGCTTGATTTTTATTGTTGCCATTGTATATTCCCTGATTAGCCGTTAAACACTTTGTCCATAGAGATGCCACGGTCACCCGCAATCTTGTAGGCATCGCGCATCTGAGAAAGAGCGGCGATAGTAGCCTTTACAAGGTTGTGGGGGTTGGAAGAACCCTTTGACTTGGCAATCACGTCCTTGATGCCTGCACTCTCGAGCACGGCACGCATAGCACCACCGGCCTTCAGACCGGTACCGGCTGCAGCGGGCTTGAGGAGCACGTGTGCACCACCGAACTTAACTTCTACCTCATGAGGAATAGTGCCCTTGAGCACGGGAACTTTCACCAGGTTCTTCTTGGCGGCCTCTGTGCCCTTGGAGATGGCAGCGGTAACTTCGCCAGCCTTACCAAGGCCATAGCCGATGACGCCATTACCGTCACCTACAACGACCACGGCAGCGAACGTAAAGGTACGACCACCTTTAGTCACTTTCGTTACGCGGTTGATCTTAACGAGGCGATCTTTCAATTCTGCGTCGCTATTCACTTTTACTTTATTCATTGCCATAATCGTTTAAAATTTAAGACCTCCTTCGCGGGCTGCGTCGGCCAAAGCCTGCACGCGGCCATGATAGAGATAACCGTTACGGTCGAATACTACGGTCTCTACGCCGGCGGCCTTAGCCTTTTCAGCGACAAGAGCACCTACCTTCTTGGCCTGCTCGATACCCGACATCTTCTCCATTCCAAGAGAACTTGCGCTGGCGAGAGTAGTACCGGTGAGGTCGTTGATAACCTGTGCGTAAATCTGCTTGTTCGAACGGAACACACTCAAGCGGGGACGCTCGGCTGTGCCGTTCACACTCTTACGAATGCGGAACTTTATCTTGATTCGTCTTTGTTCTTTCTTTGTTGTCATAGTCTTAAAATGAATTAAAGTTACTTAGCTGCAGCTGTCTTACCAGACTTTCTGCGAATAACCTCACCCTTGAACAGGATACCCTTACCCTTGTAAGGCTCAGGCATACGGAAAGAACGAATTTTAGCACAGATGAGTCCAAGCAACTGCTTGTCGCAAGACTCGAGAGTTAAGATTGGGTTCTGGTTTCTCTCAGACTTTGTCTCAACCTTCACAATATCAGGAACCTGAATGAAGATGGGGTGAGTGTAGCCCAGCGAGAACTCAATCACGTTGCCCTGGTTGCTTACACGGTAACCCACACCTACGAGCTCCATTGTCTTCTTGTAACCTTCACTCACACCGACAACCATGTTGTTGACGAGAGCACGGTAAAGACCGTGGTAAGCCTGCTTCTGACGCTCTACGACGGGAGCATCCTCGTTGATGGTGAAATGCAGAGCACCGTCTTTCTCCTCTACCTTGATAGCAGGGTTGATCCACTGGCTCAACTCGCCTTTAGGACCCTTAACGGTAATGATGTGGCTCTTCTCATCGAAGTTAACTGTAACTCCAGAAGGAATACTAATTGGCAATTTTCCTATTCTTGACATATTCAATCCTCCAATTAATAGATATAGCAAAGAACCTCACCACCGATCTTCTTTTCAGCGGCTTCCTTGTTAGTCATTACACCCTGGGATGTGGAAATGATTGCGATTCCCAATCCGTTGATAACTCTCGGCATGTCTTTGTAGCCGGTATAACGGCGAAGACCAGGAGTAGAAACGCGCTTCAGGCACTTGATGGCGTTCTGCTTCGTTTGGGGGTCGTACTTCAGTGCGACCTTGATTGAACCCTGGGGACCGTCCTCAACAAACTTGTAGTTGAGAATGTAACCCTTCTCGAAGAGGATCTTTGTGATAGCCTTCTTCATGTTTGACGCAGGAACTTCAACCACACGGCGATGAGCCATGATGGCGTTTCTGAGTCGAGTCAGATAATCTGCTATTGGATCTGTCATAAAAATATAAATGTTTAATTAATCGGGACTCCCCCGACAATATTAAATATCTCTTATTGAAAGTCCGGAATCTGCACCCTTTGGCAGGGAGCGGACTCCGGCCGTTAGGCGAGGTTTACCAGCTGGCCTTCTTCACACCGGGAATCAAACCCTGGGAAGCCATCTCACGGAACTGAATACGGCTCAGTCCGAACTGACGGATATAACCGCGTGGACGACCTGTGATCTTGCAACGGTTGTGCAGGCGGATGGGGTTTGCGTTGCGGGGTATAGACTGCAGTTTGCGGGCTGCCTCGTAAGCCTCTGCGGGATCGTTCGTTGTAGCGATGATCTTCTTCAAAGCGGCACGCTTCTCAGCATAGCGGGCTACGAGCTTGGCGCGCTTCACCTCGCGAGCCTTCATTGATTCTTTTGCCATAACTCTTTATTAATCGTTTTTAGCGTTCTTGAATGGGAGGCCGAATGCCTTGAGCAGTGCGTAGCCTTCTTCGTCGGTCTTCGCAGAGGTTACGAACGTGATGTTCATACCCTGAATTCTCTCCACCTGGTCGATGTTGATTTCAGGGAAGATGATCTGCTCTGTAATACCGAGCGTGTAGTTGCCACGGCCGTCAAACTTGGACTCGATGCCCTTGAAGTCGCGGATACGGGGCAGAGAAACGCGGATGAGCTTCTCCAGGAACTCGTACATGCGCTCGCGGCGAAGTGTTACCATCACGCCGATAGGCATTTTCTTACGAAGCTTGAAGTTGGCGATATCCTTCTTAGAATAGGTTGCCACAGCCTTCTGGCCGGTGATGGCAGTAATCTCGTTGATAGCAACGTCGATGATCTTCTTGTCACCTGTTGCATCACCCAAGCCCTGGTTGATGACGATCTTCTTCAAAACGGGAACCTGCATCGTCGAAGAGTAATTGAACTGCTTCTGAAGAGCCGGAACGATAGTTTCTTTATATTGCTTCTTTAACTGAGCTGTATCCATTACTTAATCTCCTTTCCAGACTTTTTAGCGATGCGAATCACATTCTTTCCCTCACGCTTCACGCTCACGCGGGTGGGCTTCTTCGAGTCGGGATCGATGAGACTCAGGTTAGAGATATGAATAGGAGCCTCCTGCTTGATGATTCCTCCCTGAGGATTCTTAGCGCTGGGCTTCGTGCTGCGCGATACCATGTTGATTCCCTCAACGATTGCGCGGTCTTCGTCAACGAGCACCTTCAACACCTTACCCGTCTTGCCCTTGTCGCGGCCGGCGAGTACGAAAACGGTGTCGTCTTTTCTAATATGTGACTTACTCATTTTACTTTCTGTGTTATATAATTAAAGAACCTCAGGTGCCAAAGACACAACCTTCATGTTGACGGCGCGGAGCTCACGTGCAACGGGGCCGAAGATACGGCTGCCGCGGAGTTCACCGGCGTTGTTGAGCAGTACACAAGCGTTGTCGTCGAAGCGGATATAAGAACCGTCCTGACGGCGAATCTCCTTTTTGGTGCGGACCACGAGTGCCTTTGAAACAGCACCCTTCTTCAAGTCGCTGGAAGGAATTACGCTCTTCACAGCCACCACGATCACGTCGCCAACGCTGGCATAACGGCGGCCAGTGCCACCGAGCACGCGGATGCAGAGAGCCTCGCGTGCGCCGCTGTTGTCACAAACGGTAAGTCTTGATTCTGCTTGTATCATAATTACTTAGCTTTTTCGATAATTTGAACTAATCTCCATCTCTTCGTCTTCGACAGAGGACGGGTCTCCATAATCTGCACGGTGTCGCCGACCTGGGCCTCATTCTTCTCGTCGTGGACGTGGTACTTCTTTGTCTTCTGGACAAACTTACCATAAATAGGGTGCTTCTCCTTGAACTTAGAGGCAATAACAATGGTTTTATCCATCTTAGTGCTGATAACCACACCCTGTCTAACTTTTCTTAAATTTCTCGTTTCCATTATGGACCAATGTTATTTGTTAAGTTCTCTCTGACGGAGCACCGTCTTCATGCGTGCGATGTCACGACGCATAGCCTTCAACTTGGAAGAATCCTCAAGAGGAGAAATCTGGTGGTTGAGCTTGGTCTGACGCAGCTGAGCGACAGCCTGCTCCAGTTTCTCGTTCAAATCCTTTGTCTCGAGCTCGTTAATCTCTTTCACTTTCATGGCTTATGCGTTTTTATCGAAATCACGTCTAACAACAAACTTAGTCTTAACGGGAAGTTTCTGAGCAGCCAGACGCAGGGCCTCCTTGGCCACGTCGAAGCTCACGCCTTCCACCTCAAACAGGATACGACCCGGGGTCACGGGTGCCACCCATCCTGCGGGATCACCCTTACCTTTACCCATTCGCACGTCGGCAGGCTTGCGAGTGATTGGCTTGTCCGGGAAGATACGAATCCAAACCTGACCTTGACGGTTCATGTAGCGGTTCACTGCCACACGAGCGGCCTCAATCTGACGGCTGTCGAGCCATTTGGCCTCAAGGGTCTTGATTCCAAATGAGCCGAAGGCCAGTTGGGTGCCTCTGTGGGCGTTGCCTTTATTGCCACGTCCATCTTGAGGTCTTCTATATTTTACTCTTTTAGGCTGTAACATTGTAACTTCTGCTTTTTATCGGTTATTGTTTCTTCTGCGGCCACGACCACGACGGTCTCCGCCCTGACGGCCACCGGCCTGCTGCTTGTCCTGTGTGAAGTTAGGAGCGAGCTCGCGCTTGCCGTAAACCTCACCGCGGCAGATCCAAACCTTGATGCCAAGAAGTCCCACCTTCGTGAGAGCCTCTGTCTGGCAGTAATCAACGTCGGCACGGAAGGTATGCAGAGGAGTTCTACCCTCCTTGAGCATTTCCTTGCGGGCCATCTCAGCGCCGTTCAAACGGCCGCAGATCTGAACCTTGATACCCTCGGCTCCAGCGTGCATCGTGTTCTGGATAGCCATCTTGATAGCGCGGCGGTAAGCCATCTTGCCCTCTACCTGGCGAGCGATGTTTTGGGCAACAATGTTGGCATCCAAGTCGGGTTTCTTCACCTCGAAGATGTTGATCTGAACATCCTTCTTGATAAGGTTCTTGAGCTCTTCCTTGAGCTTGTTTACGTCCTCGCCGGCCTTACCGATGACGAAGCCCGGACGGGAGGTGCAAATAGTAATGGTGACGAGCTTCAATGTGCGCTCGATGACCACCTTGGAGACGCTGGCGTTGGCCAAGCGCTCTTTCAGATAATTGCGGATTTTCTGATCCTCAACGAGGTTATCACCAAAATCCTTGCCACCGAACCAATTTGAATCCCAACCACGGATAATGCCCAGACGGTTGCTAATTGGATTTACTTTCTGTCCCATTTGCTATTTATTTTTCTTCTTTGTTTTTTTCGTCTACAAAAAGCGTCACGTGGTTGGAGCGCTTACGGATGCGATAGCCACGGCCCTGAGGAGCGGGTCTCATGCGTTTCATTGTAACACCTTCATCCACGAAGACCTTGCTCACATAGAGCTCACCGTCTTCGGCTTTGCGCTCGTTCTTTACCTCCCAGTTGGCGATAGCAGAGCGCAGCAATTTCTCAACGTCGGCAGCTGCGTGCTTCTTCGAGAAACGGAGTACACCCAAGGCGCGGTTCACTTCCAATCCACGGATCATGTCTACAACGTAGCGCATCTTGCGGGGGCTGGAAGGACAGCCGTTCAGCTTGGCGAAGTACTGTTCTTTGCGGGCTGCCTTAAGTGCTTCGGCAGCGTTATGTTTTCTTACTCCCATTATTTAGTTTCTTTTTAAATGGATTGTCCCGGCTTACTTCTTGTTGTTGCCAGAGTGGCCGCCGAAGCGACGGGTCGGGGCAAATTCGCCCAACTTGTGGCCCACCATGTTCTCGGTGACGTAAACAGGGATAAATTTATTACCGTTATGTACTGCAACAGTGTGTCCCACGAAGTCCGGGGATATCATTGATGCTCTGGCCCATGTCTTCACAACACTCTTCTTGCCGCTTTCGTTCATGGCAAGAATCTTCTTCTCGAGTGATACGTTGATATAGGGACCTTTCTTTAATGAACGACTCATATTTTACTCTAGTTATTTCTTGTTAGCTCTTTCGATGATATACTTGTTCGTAAGCTTCTTCGGTGCACGAGTCTTCAGACCCTTAGCGTACAAGCCCTTACGAGAACGTGGATGTCCACCGCTCTGACGGCCTTCACCACCACCCATGGGGTGATCAACAGGGTTCATAACAACACCACGGTTGTGAGGTCTGCGACCCAACCAACGGCTGCGACCGGCCTTACCGGAAGCCTCCAGGGCATGATCGCTGTTGCCCACAGCACCTACAGTAGCTTTACAAGCTGAGAGCACCTTGCGTGTCTCTCCTGAGGGGAGCTTAATCACGCAATAGTCTCCTTCACGAGAAGTCAACTGAGCAAAATTACCAGCCGAACGGACGAGCTTGGCACCCTGACCCGGGCGGAGCTCAATGTTGTGGATAACGGTACCCACAGGGATGTTGGCCAAGGGAAGAGCGTTGCCCACCTCAGGTGCGGCCTCGGCTCCAGACATCAGCTTTGCATCCACTTTCAATCCATTGGGAGCAATAATATAACGTTTCTCACCGTCTGCATAGAAGAGAAGTGCGATGCGGGCCGAACGGTTCGGATCGTACTCGATGGTCTTCACAACAGCGGGTACACCATCTTTCTCTCGCTTGAAGTCGATCATACGGAACTTCTTCTTGTGACCGCCACCTCTGTAGCGAACGGTCATCTTACCGGTGTTGTTTCGACCGCCGGTAGAGCGCTTACCGTAAACGAGAGACTTCTCTGGCACGGATGCAGTAATATCCTCGAACGTGCCAATAATCTTGTGTCTTTGTCCCGGTGTAACCGGTTTTAATTTACGTACTGCCATTTTTTATTTAAATATTGCTGTAAAAATCAATTTCGTCACCGGCCTTGAGCGTTACGATAGCCTTCTTGTAGGCGTTCTTCTGACCTCTCAACAGGCCTGCGCGTGTGTAGCGGCTCTGACGCTTGCCGACATACTTCATTGTGTTCACATCGAGCACTGTCACGTTGTACAGCTCCTCGATCTCTTTCTTTATCTCCAGTTTGTTGGCCTCGGGCTTTACGATGAAACCATACTTGCGGCAAGCGGGCTTGGTGTAGGTGTAGATGGTCTTCTCCTTCTGACGCTCACCCTTGTTCTTGCTCTTTACCGTATAGCTCACCTTCTCCTCCTTGGCACCCAAACGCTCAGCAGCAGCAGGATTCAGTGCGCGAAGCTGCTTGTCGACAGAAGACTTGTCTGTGATCTTGGTCATCTTCTCGGTGACCAAAGGCTTTACTATAAATGTCATATCTTTAATCTCCTGTGTTACTTGTCGTTATTTGTTAAGATGCTGTCGATGGTCTCAAGCGACTTCTCTGCGATCACCAACACGTCGGCATTCAGAATTTTGTACGCATTCAGGTCGCGTGCACTCATCACTTCTGCCTTCTGAAGATTTCGAGCGGACAAAAATACATTTTTATTCACTTCTGGCAAAACCACAAGTGCTTTTTTGCCGTCTACTTTAATATTTTTAGCAAAGTTTATGAAATCTTTGGTCTTCGGAGCCTCAAAGTTGATGTTATCCACAACAACGATGGCATTCTCCTGAGCCTTGTAAGAGAGGGCTGACTTGCGGGCCAGAACCTTCGTCTTCTTGTTCAGCTTGAAGCGATAATCGCGGGGCTTAGGACCGAACACGCGGCCACCGCCAACCAAAAGTGGAGAGTTGATATCACCACGACGTGCACCGCCGCCGCCCTTCTGGCGACCAAGTTTGCGGGTGGAACCGCTCACCTCACTTCTCTCCTTCGACTTTGCAGTGCCCTGGCGCTGATTGGCCATATACTGCTTCACATCGAGGTAGAGAACATGATCATTGGGCTCAATGCCATAGATAGCCTCATTCAGGGTTACCTTTCTTCCGGTCTCCTGACCGTTCATATTCAATACGCTAAGTTCCATTACTTCTTAATCAATAAGGTTGAACCAATGCATCCGGCAACGCTACCCTTCACTACGAGGAGGTTGTGCTCCGGAATTACCTTTAACACTTTGAGGTTCTGGGTTGTCACGCGGTCGCCACCCATCTGGCCACCCATGCGGAGTCCCTTGAACACAATAGCGGGATAGGAGCAGGCGCCGATAGAACCCGGCTTGCGGGCGCGGTCGTCCTGACCGTGAGTGCTCTGACCTACACCACCGAATCCGTGGCGCTTCACTACACCCTGGAAGCCCTTACCTTTGGAAGTACCCACCACATCAACGAAATCGTCTTCGTTGAACAGTTCAACCGTAATGGTGTCGCCGAGGTTATGCTCCTCGGTAAACTTGAACTCGGCCAAGTGCTTCTTCGGTGTTGTGTTGGCTTTCTTGAAGATTCCCTGCATAGGCTTTGTGGCTGCGTTGCGGCCTGTTGCCTTTGCCTCGCCGTAAGCGAGCTGAACGGCTGAATAGCCATCCTTCTCTACGGTCTTCACCTGAGTAACAACACAAGGACCAGCTTCGATAACAGTGCACGGCACGTTCTTGCCGTCGGCACTGAAAACGGATGTCATTCCGATTTTCTTTCCAATTAATCCTGGCATTTCAATATAATGTTATAAATGTTGTTTGTTTCGTTTTGTCGTTTCTGAAGTGTGGACTTAGCTATCAGACTTTGATCTGAACCTCTACGCCTGAGGGCAACTCGAGTTTCATCAGGGCGTCTACTGTCTTGGTAGAGCTGCTGTAGATGTCGATCAGGCGCTTGTAGTCGCTCAGCTGGAACTGCTCGCGGGCCTTCTTGTTGACGAATGTTGAACGGTTCACGGTGTAGATGCGCTTGTGGGTAGGCAATGGAATAGGACCACTCACGATGGCGCCTGTTGCCTTCACAGCCTTCACGATCTTGTCTGCTGACTTGTCAACCAACTGGTGGTCGTACGACTTCAGCTTAATACGAATTTTTTGACTCATGTCGTTAAGTAATAACTGTTTTGAAATTGTTTGTTGTTATTTGTAAAGGAGAAGAGGTACGCCCGATAAGAGTCATTCGCTATCGAAGCGCCTCTTCCCTCTTTTTTCTGTTTTAGAGCAGCTCTGAGTGACCCTTCACCTCGTCGAGCACAGCCTTGGCGATGCTTGTAGAGACGGGTGCGTGGTGATCATACTCCATAGAGCTGGTAGCACGTCCTGAAGTGATGGTACGCAGAGCGGTCACATAACCGAACATCTCTGCCAGAGGAACCATAGCCTTCACGATGCGGGCACCGCTGCGGGCTTCGTCCATACCCTGAACCATACCACGGCGCTTGTTCAAGTCGCCGATCACATCACCCATATTCTCCTCGGGAGTTACCACCTCAACCTTCATGATGGGCTCCATCAGCACGGGGCCAGCCTTCGGGCAGAGCACTTTGAAAGCCTGGTGGGCAACGAGCTCGAACGATAACTGGTCAGAGTCCACAGGGTGGAACGAACCATCGTTCAAAGTCACCTTCAGACCGGTCATGGGGAATCCACCCAACACTCCGGCACCCAGACAGTCCTTAAATCCCTTCTCAACAGAGGGAATGAATTCCTTAGGCACATTACCGCCCTTCACATTGTTGATGAACTGAAGGTCGCCCTCGGTGTAATCCTCATCCTTAGGACCGATGGTCACATCGATACAAGCGAACTTACCACGACCACCACTCTGCTTCTTGTAGGTCTCACGGCTCTGAGCAGACTTCGTGATGGCTTCCTTATAGTTCACCTGGGGCTTACCCTGGTTGCACTCCACCTTAAACTCACGCTTCAGACGGTCGATGATAATATCCAGGTGAAGCTCACCCATACCGGAGATGATGGTCTGACCACTCTGCTCGTCAGTACGAACGGTGAAGGTAGGATCCTCTTCAGCGAGTTTTGCAAGACCATTGTCCATCTTGGCCACGTCGGCCTGGCTCTTAGGCTCCACAGCGACAGAGATCACAGTGTCGGGGAAGGTCATCGATTCGAGCACGATAGGATGGTTCTCATCGCAGAGGGTATCACCCGTACGGATGTCCTTGAAACCCACGCCTGCGCCAATATCACCAGCGTCAATGCTCTCCATTGGAATCTCCTTGTTGGAATTCATCTGGAACAGACGGCTGATACGTTCCTTCTTGCCTGAACGGGGATTATAGACATAGCTTCCTGCGACAACCTTACCGGAATAGACGCGGAAGAACACCAAACGTCCCATAAACGGGTCGGTAGCGATCTTGAAGGCCAAAGCTGCAGTAGGCTCGCTTTCCAAAGGTTTGCGATCCTCTTCCTCGCCGGTGTCGGGGTTAGTACCCTTGATGGCGATAGTGTCCTCAGGAGAGGGCAGGAAAGCGCAAGTATAGTCGAGCAGAGGCTGTACACCCTTGTTCTTATACGAAGAACCCAGTGTCATGGGGCAGCACTCCATAGCGATACATCCCTTGCGGATGGCACGGATAATCATTTCCTCAGGAATGTCTTTTCCGTCAAGATAGAGCTCCATCAGTTCATCGTCGAAGCTGCTGGCACTCTCAAGCATCTTGTCGCGCCACTCGTTGGCCTCGTCAACGAGGTCTGCGGGAATATCGTCAACCTCAAACTCAGCGCCCATGGTCTCATCGTGCCACAGGATAGCCTTCATCTTGATCAGGTCAACGACGCCCTTGAAGTTCTCTTCTGCGCCTATAGGAATCTGCACAGGCACAGGGTTTGCACCCAGAATATCCTTCATCTGCTGCACGGTCTCGAAGAAATCGGCACCAGAGCGGTCCATCTTATTTACATATCCGATACGCGGCACGTTGTACTTGTCGGCCTGTCTCCACACAGTCTCGCTCTGAGGCTGTACGCCGTCGGCTGCAGAGTAGGTAGCGATAGCGCCATCCAGCACGCGGAGCGAGCGCTCCACCTCTGCTGTGAAGTCCACGTGTCCCGGAGTATCGATCAGGTTGATCTTATACTTCTTTCCATTGTACTCCCAGTAGCAGGTTGTAGCAGCGGAGGTAATGGTGATACCACGCTCCTGCTCCTGAGCCATCCAGTCCATTGTGGCTGCTCCATCGTGCACCTCGCCAATCTTATGAGTCTTACCTGTATAGTACAGAATACGCTCAGATGTGGTTGTCTTACCGGCATCGATGTGAGCCATGATGCCGATGTTGCGAGTCAGATGTAAATCACGGTTTGCCATTGTCTTTTTACCTTAATATAATTGTTAGAATCTGAAGTGAGCGAAAGCACGGTTAGCCTCAGCCATACGGTGCATGTCTTCCTTGCGCTTGAATGCGCCACCCTGATTGTTGAAGGCATCCATGATCTCGGCGGCGAGCTTGTCAGCCATCGACTTGCCACTGCGCTTGCGGGCGAAAGCAATCATATTCTTCATTGAGACGCTCTCCTTGCGGTCGGGACGGATCTCGGTAGGCACCTGGAATGTAGCACCACCGATACGGCGGCTCTTCACCTCCACCTGGGGAGTGATGTTGTCAAGGGCCTGCTTCCAGATCTCCAGCGGCGACTTCTCCTCGTTCTGCATCTTCTGCTTCACGATATCGAGGGCCTTGTAGAAAATCTCAAAAGAAATACTCTTCTTTCCGTCATACATCAAATGGTTGACGAACTTCGACACTTTTACGTCATTGAACACGGGATCGGGAATGATCACACGCTTCTTTGGTTTTGCTTTTCTCATTTTTATAAAATCTTAATTTGCATGGGGCTGTCATCTTTGATCTTCAACGTTCACACCTGAACATTTACTCAACCTGTTTTAACAATTCTCCAGCAAAACTAATTTTTGATAATATTATAATGTGATTTTGATAATATCAAAAAGATTGAGCTCCCAGCCCACAGCCTTCCTGGCTCTCGGCTCACAGCTCTCAGCCAAAGTTACTTCTTGGCTGCCTTAGGACGTTTTGCTCCATACTTGGAACGACGCTGAGTGCGGTTGGCCACACCGGCTGTATCCAACGTACCACGAACAATGTGATAACGCACACCGGGAAGGTCCTTCACACGACCGCCACGAACCAAGACGATAGAGTGCTCCTGCAGGTTGTGTCCCTCTCCGGGAATGTAGGAGTTCACCTCATGAGAGTTGGTCAAACGTACACGGGCAACCTTACGCATTGCTGAATTAGGCTTCTTAGGAGTAGTGGTGTAGACACGCACGCAAACACCACGACGCTGAGGACATCCGTCCAGAGCAGGCGACTTGCTCTTGTCTACCAATACTCTTCTGCCTTTTCTTACTAACTGTGAAATAGTAGGCATAATTTTACTTTTTTAATTTATATATTTATATTTGTTTTATTATCAACACATTATAAACCTCTAGTTCAAAGAGGCTTTTTCGAGGTGCAAAGGTACTAATTTTCCGGCGAATCACCTAATTATATAAATAGCAATTAATAGTCGGCTATTTGTAATTAACATTATATAACGTTTCTAGTGACAAATAAACAAACATTAACTCCGTCAATTTCATCGTTTTGTCGCTTTCGCAGCAGATTTATCCCTTGTAAGTAGCGCGATCATTAGATAAAATATAGGTATAAGCGGCATGTATCACGCGCCGATTATGGGTAGCTGATTTGCGCGCTCCGCGCTGGTGTGCCGCCACCGGGGCACTGAGTCCAGAGTGGTAGGCGTATCGCTATCCCCAGTCTGCGCTCCTGCCGTCGCTTGACTGGGGTTACCGAGAGTCAGCCCCTTCCGGGCTGTTATACAGCTATACCTCTACCTCCCCTCCCTTCGGAGTTGTAGGAGCGCCGGCATTCCTGCCGACGAAGGATTTACTTGTGATTCGCAATTTGTGTACCTTCTTGTCCGTCAGGAATGACGACCCTCCTACCATTCGGTGCTCTATGAAACACATCAATTGATATTTAACGCTCCGCTCCGCGGAATAGAGAATAATAACGAAAAAGGAAACGGGCCCGCACCAACAATGCAGTGATACGTACCCGCAAGAAAATTCTCCTTTCTTTCTTGGTCGTCAGGAATGACGACCCTCCTACCATTCGGATTCCACGTTACGCTCTGATGTTTCTCCCCTCCCTCCGTAGGGAGGGGCTGGGGGTGGGTCTAAGAGGCTGGTGGGTCTAGTTGGGGGGTGGGTCTTCTTCTCCTCTCTCTCACGCAGCTGGCGCGACGAGCCTACCCCGCCGCGCCAGCCAAAATTATGAATTATGAATTATGAATTCTCGCTTGTGCTGTTGGCATTCTGGGGGATCTCCATTGCCGTGGCACCCGAGACGAAGAGCTTCAGGCGAGTCTTGTCGGCCGAGGACTCGGTGGAAGGCGAGAAGATCAACTTCAGACCCTCAATGTCCTTCGCCACCTTGAAGTCGGTGAGCGCATCCACGCCCTTACTCTTGATGTTCACCTTGAAGGCACCGAAACCGTCTACCACCACGCGGTCGCCGTTGAGCAGGTGGCGCTGCATAGCGTCGACGAGCTCGTAGAGCACAGCCTTGATGTCGCTCGCCTTCACCGTGGAGTTCTTCTCCATGATCTTGGCCAGACCGTCGATGTCCACCTTACCCTGGGGCACGACATGCACACACCACATACCCTTGACGCCGGTCTTGCCTTCCATCATCTGATACAATTTATAAAATACTGCCATAATTTGAAATGTTTTAAATGGTTATTAATAAAGTTATGAATTCTCCCTTCCGAGAGTTGGATGCCAGGTCCTGAGGGCCAGGCGCTTATCGCCATGCCCTGAACTTCTGTTGCGAGAGGCCGGGCCTGTCATCCGCCGGGCGAAGACTCAGATCACTTCTGGTCCTTGTTCTTGTCCGACTTTCCGCCAAAGATGCGGAGGATAGCCTCAACGATTGCCTCGATCAACTCGAGAATGAGGCGCCAACTGATCTTGTTCATAGTGCTTTTCATTTTTTGCTTCCCCGCAGGAACCGTAGGTGGCGTTGCCCACCCTGGTCCTGCGGTTATGGCCGGTTCAACAATTGTGTTTTTCAGGTCGTAGAGAGGAGCTGGGGGCTGACCGTTCCGGGATTGCAGCATGCCGGTCTCCCCCCTCCATTAAGGTTCTTGCGCTTGCCGGGGCTCGCCAGCGGATAGCCACAGCAGCCTCAGCGCAGCTTAGGGCTGGGTAGTAGTGCCGCCGTCAGAGGGAGTGGTGTCCGACTTGTCCTTCTTGTCGACCACATACTTCTGCAGTTGGGCGACACCCGCACCCTGGAGAATGGGCTTGTAGTACTTCTTACCGGACTTCTTGCGGATCGGGGTGAACACCACGTGGAAGCCCTTGATGTTCTTCGATGGGGTGAAGTCGCCGGGCTTAGCCACCTGCGTGGCCTGGATGCCGAGGCGGAAGTTGCCCAGTCCGTCGAGCTTCACCGAGTTGCCGTTCTGCAGTTCGTCGTTCATCGTTTCCACGAGTTCGGTGAGGACGCCGCGGATGTCACTCTCTTTCACGGTGCAGTTGCGCTGCATCTCCGACGCCAGGTCATTCAGGTGAATGGTGTTGGGATGTACGGCGTGGGCGTACCAGCGAGCCTTGCCATCCGTGAGCGTCGACTTTCTACTAATCATCTTATAAAGAATCGTCATAGCATTAATAATAATAAGGTGAAACATTAAGTTTTGTCATGCATTGGCCAGAGCCTCCGCGGAAATTCATTCAGATGCGCATCATAGTGTTTTTCCTTTTGACAATGCAAAGGTACAAAATCCGGCAAGCGAAATCAAGGGACAGCAACATAGAATGAAAGATATACAAGACCCACCCCCAACCCTCCCTACAGAGAGGCTGTAACAAAACTCTAAAATTGGCTTCCGTTAAAGGTACTTCGAATTTTTTTTTCTGTGTGGTGATGCTAGTACTAACAACTATAAATACATTCGGTGCGCTTTTACTCACGCAGATTACGCAGATTACGCAGAGTTCCCGTCTCTGTGCGGCCTTACAATCCCGCAAACCTTGCTTCGCAAGGAGAGATCTCGCAGATTTGGGCAATGATTTGCAACTAACACGTTAGCCATCTGCGTTATCCGCCCTCGCTTGCGAGGTCTGCGGCATAGTTTAATCTGCGAAATCTGCAAAATCTGCGTGAGGCCTTCTAATGGCGTACATTAATATATTTTAAGTACAACATCACCACACTGAATTTTTTTTAGTTGCATTATGCTTGCTAACCTACATTATTCATGGAGATTATTTTTCACACGAATATCCATAAATTATCCATAAATTTCTCATGAATATAATCATTTACGAATAATTTATGGGTAATTTGTGATAATTCATGTTCAAAAAAGTAGCGTTTAATGTTCATGAATAATGCAGGTTAAACAGATTGTCACTTTATTGTCGAATTTGAGAATTTTTTTTGTGTAGGGAGGTTTGGCTAGTGAAGATCTCGGAGGTTTTGTTACAGCCTCTACAGAGGGAGGGGAGAAGCAAGCGAGTGCAAATACCGATTGATGCTCTTAGGAGGAAGATAGGAGGGCCGTCATTCCTGACGGCCAAGCAAGAAAGACCGCTTGAATAGCCCCTCCCTCTGTAGGGAGGGGTTGGGGTGGGTCTAAGAGAATGGGGTGGGTCTAGTATTTGTTTCTATCCCCTTTGTAAATTAAAAGAAACTCGTGTTTTTGGCGGGTTTTCGAAATCCGAAGATTTTTTGGTCGAAAAACGAAGAATTCCTTCGCATTCGTTTGATTATTACAGAATTTAATGTTATATTTGTAGAGAAGGGTGGCAGGGTCCGACATAGCAAGAGAGGCTCATCAGTCAACGTCTCTTGCTGGGTCTTAAGAAATATGATGCGCTGTTCCTCCTTCATTCAGGGGCGCCATTGGCGCCCCTTTCCTATACCTTATTATATATTTAGGGCAGCAAACAAGACAATTCTTGGGGAGAATATGATGCGCTGTTCCTCCTTCATTCAGGGGCGCCATTGGCGCCCCTTTCCTATACCTTATTATATATTTAGGGCAGCAAACAAGACAATTCTTGGGGAGAAAATCCGCAATGAACATCAGCACTACTCTCTATAGGACTACGATATAGCATCTTCAACCCCAATATATAACGAAGGATGGCAACAGGCTCTGTGCCTGCTGCCATCCTTAAAATATCATATTCATTTTCATTCAAAAGAATGAAGGATCAAGATTCTACCAT